>LFRM01294155.1_pt1 | contig 10787 bp, 9 predicted proteins | sample 618341 | NCBI WGS metagenome assembly LFRM01 (sample SAMN03654438, study PRJNA283298) | anaerobic digester metagenome | isolation source: pool of bioreactors CSTR01a, CSTR02a, and CSTR03a thermophilic anaerobic... | place: Denmark: Kgs. Lyngby | collected 2014-05-21
GTCAAACGATTGTTAGAGGCAAAAAGCGGGGAATTACGGCGTGAATAATATCGCGGTGAATTGCCAAGTAGGTCATCTGGCAAGGAAATTGCCGGAAAAACGTCGGCGGAGAATTAGTTACTCAAACAATCACATCACTATGGTTACTGCTTTACGACACCGTTTCACCAAACCATTAATTTAATCTCTCACCGAGCCTTTCGTTTATGCAACGCCCCTCTACGTCATCCCCGTGTGCCTTTGAGCGGGGATCCAGGTCTGCATTTCCAAGATTTATATATTGGTACCTTGGTTTTTAAACTTAGTTATTAGGAAATAAAAAAAGTCAAAAAAATAAGAGATAGACCTGGATTCCCGCTCAAAGGCATGCGGGAACGACGGGGCGGGGGCAGGGCCTGGATTCCCAATCTCGAAACGCACTCGAAATACTTCAGGCACCAATAAGATTTCTGATGTTCACCATTCGGGGAACGGCGCCTTCCTGACAGTTGCATATGGGAACGACTGTGAGGAATAAGGCTGGGACTGGGATTGCATACCGGGGAGACGATGAGTGTAATGCGTGTTTTCGAAAGGTTCTAAAACAACTGTTTGCCGATTGTTTGACCATCGTTTGACAATAGTTTGACCGTTTTAACAACCGCTCAGCAATGTTTTAAAACAACTGTTACAACTAGCAGTCCTTTACAACAGGTGGGAATATTGAGTAAGTCATTTATAAACTGCCGGTTCATCTGTGAACGGGAAGTATATTTTTAGGTGTGTTATCTCTTTAAGAGCGAAGTCGTTTCTTCCAGATACTTCGGGAAATTTTTGCCATGCCCCTCCGTTTACCCTGGCCAGTATTAGAGATTTCTTGCCATAGGTCGACCAAATATCCCACAAAGATTCTCCTTCTGAAGGTCCCGGAGTGAGGATACCTTTGAAAAGAGGGGCTGTGCCGCCCATCATGGATTTTCCGTCGGCAGGTCCAATTATCATCCATTGTGTCATATCCCATGATCCCTGCATTTCCTTAGATGAAAGAGCGTGGTCCCAGGGTATTATCTGAAATCCTCCTATCACGCCTCTCGGAGATGAACTGAAATCAATCACTCCGCAGTGATTTGCTCTAAGTGCGCCTGTCTTTTGGAAGAGAGTTCCATCAAACCGTCCTGTTCCTGCAAGAGGTCTTATTACGCGGCCTATCAACCTATAGCCGTTTTTACTCCACTCGATGACTCTTCCACCAGGTCTATTTTCAATCTCAGCCATATATCCATATGTTTCTTTTAAAACTGTAATGATTAATGTATCTCCCTTTTTAGGCAGGTTGTTAATAGACATCGGATGTATTTCTTTAGCGTCTTTTTTTAATACTCCTATTTTCGATCCTACCGGAGGTGCCCATGCTCCAAATATTCCCGTACCGGCCTGCGAAGTTACAACAACAGAAGCTCCTGCACCAGCAGCCGGTGCAATAGTCTCACTGGGAATGATACTCAACGTTCGACCCTTTTCTTTTTCAATAGATACCAACATATGTAACGCGTTGACAGCAGAAGCACATACTTCTCCCGGTTTGCCCCATGCACTTGCACTGTAGCTAGGCCATCTTGTCGTTTGAGGAAGGGCTTTTATTTTGCCAATAGAGACAACAAAGCCGTCTGCAGTTTCTGCAGTTATATCCTCACTTACGTTAAATGGCACTCTGATTGTGTAAAGAAAAGGCGGTTCTTCATTTGCAAGAGCTTCGATAGGTGTAATAGCAACAAGCAAAATAAAAACAACTACAAGAGCTACCGATTGGATAGTAATTTTTGCTTTATGTAGGTCGCTTTTTGTAATTATTTTCAATTTTTTATTTTTTGCTGAAGCAATCAGTGCAAAGACCATAAAGAAAGACTTCTGCATTTTCAATCTGAGCAATGCTGTTCTGTGATGTGCTGGCAGATTTGAATAAGCCTTCTTCTTCGATCTCAAGGTCGACAAGTTTGCCACAGTCTCTGCAGAGAAAATGTCCGTGTGTAGATGTAGTGGGATCGAAATAGACTCTTTTGTCATCTATGCTAAGTATTTTTATCAGCCCGGCTTCAGCAAGAAGCTGAGCTGTGCTGTAAACTGTCGCTACTGACATTGTGGGATAATCTACAGCGAGTTCCTTGTAAAGTACGTCTGCTGAAGGGTGATCTGTCCTTCCTTCAAGCTGTCTTAGTATCGCTATCCTCTGAGCAGTGATTTTAGCTCCTCGGCCTCTTAGAACATTTATACCTTCATTAACTGTCCACATATCTAAACAACCTCCGGTTAAATAGAATCCTATTTAAAACTCATTATAAATCATATAGAAAAAATTGTATATATAAAGCATTAAATACTTAAATAATGACATGAGATGCAGTAATATGTACTTGCCTAGAATTAATCATACAGGCTATAATGTCCGTTGCACATTATGGGGTGTAGCCAAGCGGCAAGGCAGCGGACTTTGGATCCGCGACCGATGGTTCGAATCCATCCACCCCAGCCATTGGTTGGTTCTCAAGCAGGCAGAGGTCATGCCTACTGTTGTTTTACTGTTTATATTTTATGCTTTTGGTGAAAGGGGCCAAAGTCATGCAGCATGAAAAGAAAAGTTTCTGTGTTTTAATTTTGGCGGCAGGCAAAGGTACACGTATGCTTAGTAAGAAACCCAAAGTCCTTCATACTATCCTTGAAGAAGCACTTCTTTATTATCCTCTTTCTGAATTAAGATCCGTAGGTTTGAATGACATATCTGTATTGGTTGGTTTTGCTGGGGAGTCTGTTGAAGAATGGACAAGGGAAAAATTTCCCGAAGTAAATGTACTTTGGCAAAGAGAACAACTTGGTACAGGACACGCAGCAAAACTTGCTCAGGAATGGTGGAAAGAATACGAAAACGTAATTATTCTGCCTGGAGACACACCTCTTATAAGGGCAGAGACGCTCCTTAAATTTAAAAATATGCATATTGAAAAAGATAACAGCTGCAGCTTTCTGAGTTTTGAACTAACAGACCCATCAGGATATGGAAGAGTTATCAGGGACGGCCTTTCAGTAAGGATAGTAGAACACAAGGACGCTACTCCGGATGAACAAAAATGCCGTGAAGTTAACAGTGGTATGTATATATTTAAAACGAGTGCTCTTTCCGCTGTGATCGACGACCTAAATTGTGAAAATAGTCAAAAAGAGTATTATCTTCCCGATGCCATAGCTCTTATAGAGAAGAGCGGCGGACGAACTGATGCTGTAAGAGCAGCCGATGCTACTGAATTTAATGGAATAAATGATCCTAAACAGCTTGCCGAAGCTACGGCAGTTATGAAAAAAAGAATACTGGATAAATGGATGAGTCACGGTGTGAGGTGCAATGATCCAATCTCAACATGGATCGGTCCAAAAGTTAAGTTGGGCGAGGATATTGAAATCCAGCCAAATGTACAGATGTTTGGAGATACCTCAGTTGGCAATTGCTGCAAAATAGGCAGTTTTACTATCCTTCATGACACTGTCTTGGGAGATAACGTTGAGATTATTGGCTCAGTAAGAATAAAAAAGAGCAGTGTAGGGGAAAACTCTGTCATAGGCCCCTTTGTCTTTATCAGAGACGGCGCTGAACTGAACCAGAATGTACATGTGGGAAGATTTGTCGAGATTAAAAAAAGTATACTAAGAAATGGTTCTAAGGTTCCACATCTCTCATATGTCGGTGATGCAGATATTGGTGAGCGAACAAACATTGGCGCAGGCACCATTACATGTAATTATGACGGAGAAAAAAAACATTTTACAAAAATTGGCAACAATTGTTTTATTGGCAGTGATACAATGTTTGTAGCGCCGATAACTATTGGAAATGATGTGGTCACTGGTGCAGGTTCAGTGATAACAGATGATATTCCAGATGGGGCTCTTGGAGTGGCGAGGGCAAAACAAAGAAACATTGAGGGCTGGAGTTCCCGCAGAAAGAAACCTAAGGGGGAAAATTGATATGTCTGCAGGTTTAAGAGAGGTTAAAATCTTTTCGGGGAGTGCTCATAAGCAGTTTGCTGAAAGCATCTGCATTAATTTAGGGGTCCCTCTTTCAGCGTCTAAACTCTTTAGATTTTCTGATGGAGAAATTGGTGTTTCTATAGAAGAGAGTGTCAGAGGTGCGGATGTATACGTAGTTCAGCCAACATGTGAGCCTGCAAATGAACACCTTATGGAGCTTCTGATAATAGTAGATGCACTGAGAAGAGCCTCTGTATATCGTGTGAACTTAGTAATACCGTATTTTGGCTATGCCCGTCAGGACAGAAAAACCCGTTCAAGAGAACCTATAACTTCAAAGTTGATAGCAAACCTTCTCGAAAAAGCAGGAGCGGACAGGGTGATTACTGCCGACCTTCATGCAGGGCAGATACAGGGATTTTTTGACATACCGGTCGACCATTTGACTGGTATTCCACTTCTCGCATCTTATTTTCACAGGACGCTAAAAAAAGAGATCGACCAAGGCTTAGTCACAGTTGTATCACCCGACATCGGAGGAGTTGTAAGAGCGAGGAAGTTTGCCGAGCAAATTGGTAGCGTGGACCTTGCGATAGTTGACAAAAGACGCTCTCATGAAGTTACAAATGTATGCGAAGTCATGGAGATAATCGGAAATATAGACGGAAGAATAGCTATATTGGTCGACGACATAATCGATACTGCCGGAACCATGGTAAAAGCTGTAGAAGCGCTTCGAGAAAGAGGAGCTACGGATGTTTATGCCGGTGCGACCCACGGTGTGCTATCCGGCCCTGCAATAGAAAGATTAAAAGCTTCTAATATAAAAGAGGTTGTTATTACTGACACCATACCTATTCGCGAAGAGAAAAAATTTGATAGGCTTACAGTATTACCTATAGCGCCTCTCTTTGCAGAAGCGCTTAGAAGAATTCATTCTGAACATTCTGTTAGCATTCTTTTCCGTTAGAAATATGCAATGGCATCTCTGCGACGGAATCCGCCGCTGAAAGACATAGAGCAAAAATAAATAAGTACATATTATCTGAGGAGGAAACATTCAATGGCAGCAAAAAAAGAGCAGCATAAAATCGAATTTACAATAAGAGAACAGACGGGGACCGGTGNNGGGACCGGTGTATGTAGAAAGATCCGCAACAAGAATTTAATCCCTGTTATCCTTTACGGACCAGAACACAAACTTGGACTTGCTGGAACTGTTACAACAAAGTCAATTGCTACTATTGCCAATAGCAAGGCAAGAGAAACAACCCTTATCGAACTGGGAATGTCAGATGGTAAGGAATGTGTGGCCCTTATTAGGGATGTCCAGCGCCATCCCTTAACCCTCAACATCAAACATATCGATTTTTATCAGGTTTTGAAGGGACAGAAGATCAAGGTAGAAATCCCTATCAGAATAATAAACAACGAACTTTCGCCTGGCATTAAAGAAGGTGGACTTCTTAACCAGACAGCTTGGAGCATTTCTGTTGATATCAAACCGGGCGACATTCCGGATGACGTTGTAGTGGACGTCTCTGAACTTAACATCGGAGAAGAAATTACCGTCAAAGACATTACCTTGCCTGAGGGTTGTGACCTTCTTACCCCTGAAGATACTGTAGTGCTGCATATTATGTTGCCTAAGGTAGTCGAAGAGGAAGAGGAAGAAGCCGAAGTTATTGAAGGCGAAGAGGGAGAAACTGAAGTTGAAGTAGTGGCAAAAGGCAAGGCAAAAGGAGAAAGCGAAGAATAATAACGGAGAAGATTTTATAGTGTTATGAAACTGATTGTAGGGCTTGGAAACCCTGGTGTTGAATATGCTTGGTCCAGACATAATGCCGGCTGGCTAATAGTAGACTCTTTCGTTGCAAGGCTGGGGCTTTTAGAGCCCCAGTCAAAATTTAAAGGAGCTTATTGGGGGCCGGTGCTGCATAATGGTGAAAGAATATCCCTTCTTAAACCATACACATACATGAACCTTAGCGGTTTATCTGTGATAGAGGCGTTACGATATCAGAATCTAGAACCATCTGAGGTTTTGGTTATATATGATGACGCAACCCTTCCTTTCGGGAAAGTAAGGATCAGAGATAAAGGTTCTGCCGGCGGACAAAAGGGCATGATGTCGATTCTAGGAGCGCTTCAAACATTAGAGGTTCCAAGGCTAAGAATAGGAGTCGGTGAACCTCAGGGGCCTATAAACATGGCAGACTGGGTTCTCGGAAAAATACCGTCCGGACAGAAAGAAATTTGGTATAAACTTGAGGATGTCGCGTGGGAAGCACTCAATATATGGTTGAAAAATGACATTCAAAAGGCAATGAGTACCATAAACGGACTCAAAATTAATGATCAGGAAAAAGCGTGACCTTAGGTCGCGTTTTTTTATGGAGCTTTTAATAAATGTATGATAAAGAAAAAGAGAGTAAACCGGTAGCCAGCCTTTTTGAACTCAACGAAGAATCGTGGCTGCGTAATAAATCGGTACATCTGGTATCAAAGGGAGCAATGAGGAGCTGGGTAACAAGAGACCCGGACACCTCATTGCTTGTTTTGCTTCCGGACCAGAGGCAAGTAAGAGATTTTGCTGCAGACTGTGAGACACTGGAAGTCTTTAAAAGGGTAGAAATGCTTCCTGACATGATTTTGACCGAGGATGAATCCAGAACTGAAGCGCTTAAAGTTCAAAGAGGCGGTATCCTAGAAAAATTTAGACATGAAGGTGGAGTGCTATCAGCCACCCCCGCATCGCTCCTTGCCCCCTTCTCTTCAGGTGGGGAATATTTTGAAATAGAAATAGGTGAAAACAGGTTAAGGGATAGACTTCTTAACTGGCTGGCACTAAAAGGATATGAAAGAAGCGAGCTTGTCTGGTCTCCCGGCCAGTTCGTTGCAAGAGGAAGTATCGTTGATATATTTAGTCCCTCTGATCCGTTTCCTGTCAGGCTTGAGTTTTTTGATGACGAAATTGAAAGCATCAGATTTTTTGATCCTGAAACACAGAAAAGTCTGCGAACTTTATATAAATGTTCATTTAAGAGTCTAATCTCTAAAAAAGAGGTTGAACTTGAAAAATTTCTTCCCGACGACATGAGAGTAATATTTTTTGACCCTAAAGGACTCGACACTACGGCTGAAAATTCATTATGGCTTTGGCAAAACCTTGATAATGAAAGACAAAACCTGGTACCTTGGAAAAAATGGGAAGAACTCTGTTCGTACTTTACCAAATTCAGGCGTATAAGGGTAACTATGGATGTCATAAATACTTCGGTGAGGCTGGCTATAAAACAGTTTCCTCTTTTCAGGGGGAAATTAAGAGATGTGAACTTCTACTGTGAAGAGCTGCTTCGCGAGGGATACGATATAAATGTCTATTCCGAATCAGAGCTAAATCTTTCTTGGGCGGACTTAAAAGGTTATAAGACTGTCAAAGGTGTACTTTCTGAGGGTTTCATCGACACGGAAACAAAGAGAGCGGTATTGACAGACCTAGAACTTTCAGGCGTATCTCTTTCAAGGCACAGAACGGAGACAATCGCTCCTAGTGATTGGGGAGCGGGACTTATACAGGGTCAGTGGGTAGTTCATGATGATTACGGTCTCTCCAGATATATGGGACCGAAGTTAATTGAAACGGAAGAGGGAGAAGAAGAATACCTGATATTACAGTTTGCTGATGAACGGCGACTGCTTATTCCGGTTCTTCATTTTTATAAAATATCCCCTTGGTCGCCCCTTCCGGGGCAAGAACCTTCGGCAGACAGCCTTGGTGGGACTAAGTGGAAAAAAGCATCAGATAAAGCAAAAATTATGGCAGAAAATGCAGCTAAAGAGCTTGTTCAAATATATGCTGCCAGGGAGCTCACCAAGGGGTTTTCTTTCGCTTCTAACAGAGAACTTATGAAGGAACTGGAAAAAAGTTTCATTTACGCTGAGACCAACGATCAGATTAGAGGTATTCAAGACGTAGAGGATGACATGGAAAGACCTTTTCCGATGGACAGGTTGATAGTAGGCGACGTTGGTTTCGGTAAGACGGAAGTAGCTATAAGAGCTGCGGGGAAAGCTGCTTTCAGCGGTAAACAGACAGCGATACTAGCACCAACTACACTTCTTGCTCAGCAGCACTATGAAACTTTTTCTACGAGGTTTGGTAATCTTCCTGTAAGGGTGGAAGTTGTATCTAGATTTGTCCCCTTTTCCGTACAAAAAAAGATCTTAGAGGACCTTAAAGAGGGCAAGGTAGACATTATAATTGGTACTCACAGGCTTTTGAGCCAGGATGTGGTGTTCAAAAACCTTGGACTTGTTGTAGTAGACGAAGAGCATAGATTTGGAGTAATGCACAAGGAGCATCTAAAGAAAATGACCCCCGGTGTCGATGTACTTATGCTTTCGGCAACCCCGATTCCACGTTCTCTTTCTCTTTCTATGAGCGGTCTTAGGGATATGTCTGTGCTTCAGACACCTCCACAAAGACGATTGCCTGTATTGACAGTTGTAAGGCCGTGGTCTGAGGAGCTTTTAAAAAGTGCTGTTTTAAGAGAGAAGAACAGAGGAGGGCAAATTTTCTTTGTTCACAACAGGATCAACGATATTCATGAAAGAACTGTGATGTTAAAAAGACTTTTTCCAAAGCTGAATATTGCTGTGGCGCATAGCCGGACTCCGGAAGCTCAACTTGAAAAAACGATGATGAGCTTCTCTCTTGGCGAGCTAGACATACTGATATGCACGACAATAGTTGAAAGCGGACTTGATATACCAATGGCAAACACGTTGATAGTCGATGATGCCCATGAACTTGGTCTCGCTCAGATGTATCAGCTTAGAGGTCGTGTAGGAAGAAGAGAGGAGCAGGCGTACGCATTTCTTTTCTATCCTCCTGAAGCACGTCTTACTCGAGAGGCTAGCGAGCGTCTGGAAGCGATTGCCGAGATGGACGAATTGGGGGCCGGATACCAGCTTGCACAAAGAGATCTACAGATAAGGGGTGGGGGAGATCTTATAGGGATTTCTCAGCATGGTAATTCCACCAGAGTAGGGTACCAAAAATATTGTGACATGCTTGCGGATGAGATATCTAAAATAAAGGGAGAAAAGAAAAAACAGGCTGTTGTGGAAGTAGCATTTCCTGCCGCTATACCAGGCAATTACTTACCTCAAGAAAATCTGAGAGTTACTCTGTACAGAAGGATGCTGAAGACAGACAGACCGTCAGAGGCGATAAGCCTTAAAGAAGAAACGATAGACCGTTACGGAAAACTCCCGCCAGCCCTTGAATTTTTAATGGACCTTACTTGTGTAAGGACAGCAGCTCCGGATCTACAAATAACTAAAATCATCTGTAGCAGTCAGGAGACAGTTATACAGGGAGATTTGGACGGTGCCTGGAGATCTCTGAATCTAAAACTTCCATGGATGCGCAAGTTGGATGGTTTTGTTGGCCCAGGCGGATACAGGGGAATAAGTATATTGGCCGATATGATAAAGGGAAAATTTAATTAAATCTGGTAGAATGGTACTGTTGGGGGGCGCTGTGTTGACTAAACAACAGATAACAGGAGATAAATTTGTAAAGCTAGTAGAAGTAATGAAACGTTTAAGGGCAATTGATGGCTGCCCGTGGGACAGGGAACAGGATTATTTCTCTTTAAGACGTTATATCATAGAAGAGGCTTACGAACTTATCGAAGCAATAGAGAACAAAGATAGGGATAACACCTGTGAAGAATGTGGAGATTTGATGCTTCAAGTAGTATTTATCGCCTGTATGGCTGAAGAGCTTGGTGATTTTGATATATGCGAAGTGATCGACCACCTGACAGAAAAGCTCATAAGACGTCATCCCCACGTATTTGGTGATACTGAGGTAAACGATTCCGAGGATGTACTTAAAAACTGGGAGCAGATCAAAGTAGGCGAGAGAAAAGAAAGAAAAGTAGACGCTTCTCTCCTCGCCGGAGTCCCAAGGGGATTACCCGGATTGCTCAGGGCATACAGGATCCAGGAACGAGCACAAAAAGTTGGTTTTGATTGGCCTAAAGACGATTTGACACCTGTTTTGGCAAAGGTTGACGAAGAACTCTTGGAGCTGAAAGAAAACATAAAAAACGGTGCAGGAAAAGAATACGTTGAAGAAGAGATAGGAGACCTGCTTTTTGCTGTTACTAATTTATCAAGGCATTTAGAAGCTAATCCCGAAACGACGCTCCACAAAGCCTGTGTAAAATTTAGTGACCGTTTTAGGCTTGTCGAAAAAGAAGTTGCCGATTCAGGAAAGTCATGGAACGATTTTACGTTAGACGAGCTTGAAGGATTCTGGTCTAAGGCTAAGGATGCGGAGAAGCGGGAGTAGAAAACATTGCTGAGCGATGGCTGAGCAATGGCTAAGCGGTAGCTGAGCGGTTGTAAAATCAAAGTGCGGGAGAATTGTGACGACTAGGGCATGGAGAATTGGATCCCAAAGGCGAGCAAGCGATAGGCAAGCTGTTGGCAAGCAATGGGCAAGCAGTTGTGAAATCAAAACCAAAAATTGGAGAATTGCGGCGTTTACGTCGCGGAGAATTTGTCAGATAAGCATCTGGCGGGGAATGAGAGATTAAATCTTTCACATTAAGAACCAAAAAGTACCGTCATTCCCGTATGCCGTCGAGCGGGAATCCAGGTTTAAGGCCCTCCCATTAAAGCACCTGTAGGGAATTCTGGCGTTAGCGCCACGGAGAATTTGCGACAAAAAACGTCGCGGAGAATTTGCCAGATAAGCATCTGGCGGGGAATGA
>LFRM01300716.1_pt1 | contig 10785 bp, 8 predicted proteins | sample 618341 | NCBI WGS metagenome assembly LFRM01 (sample SAMN03654438, study PRJNA283298) | anaerobic digester metagenome | isolation source: pool of bioreactors CSTR01a, CSTR02a, and CSTR03a thermophilic anaerobic... | place: Denmark: Kgs. Lyngby | collected 2014-05-21
GTAAATCCACCTCAGACAAAGCTTCTTCACCCAAAACTACCTGTAATTCGTGAGCATCTTTACCGCGGGAATAAGAAGCAAAAAGCTGGTTCATGACATCAGCGTGGTCTGCCCTGGTCTTGTTTTCTCCGATACCCTTGTCTTTCAAACGGGACAGCGACGGCAAAACGTTGATCGGCGGGTTGATACCCTTTCTTTGCAGTTCGCGGGCCAGAATAATCTGCCCTTCCGTGATATAACCGGTCAAGTCTGGAATCGGATGGGTTATATCTTCGTCCGGCATAGTAAGAATAGGTACCAGAGTAATAGAGCCCTTTTTACCTTTAATACGGCCGGCACGTTCATACAGGCTCGCCAGGTCGGTATAGAGATAACCCGGGTAACCGCGTCGGCCGGGAACTTCTTTTCGGGCTGCCGAAATTTCACGCAGGGCTTCTGCGTAATAGGTAATATCAGTCAGCAAAACCAGCACGTGCATATCCAGATCAAAGGCCAGATATTCAGCTGCGGTCAAAGCCATACGGGGAGTCGATATACGTTCAATCGCCGGGTCATCCGCCAGATTCATAAACATGACTGCCCGGTCAATAGCGCCGGTACGGCGGAAATCACGAATAAAGAAATCCGATTCTTCAAAAGTTATACCGATAGCACCGAAAACTACAGCAAAATCCTCTTTGCTATCCAGCACCTGGGCCTGACGGGCAATCTGCGCAGCCAACTGAGGGTGCGGCAGACCAGAAGCTGAGAAAATCGGCAGTTTTTGGCCACGAACCAAAGTGTTCAATCCGTCGATGGCTGAGATACCGGTCTGAATAAATTCATTGGGATAATCTCGCGAAGCGGGATTGATCGGGGTACCGTTGATGTCACGCATGTCAACCGGGATTATGTCCGGACCATCATCAATAGGATCACCCATTCCGTCAAAGACGCGTCCTAAAATATCCGGAGAAACAGCCAATTCCTGGCCACGCCCCAGAAAACGGACTTTGGCAGACTCTATATTAATGCCGATCGAACTTTCAAAAAGCTGGACCAGGGCATCGGTGCGGTCAATCTCCAAAACTTTACACAGTCTGATCTGACCGTCCGGTAACTCTATTTCGCCGATTTCGTCATATTTAACATTTTCGACGCCGCGTACCATCATTAATGGACCCGCGACTTCTTGAATTGTGCGATATTCTCTTGCCATGCAGCCCTCCGCTAATTTATGCAGTCAACTCAGACATCTCGTGACTGAGTTGCTCCATCAACATATCGTAATTATCTTTTACATCATCCTCGTCAACAAACTTAAATCGTGCTATTGCATCCCGTATGGGCAAGCTCACAATCTCAGAGTAGTCAGCATCATGTGCCAGCGCCTCTTTAGCTTCATAGTAAAAATTCATAATTAAAGCTAAAATGCTGAACTGTTTCGGCAATGAGCTAAAGGTGTCAACTGGGTCAAATGAGTTTTGATGCAGAAAGTCTTCTCGCAGAGAACGTGCTGATTCAAGTTTCAGCTGGTCAGCTTCTGACAAAGAGTCTTGTCCGACCAAACGCACGATTTCCTCTAATTCCGACTCATCTTGCAACAGCGCTACCGCGTCGGTACGAAGTTGTTTGAAATCCGGAGAGAGACTTTCATTCATCCACCGGTCTACTTTATCCTGGTACAGGGAATAGCTCGTTAACCAATTGATTGCCGGGAAATGCCTGCGGTAAGCCAGATCTGAGTCCAAACTCCAGAAAACCTGAACAATACGCAAGGTAGCCTGAGCCACCGGGTCAGACAAGTCGCCGCCCGGCGGCGAGACAGCGCCAATCGCTGTCAAGATTCCGGTACGGTCATCTGAACCCAGGCACCGAACCATACCAGCTCTTTCATAGAAACTGGCCAGGCGTGATCCCAGATAAGCCGGATAACCTTCTTCACCCGGCATTTCTTCCAGACGGCCGGACATTTCGCGCAAGGCTTCTGCCCAGCGGGATGTAGAGTCCGCCATTAAAGAAACGGATAGTCCCATATCCCGGAAATATTCAGCAATCGTTATCCCTGTATAAATCGAGGCTTCACGTGCCGCAACCGGCATGTCAGATGTATTAGCTATCAGAATCGTTCTTTCCATCAGGGATTCGCCGGATTTGGGGTCAAGCAGTTCGGGGAATTCATTCAAAACGTCGGTCATTTCATTACCGCGTTCGCCGCAACCTATATAAACAACGACATCTGCTTCTGCCCATTTGGCCAGCTGATGCTGGATTACAGTTTTACCACTGCCGAATGGGCCCGGTACCATGGCTGTTCCACCTTTGGCTACCGGGAAAAAAGTGTCAATCGAACGCTGGCCTGTAATCAAAGGCTCCGACGGCGCCAATTTTTCTTTGTAGGGCCTGCCGATGCGAACCGGCCAACGTTGCATCATGGTAATTTCATGTTCATTGTCCTGTTCGTCGATCAGAACAGCAACAGTATCTGTAACCGTATAATTGCCGGATTCAATTGATTTTAGCCGGCCTGATAAATTAGGAGGAACCATTACGCAATGTTGCAGAAGTTTGCCTTCCTGTACTGTACCCAAGATGTCGCCACCCGTAACTTCTTCACCGGGTTCAGTGACAGCTTCAAATTTCCAAAGTTTAGTTCGGTTAAGCGCAGGCGCGGAAGAACCGCGTTTGATGTTGCTGCCTTCTAGCTTCGCCAAAACATCAAGCGGTCGCTGTATGCCGTCGAAAATCCCACCGATCAAACCGGGACCCAACTCTACTGACAGCGGAGTACCTCTGGATTTGACAACTTCTCCCGGACCCAGACCGGCTGTTTCTTCATATACCTGAATCGATGCTTCATTACCGTGCATCTCTATAATTTCACCAATCAGATTCAGCTCAGACACGTCGACAACATCGAACATATCCGCTTCACGCATGCCTTTGGCAATGACCAGCGGTCCTGATACCTTGATGATTTCACCTTGAACTTGTTTATTCATGACGACTCCTTTTAACTATATGTGACTGAGCAGGTCAATACCGGTAGCTCTGCGTACAGCTGTGCGCAGGGTTTCACGGCCCAGGCTGGATTTTTCTATAACAGAAGGAATGATTACAACCGAAGGAAGCCAGCAGTTACGCCATTTTTCCATGGTTTCTTCACCCAATTCCTTTGCCAAAGGTTCAGTTATGAAAATAATGGCATAACCTTCATCCTGCCATTGTTTCAGTATCTTATCGGCCTGCTGCTTATTATCGCATTCCCGCGCTGTCATACCGAGCGCACGAAAACCAATGATACTGTCTAAATCACCGATTACTCCAACCTTATTATCCATTAATTGCCCTTCTCACTTATTTTTACCATAAATTGCGGCGCAATTCGCTTCTTTGTTCTAAACTCAGACGGTTGCGGATCGCAGCATCTACTATACGCAAGTTTTTGATCTCATATTCGCGAGCCAACACATAGGATAAAGTAAGCTCCGGACCGGACAAAACGTGCCGTCCTTTTTCGATATGATCTATCAATATCTGATCACGGGCACAGACAAATCTGGCAGACTGTCCTCTGTCACCGTAATTATCCAGATACTCGGCAAGGCTTTCGTAGGGAGTTCCGGCAAGAGCCTTGATAATATCCTCATCATCAGCTTCGTATAGATTTTGCCAGGTTTCTTCAGAGATCAAACCCGATGGCAGCAAACTTTCTTTGTAAATTGTTTTCGAAACAGAACGATACTTAACTCGTAACAGTGTTTCTAAATTAATCAGGTCCCGCTGTAAAGCAAAATAGCGAATAAACCATTCATTATTAAGCCGGTCTGCAAGTTTGGCAGCTAATTTGTGCGCCATTTTATCAAGAACGCGGTCAATAGCTGCTGATTCGTAGGAATCAGCGTAAGCTTTTTCTCCGGCTGCTATCATCGGAACAATCCATTGGGGTCCGTCACTTTCGTCCCTGACTCCGCTGACGAGTTCATGCAATTTGATAGGATCAACCAAAGAAGGCAAAATCAGCAGATGTTTCATTTCATTTAAACTGCGCTGATCTTCTCCTTTAAGGTTTTCCTTAAGCATGAATTTCAGATTGTGCACATCAGCAAAAAGTAAAAGTGCAACCCGGTAGGCATCTTTCGGTGCCACCTGTTCCAGAAGCTTAAAGGCTTCTGCCCTTTCTTCCTGCAAAACTGTCAGAAAGTCCCCTTGCGGATAATGATGTTCTTGCATTAAAAGACGCAGATCCTGTTCGCTGCTGGCAGCAAAAAGCCGATCCAATCCGCCTTTTCCGAAAAGATTAACTTCCAGGCTGCGAGTCCTGCCGGCTGCATAGCCCCAGGAACCAACCTTTTTATCTTTAACCGGCGGCAGAATTAATGTATCTGCTGCAAGCTCATTCATCAGTTTCTCCCTCATTTTGGGCCGCTTCTATCTGCTTTTGTGCCAGTTGCGTCAAACGCGGCATATAATTATGAATGATAAGATCATAGGTTAAGTTTTCCTCGATATTGCCCCGGACGACAATAATTCCGCCACGCATTTTGCCCGGTTCATCAGACACGGTAAACTTATCTGGTGGCAGCTGGCCCAACAATGCCTCAGCCAGTTCTTGATCCCGCTCCGATAAAATAATTTCACCTGAGTCGATGTTATGAGATTTAATCCAGCTGAGATACCGCTCAACCCGTTTTTGAGCTGAAGCCTGTGCCAGTTGTTCCACAGCAAGGTTTATAGAGCTGCGCACATCGTCCTGGCTTGCTGCCAGATCGCGCTTTCGTCGCTCAGAAGATGCGAGACTTTCAGCTCGCTTAATCAAAGCTTCAGCCTCTTCCTCCGCCCTTTTTATGGATTCTTCCAATACACGCTCACGCATGCTCTCGGAACTTTCCTGCTGTTCGCGCACAAAATCTTCTGTCTCGGTTTCTATGCGGCTGACTTCAGCTTTGGCATCTTCGAGGATCTTATCTGTGATTCTCTCGATTCCTTCCACGTAAGTGCTCCTTAATAGTAAAGGCTCAATTATACTTGAACGCTAAATACGGCCAGAATGGTAGCAAGCAGTGCCAGAATGGCATAGGTCTCAACCATAACTGCTAACACAATGGCTTTACCGGATTCTTCCGGACGCTTGGATACAAGTGCTATACCCGCTTCAGATACCCGACCCTGATAAATCGCTGATAAATAACCAACAATTACGATCGGCAAAGCTGCGATCAGGAAACTCAAACCTGCCTGCCAGCTAAGATCCGTAGTACCGCCCAACAGTCCTGACTGACTCATAATCATAAACCAGCCCAACAGACCGTAAATACCCTGGGTACCGGGCAAAGCCTGCATAATCAATACTCTACCAAACTTGGAAGGATCTTCGGCCAACACGCCTGTTGCAGCTTCACCTGCGGCTCCAACGCCTCTTGCTGAGCCTATACCCGGCATCAAGGCAGCAAGTGATGCCGCTAACATAGTCAATGCTGGTCCCAAATTTTCCAAAAACATTAATATTTCCTCCTCGTAAACTTTTCTCTATTTATTTTCAAAACGGATCTCCGTTGGTTTCCCAGCACGGCTATCACCCGTTAAGAGATTTATTTATCTGCTTCTGTTTCTGCTTTCGCTTTTTCAATTCTGACATATTTGGTATCACGTCGGAAAGGAGCAAAGTACTCACCGGCACCTTCAAAAAACTTTCCGAAAAATTCAACGTACTGCAGACGGGCTGCGTGTACAAAAGCCGACAGACCGGACAAAGCCAAATTCAACGTGTGCCCGAGGCCACCGGCAATAATGAAAATAATTACTCCGGAGAATCCACTGCCTCCGGCAGCCAAAATATTGACTACCTGAGCGATAACGCTGGTTGCCAGTACCAGGGCCAGAATCCGTGAATAAGAAAGGATATCACTTAAAAATCCGGTCGCATTATTATATATGCTCAGCAAAGCTTTACCAATACGTACTAATGGATTCCAGCTGCCGCCGTGTCCGGCAATCACCAGGACTATAGCGCCGCCGACAATAAGCATCCATTTGGATATTTCACCCAGCAAATTTATGGCCGAGCTTGAGCTGACAAGGCCCAGCGGACCAAGCAGCATCATGAAAACAGCACCTATAATCAAATACCAGGGAACATTGTCGAAAAGTCCTCCCCAGAGATCGCCTCGCAAGTGTTTGTTGCGAATATCCACAGCCATACCGGCAAACAAATGGATCGCACCGAAAAACAGGCTGAAGGTCAGTAATTTAATCGGATCTCCCAGAGGGTCAAACCACAAAACAGGGAAATTGATACTGCCGCCTGAAACCGCAGTCAGCAAGTCACCAAAAAAGCCGCCGAACACAAAACCCCAGGCAATTGAAGAAACTGCAGACAGCGACAACATGCGTGCCATCTGCCCCATCATTCCTTTAGCTTTTGCCTTGAAAATCAAAAACAGACAGCCCGCCAATAAAAGCAGACCATAGCCCACGTCAGACAACATCATGCCGAATATAATCATGTAAGACACTGCCATTACCGGCATCGGATCGGATTCGCTGGCACTGGGAGCACCATACATTTCCAGCACAACTTCAAAGGATTCGGTGAACTTATTATTTTTCAATATAATAGGGTGATTCTCGTCGGCTTTGGCAGCACGATAAGAACAGGCCACCGCAAAATTTTCTGTTAAAGTTTGCTTGACCTTTTCTGCCTGATCAGCATCCACCCAGGCATGTAAATAGAATGTATATTGAGTAGAAGACAGTTCGCGATCCACAGATGCTTTATTAAAACGAACCAGCAAAACATCGTGAAAAAGCATCAGCTGCTCACGCTGTTCGCCAACTTCTTTTATTATTTCAATTTCACGGTCAATTTCTTCCTGGACAGCTGTTTCCTGCCTGTCCAGTTTATCCAGAGACTTTCTGCCCGTACCAATAACCGCTTGTGTGGGTAATGCTTTAAATTCAAAGGATGAAAGTCTTGATCTGAGATGCGGGGCGTCTTCTTTCATATCAACGACAGCTAATAAAGGAGAATTTGATTCGTTAACACCCAGGTTAAAAACCGTAGCGGTAGCTAATTCTTCTTCTATTTCCGCCAACAGTTGATCCAAACTTCTCTGATCGCGCAAGGTACCGTATATAATTTCAGTTAAATCCGTTTCGCGCACGCTGAGATCCAGAGGTATATCTCTCCAGGCTGCCAGCTCTTCCCGTCTTTGATCAATTGTATTAAGCTCGGTTCGCAGCTCGTTTTCTCTTTCTACTGCCGCTTCATATTTGGACAAAAGCTGACGGCTTATTTCCTCATCATATTCGGACATGGAAAATTCGTCTTCTGAGACAGTAGGTTTGCCTGAAAACATTGGTTTTTTCTGAGGGAAACGTCGGTCTAAAGTTTCTATTGTGCGAACCAGACGATTGCGTATATCTATATTCTCGGCAAAATCGCCGGATGCAGTTACTTTGGTCGCCTCGTCTTCATCGGAACCTGCTTCAATAACCTGGGTTACACCCATCTGCATGAGAGCATCCAAAACATCAGCCCGATCCTGAGACATGCCGACAATCGTCATGTAGCTCATTTTAGAAGTCGCCAAGGAGAGTCACTATCCTTTCTGCCACGATATCAGCAGCTTGACTGATAGCGTCAGAGCTTGCTTCGCCTTTGATTTCATCGGTTTCGTGAGAAACCGCTGCTAAAATATCTCGGTATTCAGCTTCAGCCTGTTCCATAATCCGCTGACGTTCAAGCTGCGCGTCCTTATAGGCCTGATCGACAAATCTGTCCGCTTCCAGTCGCGCTTCTTTACGTTTTTCTGCCGCAGCTTCACGCGCTTCTACCCTGAGCTGATTTGCTTCAGCTTCTGCGGCGCGAATTTTTTCTATAAAATTCTGATCTGCCACGTAATCAAGTCCTTCCTGCAATCTCAGCTTTAAAAGCTGAATAATTAATCCTCAGCAGCTGTAATTTTTTAATTATAGCCACACTAATACAAAATAACACAACGTTGTACATATTATCATGAACTTGAAACATAACAAGTTTTTTGGAAAAATTTGGCAAAATACTCAAAGTAGAGCTTTCTTTTATTGTCACATTGTATTAACAATCTTTCTGTAATCTGCAGAAAATAGAGAATTAATGTCTGATATACTTTTTATTGTTGGAATTATCAGTCAATGCACTAGTAGAGGAAATATTTAATGGCAAGATATTGTTTTTATTGCGGACGCGAGCTAAAAGATAACGAAAAATGTTATTGCCGTGCTCGTACCCGCGCTGAATCAGCAGCTAAAAGTGCCGTTTCCGGCACCGGGCAAAATACTGATGAAAAAGGGCCCGGTACAGCCGGTAGCACAGCTGCGGCGGCCGGCACTCAAGATTCAACAGGCACAGCCGGCAGTTCGGGCCGGACCAGTTCAAACGTTTCCTCTGAAACAACAACCGGCAGCTCCGATACAAAATCCAGCTGGCAGGCGGTCAGGGAAAAACGAAAAGCAGCCCGGGAAAAACGAAAAGCGGAGCGTGAAAGGCTGCGCGCGGTTAAAGCAGAAGCCAAGCGACGCTCAAAAGCGGAAAAAGAACGCCGCCGTCAAGCCTATCAGCCCGGTTCTGCAACCGGCCGAAATCCTTACGGCCAAAAGAGTTCATCTCACAGAACCCAACAGGCTAGGAGTTTTGGACGTGAACTGCTGCAACTTCTGACCAGGCCTGCCGACGCTATCAAAGCACAGGCTGTGCCTTTCTGGTCGCTTTCACATACAATTTTCTTTATCAGCAGCGCTTTGCTGGGTGGTGCCCACATCACCCTGACCAATCGCTGGATTTATTCAATTCTTTTCAGCGACCGGTTAACTGCTCCTAATTTGCAGGGAGCAGGACTGTATTTCAGCGGTGTCCTGGCCAGTGCAGTCTTTTTGTTGCTTTACGCCGGCGTAATCTGGCTTCTGGCCCGTTTTCTTTTCCGCCAGGGCGGGCTTCCCTTTACTCATAGTCTCGCCGTCGGCAAAACTGCCTGGGCCTACCTGACTTTCTTTATGTTGATTGCATTGCCGACAACCATACAGGGTGGCTTTTTTGGCCTTCTTTTGGTTTTAATGGGACTGGCTTTTTCCTGTCTGATCCACGCCCGCTCGGTCGCGGTGATCACGCATTTAACTGAAAACCAGACTATCAGCCTTACTTTAGTTTCAATTCTCATCTATACATCAATATTTTCAGCAGTAATCGTCTTTTTCCAAACCATGCTGAGTGCGTAATCAAACAGTGTAATAATCTGCACTGCTTCCAGCCAAATCCTCTTTAAAAAAGCCGCTAAACACTGCGGTTTTTTTTACTATACTTTTTCCTTTAATAATGTATAATAGTTCGGTCCTGAATCAGGATAATATCTGAAGGGGTTTTTTATGATTAAAAAGATCATACGTCAGATGGCGTGGTTTGTTGACGCTTATAAAACTGAATATCTGATTAGTCTTATAGCTATCATTCTGAGCAACATTGCCGGAGTGGCCCCTACACGTCTGGCCGGATATCTGGCTGACCGTATTATTCTGCAGGATATAAGTTTTAATGTTTTTCTTAACTATATATTCCTTTTACTGGGCCTGGTGGTTCTCAATTTCTTCCTGAACTATGTATGGAATTACTATATCTTCAAAGGCTCGGATGTCGCCCCGCTTCTGGGGCGGCAGATTACTGCCCGCAAGCTTTTCTCACAAAGTGCGCCTTTTTTCAGCCGCAATACTACCGGCAGCCTGATGGGCAAAGCTACCAACGACGTTAACTTTATAGCTGATATGGCCGGTTACGGCGTTATGACTATGTTTGATTCCAGTCTCTACCCGGCTACCATCCTGGTTTTTATGCTTTCTATCTCCTGGAAGCTGACGCTAGCAACTATAATACCGCTGCCTTTGCTGCTTTTTGCTTCGAAAAAAATCGGCGCACACCTCTATGAGGAATTTGATGATGCCCAGCGGGCTTTTGATGCCATGAATGATCACGTGCTGGAAAACGTTTCCGGTGTCCGTATTGTGCGCGCCTACCGGCTGGAAGCCGCCCAGACTGAGCGTGTTGATGAGCTGGCTGAAGAAATGTATCGCAAAAATATGCGTGTAGCCAGCTGGTCTGCTCTTTTCCAGCCCAGCTCCCGGCTCGTTTCCGGCATGACCTACGTCATCGCCATTGCTTTAGGAGCCGGATTAGTCCGCAGCGGTGAAATCACTTTGGGTTCTTTGATCTCTTTTGTTTTCTTTCTGGGCATGATGACCTGGCCCATGATCTCCATGGGTGAGTTTATCAATGTTTCCCAGCAGGGCTCTGCGGCAATGGAGCGGCTACAGGCAATCTGGGATTACCCCGAAGATATGGTGGACGCCAAAAACAGCCTGCCGCTGGAAAAAATTGGTGATATTGAATTTGAAAATTTCTCTTTTTCCTGGCCGGATGCCAAGCAAGATGTACTGCAGGATATTTCTTTTACCATAAAGGAAGGTCAAACACTGGGTATCGTCGGACGCATAGGCAGCGGTAAAACAACACTGCTAAAGCAGATTCTGCGTTTCTATCCGCAAAAAGCAGATCAGCCCAATGCCTTAAGCAAGGATCTCAACAGTCTGCGTCTGAATGGTCAGCCAATCCAGAGATACCGGCGGAGCGATATCAGAAATCGTATAGGTTATGTTTCACAGCAAACCATCCTTTTTTCCAAAACCATCCGGGAAAACATTCTGATGGGCGATCGGTCAAAACCTGCAAACTGGCCTTTGGATAAAGAGGATTTAGAGCAGGAAAAACAACTGCGCAAG
>LFRM01299962.1_pt1 | contig 10783 bp, 10 predicted proteins | sample 618341 | NCBI WGS metagenome assembly LFRM01 (sample SAMN03654438, study PRJNA283298) | anaerobic digester metagenome | isolation source: pool of bioreactors CSTR01a, CSTR02a, and CSTR03a thermophilic anaerobic... | place: Denmark: Kgs. Lyngby | collected 2014-05-21
GATACTCCAGTCTGGAAACCAGAATTTGTCTCAGAATTGATTGAATGCATTATAGAAAACCCGGATGAATCGGCTGAAAAATTCTGGGTTAAGCTGGATAGGCAGCTTTCTACTGCATCAATGCAGGCAAAGGTGCTTCTTGCTGAAATACTCTGGCTCATGTTTATCTTTCCACATAACAACATGAAACCGGAGACCAAGCGGGAAAGAATAAAAACCGTATTGAAATGGGCAGGCTTTACCAATAAATTTCCGGAACAGTTTCTTTCCGATGAACTGCTCCATGGTATCGGGGGAGCCGGGTATTTTTTTAACAATCTCTGGAGAGAACTGACATTTGCATTGACCCTTTTTCAGTTACTGCTCCAGAAGAATCCCGAATATCTCAATAAAATTCTTAACGATCCCTGGGAGTGGGGTGAATGGCTGGTTGAAATTCCAGATCACGGAAACCGTCAGTTCTACCACATGCTCAGTTATCTTCTGTTCCCAGATGAATATGAGTCGATCTGCTCTTATTCTGAAAAGAAAAAAATTCTGATCGCATTTGGTGCTGCTGATCAATCTTCTTTTAAAACCATGAAACCGGTTGCAGTTGACCAGCAGCTTTTTGAACTTCGAAAACGCCTTGTCTCAGAATATAAAACCGACCAATTACATTTTTATAAAGAGCCCCTGGTAAGTATATGGAGGAAAAGAGCACCAGAAATTGATTTAGAAAATCAGGTCTTAAATGCTTTAAATAATGATGAAGTCACCGGCAACTTTATCAGGGAAGAAACAATGACATCTGAGATAGCAGACAGTAATCTGTTGATGCCAACCTGTATCATTTTCTATGGCCCACCCGGAACCGGTAAAACCTACATAACACGCAGGAAAGCGGTTCAAATTGCTAATCCACAATTTGAATACGATAACGGGCTTGCTGGTTTGAAAAATTTATCAAAAGAGCAGCATGATCTCATAACAGATGAATATGAAAGACTTAGAGATGCTGGTCAGATAGCATTTGCAACTTTTCACCAATCATTTTCTTACGAAGATTTTATTGAGGGAATAAAAGCTTCAACCGAAAATGGAAATGTAGCCTACGATATAGAACCTGGTATTTTCCTTAAAATTGCATCTGATGCAGAAACAAACTGGCGCAAATCAATGCTTGATAAGGGTGATTTTGAATATGTATGGGAAAACCTTGTCTCTGCTCTTGTCGAAGAAGATAATGCTGTTACGGTAAAAACCAGCAGAGGTGAATTCAGGATATATGATGTCAATCATCAGACAATTCGTTTTGAAAAGCAAAATGGATCTCGCAAACACACACTGAGTATAAATTTGCTTAGAGATTACTACTATAACCCTGAAAAACTTGAATCACTGGGTGGACTCAAAACTTACTACACAGCTCTTGTCAACCGATTAAAAGCTGATTCCAGATCTGTAAAAAGATCAATTAATAAGATCAAAAACTATGTATTGATTATAGATGAGATCAATCGCGGCAACATATCAAAAATCTTTGGCGAACTGATTACACTCCTTGAACCAGACAAGCGTCTGGGTGCCAAAAATGAGATTATCCTGACACTTCCCTATTCAAAAGAGACGTTTGGTGTACCTGCAAATCTTCACATAATCGGCACAATGAATACAGCAGACCGCTCCATAGCCCTGATGGATACTGCACTGCGGCGTCGCTTTACCTTCGAGGAAATGATGCCTGATCCTCAACACTGTCCATCAGATATCGAAGGAATTGACTGCCAGAGAATCCTTCAGAAAATCAACGAAAGAATCGAATACCTTTACGACAGAGATCATACGATCGGACATGCCTATTTCATAGATATCGATTCTATGGATGAGCTTAATACTGTTATGCGCAATAAAATCATTCCGCTTCTTCAGGAATACTTTTATAATGATTGGGAAAAAATTCAAATCGTTTTAGGTGACCATTACCAGCAGCTTGGAAAAAATCAGGATGAAAATAGTTTTGATGGTGAAATGAACAGGATCCGTTTTATACAGAGCTGTACAATCGAAGAAAAATCAGTACTGGGCTTTAATCATGAAGATATTGAAGACAAACGGGTACATTACCGTGTTAACAGGCATTTCTCAAAGGAATCGTATTTAAAGATTTACCAGTCAGAAAATGAAAGCCAAGATTCAGAAAANNCAAACCGATTTATAATGATGGTCATTTAGGGCTCCCTGAAAAGACTTTCTCTGAGTTGGAGCAGTTTATTCTTCAGAATCCAGATGATGCTGCACTTTTTCTTGAACCATCTTACCTGAAACCTTTCGGTAAAACGTTGAAAGCCAGACAGTTTGTTGGGGTAATTGAAACAAGAAGTGGAATTGTAATTGAAATTTTACCTAAAATCGCTAAAAACATCAGTCATGAAGAAACCCGACAGATTTTCATAAAGATGCTCAGGCATCTTCGTAATTCTCCTTTTAAAAATTTCGGTATGGCTCATCTTAAAACCGAAAAACTGCATCTTCTGGAAATCTTTATCTTCATGTTTTGTGAGGAGTTAACAGCTCTTATTCAAAAAGGGATCCGCTCCAATTATATAACAAAAGAGGAAAACGCCACATTTCTAAAGGGGAAACTTAAATTAGCAGAACACATCCGCAGGAATCTGGCAGATAAATCCCATTTCTTTATCCAACATGATGAGTATCTTCAGAACCGAATCGAAAACCGCATTATCCGCACCGCAATCGAGTTCCTTTACAGAAAAAGCAGTGATACTGCCAACAAAAAAAGATTGTTAGAGTTTCTCTTTGTATTTAATGACATTGAGGCGGTTTCAGACCCTGAATATGCATTCAAATTGGTAAAAATTGATCGTCAGATTAAAGATTACCAGCTGATTTTACAGTGGTGTTCTTTTTTCCTGAACAATGAAAGCTTTACCACCTTTAGAGGCAGTAATATTGCATTCGCATTGCTTTTCGATATGAACCGGGTTTTTGAAAATTATGTGGCACATTGCTTAAAAAGAGATTTTCCAGGTCTGGATATTGAAGCACAGGTAAAAAAAGAACACCTTATAGAATACCCTGAAAGGAAGTTTCTGCTTATGCCAGATCTGAAAATCGGTGCTTCCATCATTGCTGATACCAAATGGAAAATGCTGGATTCTTCAAAACCGCATTATGGAATCAGCCAATCAGATATTTACCAGATGTATGCTTATGGAAAGAAATACCCGGATACCAGAGAAATACACCTCATCTACCCTCAGGTAGAAACCTTCCCCAATCTGCAAAACAGAGAATTACATTTTGAAAAAGATAAACTGAAGTTAACAATTTTCCCTTTTAGTTGTAAGGAGGGGAGAATTGAAGGGTATGGCAGAGTATTGGAAAGAGTATTTAATGTGAGTTGTTCAGGAACTTCAAATAAGGAACGAACCAATACTCAAGAATATATTGAGGGACTTAATATGACAGAAGAAGGATCTAAAGAGCAGGAAGAATTTTTTCTGTCCTGATTTGCATTTAATTCAACTACGTGTCTGGGGAGACAATCGAATTACTTATCCGGTATTTTTTTAAAGGAGACAATGGTAATGAATTATCCCGAAGGACTTATCCAGAAAAGTAAAGAATACATTAAAAGATTGTGTGTTTCAACATGAGGTTTCTTTTGAAATTTCGTCGCATAATTTGCAGATACGATCAAACGGTATGAACTCCTGCTCCAGTCGTATCCGTTCGGCTAACCCATACTAAGCTGATTCACTGTTTTTCCAGTTAGTTGGAATCAGGCCTGAGATTTTGTTTGCAGGATAAGATGCCACCTTCGGCAAAATATCATTAAAATACTCATCGGGGTTGATCCCGTTAAGTTTACATGCCGTAACAAGGGAGTATATTATTGCCATTCTCTTTGCCCCCTCAGGTGAACCGGCAAAAAGCCAGTTCTTTCTACCCAATGCAACCGGGCGGATACTGTTCTCCACAAGATTGTTGTCCAGCGGCAATCTGCCATCATCAAGAAATCGTGTCAGTTGTTCCCAGTGCTTAAGCGTATAGCCGATGGCTGAAGAAACTTTATTTCCCGGCAGAATGATCTTCCCAGGATTACTGAGCAGTAAATGGATTTTGGAAAGAATAGCATAGCTCTTATCATTTCGCAATGCCTTGCGTTGCCCATAATCCAGGTTCAGACTATCAGCTTCTCTTTCAACTTCGTAGAGTTCTTTTATGAGTGATAGCACTTTCGATATAAGATCGGGTTCCAGATCCTTTACCTCAAAAAACTTTCTCCTGGCATGTGCCCAGCACATCAGGTGCTTCAAATCGTTTTCTTTAATTACCTGACCATAACCGGCATAGCCATCTGAAAGAAGGTATCTTTTAGTAAATCCGCTCAGGAAATCACTGGGACCCATGAACCGCGCTTTTTGTTTATAAAGCAACCGCTGACTGTTTGTCAAAACGGAATAATATCACCAGCTAACCTGTTTTAATAAACAGGCTGTCTGTTATTCCGGTTGTGTAAAAGGAACCCCGGCGCGGTCACAGGAATAGAAGACATTGTATTCCGGGTCGACCTTGAGGCCTTTCCTTTCTACCCAGTTGGCCGCTGCGCAGGAAGGACGGCAGCAGTCCTCCATAGTAGTTGTCTCGTACATTTTGCCATTGGAGCCCTTCTTCCAGAAGGAAGGGTCGTTTGCGGCCTGCTCAGGGGTGATCAGCCCATCCACCTTGGGAAGTCCCTGATACTGCAGCCTGCAGCCGGTAACACGGGTGAGACCTTCGGGGCATTCAACCTTACGCACGTAAACTGACCAGTTTGCATGATGCAGAGATTCGACCTGATTAGCCTTGATACAGGAGTTTCTCGCGTATTCGGTAATATACGGGTCGGCATGGGTAATCTCGTTACATGTTTCCCTTACTTTATCCTGACACGCTTCTGACCCCAGGCTCGCTTCGGTGACCCATTGATACTGGTTTTTGCACTCGCTCCAGTGGGTGATCGGTTTCACACCGCCGGAGTAACCACCCTCCTCGGGATAGGATTCATAGAGATATTGCCCGGAGGTGGAGGTCGCTGGAAGCCCCGGGCCGCATCCGTTGTGAGCACCGAAACCGCCGCCGCCCATGTAAATGTCAAATGTGTTTTGCGTAGCCGCGGTATTGAAACTCTGAGCGATAATCGGTTTGGGGATGGGCACAGCGGATGCCGGATTGCTGACATCGTCGGGATTTTTTTGAACCTGCCGATCGTTATCGGGGCTGGGCCAGGCGTAGATAATCTGGTAGCACTGACAGCAGGTACTCTCATCATTTCCATCAATGAATCCTTTGTCCACATCGTGGCCCACAACGGCATAGAGATACTCTTCGTTGCCGTCATCGATCGCGGCCTGAATCATCTCCGGGCTGTGAAGCATGAATCTCGGACAGATAAACGCGACATCGGCACCTGGCTTCGTAGTCTCATTCTCAAGACAAGCATTGTGAGTGTAGCAGACACCGCCGCATGCAGAGTTGGCATTACCCGGGATACAGTCTGGGACATAGTCCCAGGCGTGACAATAACTCGGTGGCGGCAGACGATAAGAGACTCCTTCCTTTTTCAGAACGATATGATGAGGTCCGGATGAATAGGATTCGATGGCTAAAGCAGCATCCTGATAACCGCCTTTTGTGACTTTGATGGTGTCGATCACGTCACTTGTCCTGGCAAGGGGCAGGAGAGTTTTATTATCCTCCTTAGAGACTACCGGCCCGATACGACCGGCCATACCTGCCATAACCGGCAATTTAAAAAATGTCACAGTGCCACCGATTTCGGTCTTTATCAAAGCTATTTTTGGCGCCAGAGACTGCTTTATCGGGTTTATGGTATGATGTCCGGACGGGAGCATTTTGTCAACCACACGATCAATGAGGGTTCCGTCAAGCTGGTAAAGGCTGACCTTCACATGAAGCCGGGGTTTGTGAATAGTAACTTCCAACAATCCTTTCCTGAAAGCAGCCGAAAAAGAACTGTTTATAACCCGGTGCATTCTAATGGATGATGACATATCAAATTGCCAGTTCCCTTCGGTGTCAGTAGTTGTGGTTTTATCGGCTATGACCAGTTGCACTGTCGCCCCCTCGATACCTGCCCCGGTCTGGTCTTTAACCGTACCTGAAAGGATCTGAGAGGAAATTGGCTGGTTGAACAGGAAAATTACAATTAAAAAAAGGCAGCTAAAACGCGACTTCATTTGCATTTGGCACCTCGAAAAGTGTGTAACAGCCGAAGCTTGTTTTTATTTTAATAATCATATCCACATTTTAAAACTAAATTATAACCAGGATAGTAACACTATTCAATATAACCTGATTCTATGAGAATAGTAGTTTAATCGTTAAAGCATCGGATTACCGTATCAAACCACATATTCCAATTCAGTTGGAGAAAACTTCCGCTAAGATTTAGGAAACATTGTCGATATTTGCAACCTTTGCAACTCCAGTATGATTCCTGCATTGAGAAGAAAATCCATCCCCAATATTCCATTTATCTCAAATCCATAATCTATTGCGCCAATCTCAACAGTAAAATCAGAAAGGATAGTTTCATCAATACTCAGATTTTGAAGTTTTCGTTTAAACACAACTTCTGTGCCGCCAATGCCTCTAATTGTCTGCAACGAATCATTTGGCTCCGGATTAATACCGATTTTTGACAGTTCATCAATGGCTCGGATATCCTTTCCTGATTTCATTCCACCTCATAATACCTCCAGATTATTGGAGTAATATACGCATCAAGAGCCAGGAAAACAACATGTTTAAATCCTGTCTTCATATGAGCAATTCAACTGATGACTCAAAAAAATTCACTAAAACATCTCAGCAATTCTTGCAGATTCTTTTTGCATAAGAGCATGGTAATTATGAAACATTTTCGTGATAATGACACCTGATAGAACTTCTGCTCCGGAATCGGCTGCCATTTTACTCATGAATGCGATTGTCTGCTTTCCACCCATAAACGCAAATGGGAAGCCCATGGTAATAAATGGCAGGAATTTCTTGCCGCTGATCCCGCTTATCTTTTTCAGGCAGGTAATTATCACAGGTGTTGCCCTGAATCCCCATACCGGGCCGCCCATGAGCACAGCATCATATTTACTGCAATCTGGAACATTGGATATTTTTGCATCTTCGGTACGGAGTTTAGGAGAACCCTCAACCTGAAGCTCGATAATATCCACTGTATGCTGCCGGTCGCGAAGATTCTTTGCGATAAGCTCTGCGAAGGTGCGTGTTGTGCCGGTTTGGGTATGGATAACTATTGCGATGTTCATTGTTTTCTCCGTTTCTTTATTGTTAATAGGTAGTTTTCATTGTGCTTTTGCCGAAGCAAGTGCTCTTTCACAAGCCATAAGGATACATTTGCTGCTCCCGGTTGCCCCGGTTGTTGCATCAACCTGCAGTGATTGGGCTTTCAATACGCGGTCGATCACCTGCCGCCCCTCATAACCCTTGCCACAATCCTGGCTGTTAATTCTGATTTCGGTGATCTGGTGATCATTGACTACTGCATCGAGGTCGACTCCAACCAGAAAATGGCTGCATTTTCCATTATAGGCACCATCGGGAATTGCCTGCACGTCGATATCTTTCAGGTTATATTCCGTAAGGAACTTTTCCATTTGTTTGTATTTGCCGTAAAAAACAAATCCTCCTGCTGCTGCAGCGACTGCAATGCAGACAAGGACAATTACCCATTTTTTCACAGGATCCTCCTTTGGAAAGTTTATTTGAGAAGATAAATAAAAGCAATGGAGTCATAAAATGCCGCCTCCATGGAGGGAAACCCAGGAATCGGGTTATAAAGTATGTGACATTGGAATTTGACTTCTCCCAGCCCGATTCATCGGGCTTTCTTTGAATGGCTGTGGCATTTATGCCACTGTCCCAATGCATCGAAGATGCATATTAAATCCCCAAATGAATCGTAATCCTAAAAGGATAACAGTTACAGGGAGGTGATTAACTATGAATCTCAATTCACTTCAGGAGCTCTTCATTGATAAGCTCCAGGACATCTATACCGCTGAGAGGAAGACAGAGGATCTGCTTCCCAGATTTGCGGAAAAATGCAGTTCCGATGAGGTAAGGAAAGCGTTCTCAGAGCATCTTGAACAATCCAGAAATCAGGTGACAAGACTGGAACAGGTGTTTTCGAAACTGGACATGAAACCCCAGATAAGAGAGAACCCGGTTATTGATTCTCTTATCGAGGAATCAAGAGAGTATCTTGACTCCGAAGGTGACGCAAAAGTCAAGGATGCTGCGCTGATAGCGGCCGAACAGGAGATAGAGCACTACGAAATCAGTGCTTACGGCACAGCACGCTCCTTTGCGCGGGCACTGGGAATGGATGATGTTGCGGGGATACTCCAGGAAACCTTGAACGAGGAGGAATTCACCGACTCAAGGCTCTCAAAGATCGCTGAAAAAGGAGACGGCGGACCTGCAATCAACCAGGAGGCAGCACATAGGNNATCTATGTCGGCGGCATAAATGCCGCCTCCATGGAGAAAAACCCCGGAAAACCGGGGTTTCTCCCAGCCCGATTCCTGTGGCATTTATGCCACAGCTACACATATAATCAATTTTCCCCCAAAACATCACGGAACAACCGCTTAAACTCATTTTTAGGCAGTGCCCCCATACTCATATGCGGTTTTCCCTCAACCGGTACAAAAAGAATGCTGGGTATACTGGTCACCGCAAACGCTGCTGCCAATTGAGGCTCAGATTCGGTATTGACCTTATAGATGTTGATCCGCCCCTTGTACTCTTCTGCCAGTTGTTCCAGTATAGGCGACACCATTCTGCAGGGACCGCACCAGTCAGCATAGAAATCGATAACCGAGGGAATATCACCCTTGTACTTCCACTCAGCACTCCCAGACCCGTCAAGACCACAGTCACAGATCTTCTCTCTGAAACTCTCCATTGTAAGATGCTCCATAAGCCTTCTCCTTCATTAAGTTTGGTTAATTCACCAATCTTTATTTAGGTTAATTTCTCATTGCCATTATCTGCAAGGGGTATGCCATGATTTATATTTTTAGGAAGAAATAAAAATGAAGATGAATATTGAAGGAAAAAGGCAGAAAACAGAAAAATGGGTACTTAGGTTCGAGCTGCAGGGTTACAGTTTATGTGTTAACTTATAGTTAACTTGGTTAATTATAGTTAATGGTTAATGTTAAGGGATGAAATTATGTTGGATGAAAAGAGTATTCTTGAGCGTATCCCTGGCGGGGTAGTTGTTCTTGATCATGAAAAGAAGATTCTCTTTGTTAATACCTGGATTCTTGATCTCACCGGCTTCTCTTCATCCGAGCTATCAGGTAAAGAGGTATCATTTCTTTTTCCTGGTCTGATAACTGAAGATACCGGGTCCGGTCTCAGGCAGGTTACCATCAAGGATAAAGACGGAAACCACAGGTACCTCTACGCGGCAATCAGAACTTATGTGTCCGGAAATGGCCGGAGCATGTTCTATCTGAGCCTGTTGAACAGCCCTTTACTGGTCAGTATCTCAGGGCTCGATAAAAGCGGGCTGCAGTTGCCGGAGTCTCGTTTTTCCATAGTGGGAAGAAGTACCCGGATGCAGGAGGTGTACAGTTTTATCGAGATGGCTGCTGCCACTGATGCAAATGTGGTAATCCAGGGAGAGAGCGGCACCGGGAAAGAACTTGTCGCCTCTGCGATCCATGATGCCTCATTCAGAGCCGGGAAAAAGTTTGTACGGGTCAACTGCGCCGCTCTTTCAGAGACACTTCTGGAAAGCGAACTGTTCGGGCATGTCAAAGGTGCCTTTACTGGTGCATACAGGGACCGTGCCGGCAAGTTCGAATTTGCAGACGGAGGAACCATTCTCCTCGATGAAATTGGAGAGATTTCACCCTTGATGCAGGCAAAACTGCTTCGTGTTCTTCAGGAAAGGGTAGTGGTCAGAGTAGGGGATAACCGGGAGATTCCGGTAGATGTGAGAGTAATAGTCTCAACCAACAGGAATCTGCGCCAGCTTGTATCAAAGGGTAAATTCAGAGAGGATCTTTTTTACCGTCTGAATGTCTTTCCAATCCATGTCCCGCCACTTCGGGAACGCGGTACTGATATCCCTCTTCTCATAGGACATTTCATCAGGAAATTCAGTATCAGTACCGGGAAACGGATAAGATCATGCTCACCAGATGCGATGCGTTTCATGATGGAGTATTGCTGGCCGGGTAATGTGAGAGAGCTTCAGAATGCCATAGAACACGCGTTTGTTGTCTGTCAAAAGGAGGAGATCGGGGTTCCGGATCTTCCTTTTGAGCTCCGGGTCACAGCGGTCAGGGAGGGAATATGTGCGGAAAGAAAAGCCGGCCTTCTGCAGCCACTTTACACCACACCAGTCCTCACGGCTAAAAAGAACAACCGTCTCGATATTACACGGGAGGTACTCGAAAGTGAACTGGCTAAACATAATGGAAACAAGGCGGCAACTGCAAGGGCGCTTGGAATAAGCAAAGTGGGATTGTGGAAGAAGATGAAGAAGATGGGGATGATATGATTTTTGCTGCCGGTGGCATTCATACAGCCGCAAAGAGGGAAATTCCCGTTAAATCAGGGTGTAAGCCACACGGCATTTATGCTACCGAAGATTGGAGGAATCCCCCGCTGGAAGTGCCCCCTTATTAAGGGGGTATAAATGTGGGATTTACTACCCACCATGTTCCTGTGCTCGTAA
>LFRM01032746.1_pt2 | contig 10780 bp, 6 predicted proteins | sample 618341 | NCBI WGS metagenome assembly LFRM01 (sample SAMN03654438, study PRJNA283298) | anaerobic digester metagenome | isolation source: pool of bioreactors CSTR01a, CSTR02a, and CSTR03a thermophilic anaerobic... | place: Denmark: Kgs. Lyngby | collected 2014-05-21
GCACCGCGCCAGAGATAGTTGTTTGTGCTGTCCTTGAGTTCACGTAAGGCCAGCGCCGTCTCGTCATTCATGACCCATATTGCATTGGAACGGTATTCCGGTTTCAGCGAAAAGTATAGCTTGTGAATTTCATCAAAGGCGATATCCGTTGCAGAAGCCGCTGTAACGCCCACATCCGCACCCTCTGTGGCGTGCAGGACGCCCTTGGGNNCGAGATGTTGAATCCCGTGTCGTGAACGAAATTGCTGTCCAAAACCGAGATGCAAGCGAGTTTATGTTCGCCCAGCGCGATTCTTTTTGCTGTCAGTTCTGCCTCGGGCACCGCCCCACCTTCGCCAACCCAGTCCGCATCTACAGGCGTATCCGATGTAATGATTTTACCGCCACTCGTTGTCGCTCTCACGAATGTAGCCACTCTTCGGAACAAGTTTTCTTTCGCCAATGCAGCTTCATATTTTTCTGACGCTGCTTCGGGCAAAAAGTATGATCCATTGGCAAGATTGGCACCTTCTTTGAGAACGCTACCATCCGTATTTTTGCTTCTCATGCTGTTCCAGAATGCTCTGGAATACGTTTCAGTTGTTAACATAGTTGTTATCCTCCTAAATTTTGTTTGAATTCGGGGCATATACCCCGTTTGAAACCGCGATTTCTTACGCGTTGCCCCACGCCGCTGTCCGCTTTAAAAAGCTGTAGAGATTCTGATACCCCCACCCCATGGTTTTATGTGGGTCATAGTGACGCATTCGTCGGAATGTCATGTCCACACAAGCATAGGCACCACCTCCTTTACATCTTGGGGACACTTGTGGCAGGTTTTTATGGTTGTTTTCTAAAGTTGTTTTCCTATAGGAAATAACCATAATTTCTTGCCACATATTGCCGCATCATAAATACGTCTTTTTCAGCCTGTAACCGATGAGCAGTGTGGTCTTGTCTCCACCACCGGCAGGGCGCTTGCGACGCACGGTGCCGAAGGAGCGCAGCGCTTGATTGAAGTTACGATTGCTCTCCGGGTAGCAACCATTGACAGCACACCATTCTCGGTAGGCAGCGTACAACTCGGCGGTCTTTACATCGGCATCACCCCGCTCTTCAAGGCATTCATCCGCGAAAAGTTGGATCTTATTGCTGTCGTGGGAATACTCGTTTGTCGCGTCGATGACCGATTGTGGCAAGGTAAAGCCCTCCTCGCGTAGCATAATGTAACCTTGAAGCAGCCAGTTGAGGATGGCGCTCTGCGTCTCCGGCTTGCCGAACTCTGCTTTGAGCGTCTTGTCCTGCTCCCATTCCTCAAAATGCCTGTCAAAAGGAACTATCAGTACACGCCCGCTGGTGAACAGCGTCATGTCGTTGATGACAGGCAGATAGTTGGTGTTGATATACAGCTTAAACTGCGGAGCAAAATCGAAAGAATTCTCATGCAGGAAACGCGCATTTAAGGTGTCATTGCCCGTCATGCTTTTTACCTGTGCGGCATTGAGCAATAAGCCGCGGCTCGGCTCAGAGATGTTGGCAAAGCGCACACCTGCCAGCCTTGCGACATCCTCACTGGGATTTGAGCTGTTGCTGTACTGCTTGAGCGCGATGGTCTCCGGGCGCACCGCCTTTCCGTAATCTCCGAACACACGCAGGATACTCTCCATCAAGGTGCCTTTGCCGTTTCTGGTTGTCTCGCCGTAGAGGAAGAACATGCACTCGAAGCGGGTATCCCCACTTACCGCGTAGCCGAGGGCCTTTTGCAGGAATTTCGCCTTTTCCTTATCGCCGCTCATAATCTCATCAATGAAGCTGGTAAAGCGTGGACACACGGCGTGCGGATCATATTTTACAGGTGCAATTTTAGTGAGCTTGTCTTCCGGACTGTGGTCACGGAACTGCATGGTTCGCAAATCCAATGTTCCATTGTTACAGTTGAATAGGTATCGGTCAGTGTCGAATTCCTCCATCGAAATGGGGTACACGCTCTGTGCATCACTCAAAACCGTAATCCTTGTGCTTCGAAGCTGCCACTTAGCGCAGTATTTGATGTAGTCTTTTCGCTTATGCTCATCATGAATGCTGAGCGCGTATGTCATCAGAGCGTCCGAGAGATCTTTGCACAGTTCCATCACCTTGAGAGCCGCCATGTCGGTGACCCAGCGGGTGCCGTCATAGACGTACCAGACCTTCCGCTCCGGTACATATCTTGCGCATGACTTGTAGACATCCGCGAAGAGCCTGCCTGCGCCGTTGTCCGACCAGCCGTAGCGCCGGTTGCTGTCCGGCTTCAGTTCTGCCAACCTCGGTGCGAGAATACCGAAGTCCTCATTTGCATCGGTGTGCATGACTGGCTGATATGTGGAAGAACAGAGTGATGCCGCTTTTTCAAGGGTAATTTGTCCGTAGGTCGAGCCGCTCTGTGGTCTGTCCCACTTATCACGGTAAAGCTCTGAGCGGCGGAATAGCCTGTCCATTTGCGCTATGTTCCTGCCACACCAGAACGCAAGGTGGGAGCAGAAAGCAAGGTCGGCTTCACTCTGCGACGGGTATCCGCTGATATCGCCCTCCCAGAGTTTTGCAAATACTACACCGTTTTTTGCCGCTTTCGCCTTCTCAATGACAATGTCATCCGAAAGGTAGGAGGCTGTCACGGCGGGCTGTTCGTCCCTTGGTTTTATATTACGAAGCATAAAGGTATCAAGGAGCGTTTGTAGCTGCGCTCCTGCTTCAATGACATCGCCCTGCTGATAAACATTCCCGGTGACAGTCACGAATTTATTTGTCGCACCGTACACATACACCTCAACGCCGAGTTTACTGTTGTTGATGTAATATTTCGTGCTATCGTACATGAAGCCACTTGCTTTAAAGATGACACGCAGACCAGTGCCGGATGGGCTAATCTCGATGTAGCAGCCTGTAAATATTGCTGCGATGGATTGCCCGATAGCGGTCAGAGTGCCATCTGTATTTACACAGTGATCAACGTCCACTGCACTGAAACCACGGAAAATACCAAGCCCCAGACCGTCGTAATGACTTACTACTGCGACTGCGTCGGAGTAGTTTGAAAAGGTATATTCATTGTTTGATTGCGCCCGCTTGCCGCTGATTTGATATGGCACCTTCCCCGGTTTTGTCTTTCCTTTACGCGGTTCATATTTCCACACACAGAATTTTCCGTTGTCGCGCAGTTCCTTTGGCAGATTGTCGTATTGCACTCTTTCACTTCCTTCTGGGGTTTGTATTTTTGTTGACTCTCGCTATGCGGATAAAAACAGGTTGTTTGATGGAGAGTTTTGCATATTCCTTATGTGCTATAGTAATTTTCTGCTTCTCGCTATACGGAGATTTAAACGCTGTTTTATACACCCCATATTTGAAAATCTTTTTTCTCCAGCGGGAAAGGATGGTTTCTGTGCACCGTTCTCCAGATAACAAGGTAAAAAGTGCACCCACCGTAGTCTCATAATCCGAAAAGAGACAAAAAAATACGGCGCCCGCTGTTTTGCGGATGCCGTAGTGATATATAACCAAGCGAATCAAGCATAATTTGAAAATTATTTTCGAATTCACATGTTATTTGTTGTAAACTTGAAGATTTCCTGCTATAATGAGTGCATTATAATTGTGAGGTGGCAACAATGCTGGTTGTAAGCTATAAAAAGCTATGGAAATTATTAATAGACCGCGATATGAATAAACAGGATTTGCAGGTGCTGGCAAAAATCAGCCCGTCCTCCGTGGCGAAACTGTCAAAGCACCAGAATGTCAGCATGGATGTACTTCTTAAAATATGCTCAGCGCTGCGGGTCAATGTGGAAGATATCATGGAATTCGTTCCTAATGAAGATAAACGAGAGGAAGGTACTACGAAATGACAGATAATCAAAAGAAGTTAATGAATATACTCCGTGAGATGTTTCAATTTGATCAAGCAGATCTCGATTTTGGTATTTATCGCATTATGCGCATGAAACGGGATGAAATCAATAGATTCATTGAAGATGAACTGCCCGCTCAAATTACAGAGGGTTTACGTGAACTTACGGAATTAGATATAGCTGCCGAGGTTGCTGCAATTGACAAACAAATTGCGGACACAAAAGCTGCACCCCTATCTGAGGCAATAAAAACAGCTGCTATTGCTGAGCTTGAAGAAAAGAAAAAGTCTCTTGCTGCTAGAAATGACATCACTGCTGTAGAAGCGGATGTGTATAATCATCTGACTAATTTCTTCTCCCGCTATTACGACGATGGCGATTTTATATCGCAGCGTCGTTATAAGGATGGTGTATATGCTATTCCTTACGAAGGGGAGGAAGTCAAGCTTCACTGGGCAAATGCTGACCAGTATTATGTTAAGACCAGCGAATATTTTAAAGATTACTCTTTTAAGACAATGTACGGCGATACCGTTCACTTCAAGCTTGTTGAAGCAGAAACTGAAATTGACAACAATAAAGCAAAAGAAAAACGGTATTTTCAACTTCATACCGATAAACCGTTTGAAGTTATTAATGGAGAACTCTTTATTTATGTTGAGTACAAGGCTTCTGAGTATAGTGACAAAACCGCACAGGCAAAACATATATCAGAAATTGTTGATGCTTTTGCGTCTGTGCAAACGCAACCTGAATATTTGCCGTTTACTGCTATTATGACGATAACTGATAATAAAACATTGCTCGAACGCCACCTCAATCGTTACACTGCCCGTAATACATATGACTACTTCATACACAAGGATTTAGGTAAATTCCTGCGCCGCGAGCTTGACTTCTACATTAAGAATGAAGTAATTTACCTTGATGATATTGATGTGCAGGATGAGGCAAAAACGAAAGAATACCTGACAAAAGCAAAGGTCATTCGGAAAATTGCGCGTAAGATTATCACTTTTCTTGCGCAGATTGAGGATTTTCAAAAGAAATTATATCTAAAAAAGAAATTCGTCGTTGAGACGAATTACTGCATTACACTTGATCGCGTACCGGAATCCATGTATCCCGAAATCGCTGCAAACGATGCGCAGCGTGAGGAATGGGTGCGCCTGTTTGCCATCGACGAAATTACTGGCGGCGATATGTTCACGGTACCCTATTCAGTCCCGCTCACAGTGGATTTTCTAAAGCAAAATCCTTTCCTTGTCTTAGATACAGCTTTTTTCAGTACGGAATTTAAAGAACGTCTTGTTGCAAGCATGGACAATTTTGATGAGAAGCTAGATGGTTTGTTGATACATAGCGAAAATTTTCAAGCGTTGGAACTTCTTCAAGCTAAATACAAAAATCGAATTAAATGTGTTTATATCGATCCACCTTATAACGCAAAATCCAGCGAAATATTATATAAGAATAACTACAAACATTCCTCATGGATTTCCTTATTAGAGAATAGAGTCACACTCGCCCGGAAACTATTAAGCAACGATGGTGTTAGTGTCACTGCAATAGATGAAGTTGAAAATAACAAACTCGGGCTATTACTGGACAGTATTTTTAATGAATATGATGGAAAAACCTGTGTTTCCGTTGTGATTAACCCATCTGGCCAGCAAGGGAAAAATTTCTCAACTACTAATGAATTTTTATATTTTTATTATCATGACATGCCTAAAATGCTAAAAAAGGAAAGTCGATCTGACGAAGATGCAGATATACGTAATTTTATGAATGGTTCTAAAGGCGAAAGTGGTGACTATTTGAGGGCATCTGGTAAAAATTGTTTTTACCCCATATATGTATCCAATGGCGAAGTAATTGGCTTTGGCGATGTATGTAGCGATGATTTTCACCCTGGATCATCAAATATCATAAAATCAGATGGTACAATAGAAATTTATCCAGTAGATTCCGATGGTGTAGAAAGAAAGTGGCTTTTTGAACGTGCCACAGTAGAAGATATATTGGATGAACTTTCTGTACAAAAAAATAAAAAAACCAATATGTTTGAAATCATTCGAACAAAAAAAGAAATAAACTATAAAACCGTGTGGACAAATCCACTTTATAGTGCAAAAACATACGGAACAATGCTTTTAAATGATATGTTCGGCAAGAAGGTTTTCACTTTCCCAAAATCATTATTTGCGGTTAAAGAGTGTGTATATATGACAACGCAATTTGACTCTATTGTTCTTGATTACTTTGCCGGCTCTGGTACTACCGGTCATGCTGTGTTGAATCTGAATCGCGAAGACAACGGTAACCGAAAATACGTCCTTGTAGAAATGGGTGAATACTTCGATACCGTAACAAAACCGCGCATCCAAAAGGCAATCTATTCAATGGATACAGATAACCAAAAAGGATGGAAGGATGGGAAACCTGTCTCCCGCAAGGGAAGCTCCCATGCTTTTAAATACTTGCGCCTTGAATCCTACGAGGATACGTTGAACAACATTGTTTTAAGTGGCGGTAATTATGATTTGCTTGGTGCGGCACGGGAAGATTACATACTCTCCTATATGCTCAATACTGAATCTTCGGGTAGCGCAAGTTTATTGAATGTTGAAAAACTTGATAAACCATTCAGTTATAAGATGCTCATTACCCGCAATCTTGAGAGCAAGGAGCGCAATATTGACCTTGTGGAAACCTTCAATTATCTTATTGGACTTACGGTAATAAAAAGCCATGCGCTTGTATCTTATGATGCTGATTTTTCAACAGGCGATTACGGTGCTGTTACTGCCTCACTTAAAGCCGGAAGTACTTATAAATTTAAAACAATCGAAGGAACCACTCCGAACGGTGACAAAACACTGGTTATATGGCGTGAAATGACCGGCGACATTGAAAAAGACAATGCTGCACTTGATGCTTATTTTCTTACGATACCGAACGCACGAAGCTTCAAGCGGATATATGTAAACTGCGACAACAACCTTTTAAACCTGCGTAACAATGGAGAAAACTGGCAGGTAGTTCTCATTGATGAAGAAATGAAAAAGCGGATGTTCGAAAACGCGGAGTAAGGAGGCGGCACAATGGCAAGAAGAACAACGGCTAACGAGCCGCAGTTAAAATTCTATCAAAAACTTATATTAAATCGTTATATACTTGCCCAGTTTGGGGTTAGTACATTAAAGGAACTTTCTCTTAATATGAAAAAGCCTTCATTGGAAGAAATCGACAATGAAGGTGTTACGGGTTTTCATAAACAGTTGATAGCAGATATTGGGGGTAAGTGTGCGATAAGTGAGGAGTCGCTTGCGCGTTATGATCTGAACATTGTATCGCACATGAGAAAGATTAACGATAATCGCGATGAGCCGATGGTATTGAAGTATTTTCAATACCTTTCACTGCTTTTTGTTGAACACTACCTTGACCAATATTTCAATAATCGAGAAGCATTGATTGACGGCTTGAATACATATCTTGCTGACTTTAACGCGCAATTTCCCAATGATACCTATATGCCGTATACAGCTAAGGATTTGAACAAAATTGCTATATGGAATGCAACTGGAAGCGGGAAGACGCTTATCATGCATATTAATTATCTTCAGTATCTGCATTATTCCGGTGGAAAACTACCGGATGATGCAACATTTATCTTACTAACTCCAAAGGAAGGTCTATCACTCCAGCACATAGATGATTATGCCGCTTCTGGAATTCCTGCACGAATTTACGATAAGTCAGTCAGTCGTTGGATGCAGAACGCTAATGAAATTATTGTACTTGAGAATACAAAATTAGGTGACAAGGACCAAGATACTATCGTTTCTGTTAAGCGGTTTGGAAATCGCAACGTTGTATTTGTGGACGAAGGGCATCGTGGTTCATCCTCTGGTAAAGATGGTAAATGGCAGAAATACAGGGACGAGCTATGCTCGGATGGGTTCTCCTTTGAGTATTCTGCAACCTTCGGACAAGCAATTGCAGCTTCTAACGATAAGTCACTTTCAGAGCGTTATGGAAAGTGTATTATCTTTGATTATTCCTATAAGCATTTCTACGGCGATGGTTATGGCAAAGATTACAATATAATTAATCTCCCGGATGATAGCGATGAGATTAAACGAAATACCTATTTAACTGCATGCTTAATGACATATTATCAGCAGAAACGGCTATTTTTAACACAGGAAAGCGAATATGCGCTATTCAATGTTGAAAACCCGCTCTTTGTATTCGTCGGTGCAAGTGTCAATGCTGTGCGTACAGAGAATAAGCGGAAGGTTTCCGATGTGGTGGATATTCTGATGTTCTTCAGAGATTTTTTAACTAATGCAGCAGACTCAATAGCCATTATCGAACGTGTTCTCTCCGGCAATACCGGTTTACTCGATAGCAGGAACCGAGATATTTTTAGGAATAGTTTTCCGTACCTCACTGCAACAGGTATGACTCCGACTGAAACATATGTGGATATTCTGAAAACCGTGTTTAACTGTGCTTCGGTTGGGGCTACTCTTCACATCGAAAAACTTCGAGGTATCAGCGGTGAAATCCGACTGCGTCTTGGTGATAACGAACCATTTGGTGTTATCAACGTTGGCGACGATTTGGCGCTACTGAACTTATGCGCAGAGAACGGATTCAATACGGATTCCATCGATTTTTCCGATTCTTTGTTTCAAGGCATTACAAAGCCTAAGTCAACAATCAACATCCTTATCGGTTCAAAAAAATTTACTGAAGGATGGAACTGTTGGCGTGTATCAACAATGGGGCTTATGAATGTTGGACGCAGTGAGGGCAGTGAAATCATCCAACTTTTCGGCCGTGGCGTGCGCTTGAAAGGTCGTGGGATGTCGTTAAAACGAAGTAGTTTTTATAAAAAGGATTTTCCGGAGACTGTTATACCGGATTATATAAACATTTTAGAAACTCTCAATATATTCGGTGTCCGTGCCGACTATATGAGACAGTTCAAAGAGTTCCTTGAGGCTGAAGGGGTTCCGAGTGAAAAGGGTCAGATCATAACTTTAAAAATGCCCGTGATTCGGAATAAAGAATATAAAAAAAGAGGGCTTTATTCTCTTCGTGTAAAAGGCAATGTGGATTTTAAGAAAGCCGCAGCAAAACCATTATTGCGCTTTGAACCAGATGTGCCCATAGTTACACTTGACTGCTATTCAAAGGTTCAATTTGAGTCCTCACAGAATCGAAGCGAAAGCGAAGTTACAAAAAATGTGGCTGTACTTCGCCCAGAGCATCTTGCTTTTTTAGACTACGATGTAATTTATTCCGAAATACAAAGATATAAAATTGAAAAAGCACGATACAATGTTAATATTACGCGAAAGGATTTGAAGGATTTACTTCAGAACACTCAGTGGTACAAGCTTCTCATTCCAGAGGATGAACTTGTTGTTCGTAGTTTTGAGGATTACAAGCGTTTTGAGAGAATAGCTATAGCTTTGCTTACAAAGTATTTCGACAAATTTTATTATGCTAAGCAAAATCGATGGGAATCACATGTGGTTGGATATGAACTCATTCCAATGGATGATAGTAACGAGAATTTCCTGAATGAAGAAAATGACGAATACAACATTAGCATTGATGACACAAGTGAAAACGAGACTGCGATAATATGGCTTCGTCAGATAATTGCAGAAGTTGAGAAGGCGAAAAAGGAAAAGAGACTGCCATTCTTCGCTATCCCGCGTCAAGGAGATATGGAAGCAATCAGTGTACCTACGCACTTATATAATCCTCTTCTGTATTTAGCAAAGGGGAACTTGGAGATAGAGATATCTCCCGTAAAACTGAACGAGAACGAGTTGAAATTTATTAAGACGCTTCAAAAGCATATCACCACGCATGCTAATCACTTTATGGATAAAGAACTATACTTAATCCGCAATCGCAGCAAAAAAGGCATCGGTTTTTTTGATGACGCAGGGTTTTACCCAGACTTCATTCTGTGGATGATTGCTGACGGTAAACAATATATTACTTTCATTGATCCGCATGGAATGGGAAGAGAATCAATTTCTTCCAGCAAGGTACAGCTGTATAACCGTTTGAAGGTTGATGTTGAGAGTAAGCTGACAGTGCCGTCAGTCGCGTTAAATGCGTTCATTCTCTCTCCGACAAAGTATTCAGAACTTGCAGACAAAAACGCAACTATCGAAGAGTGGAATGCAAACCATGTTCTATTTATGGACGACAATGATTACATTGAAAAGTTATTTACTGGGATAACAGGATAATACCAGAAATACGGGAGGGATATTTAGATGAAATATCGTGCAGGCAATATCGTTCTTTTGAAAAATGGAAAAATCGTCTATATCGTATCAGTTGATGAAGCCGCGCAAAAGTACCTTGTTGTAGATGCGGAATCTGCAGATCCCAATGCAAAATCTCAGTATGTTAAGGAAGCTAACATTCAAATGCTTGTGACATAGGGCAGTGAGGAAAAACAGAAAAATGCTGCGCCGAAATGTAATCCGAACACAGTTTGCGGAGCGTTTCCGTAACATCATCGACGAATATAGCTGGTGGTTCCCAGAATGATGATTTCTGTGAAAACCTTCTTGTGCCTGAACATCTATTTGAGGAAGAACAACGGTACATAAAAGAAGTGCTCTCTAAAGAATAAGAGCAGTATCGTGTTTAACCATATCGTTGACCAAGCCATGACCGGATATAACTGGGTGGCATAAATAAAAGTAGCCCACACTTAAGACAGTTTTACCTTAAGTGTGGTCTTTTTTGCCCCGCTTGAAGCTGTCACACAATCTTTTCATAAATCCCTGTGTGAACGCCCCAAACGCGGCTCTTTTTTTTGTGCTTTGAACGCCCGCAAAAAAGCGGTATCCCAAAGGATACCG
>LFRM01031174.1_pt1 | contig 10777 bp, 8 predicted proteins | sample 618341 | NCBI WGS metagenome assembly LFRM01 (sample SAMN03654438, study PRJNA283298) | anaerobic digester metagenome | isolation source: pool of bioreactors CSTR01a, CSTR02a, and CSTR03a thermophilic anaerobic... | place: Denmark: Kgs. Lyngby | collected 2014-05-21
CTGCTGCCAAGCGGCATTTTCCATGAGGGTGTCGTCAACATGATCGGCCCAGGTGTCGCCCTGGATATTGATGAGCTGTTCAGCGAGCTGGATGCCCTGACACAGCGCAGTGTACCCACGCCCAAACTGCTGATTTCTGACCGCGCGCAGGTACTGATGGATTTTCATGTCTTGCTTGATACCTACGAGGAAGAGCGCCTGGCCGACCGCAAGTTTGGCTCGACCAAGAGCGGCATCGCGCCCTTTTACAGCGACAAGGCCTCAAAAATCGGCATTCAGGTCTGCCAGCTGATGGACAAAGAACTCTTGCTGGAAAGGCTTGAAGTCAGCCTGGTCAAAAAGAACATCCTCATGGAGCACCTCTATCACAAGCCCCTGCTAGATGCGGACGCGCTGTGCGAAAAGTATTATGCCTTGGGGCAAAAGCTACTCCCCTTTGTTTGCGATACCACCCAATACCTGCACAAGGCCATGAAAGAGGGCAAACGCATCCTGCTGGAAGGCCAGCTGGGCGCCCTGCGTGACCTGGAGCACGGCATCTACCCCTACACCACCTCGTCCTCGCCCCTGGCAGGCTACGGCACGGTGGGTGCGGGCATCCCAGCCCGCAACATCTCAGAAGTAATAGCTGTCACCAAAGCCTACTCAAGCTCCGTTGGCACCGGCTACTTTGTCTCAGCGCTTTCCGGCGACGAGGCAGAGGAACTCCGCAAGCGCGGCGGCGATTCGGGCGAATACGGCGCCAAGACCGGCCGCCCAAGGGATGTGGGCTGGTTTGACACAGTGGCCACCCGCTATGGCTGCCGAGTGCAGGGAGCCACCCAGTGCGCCATGACCAACATCGATGTGCTCAGCTATCTGGATGAAATCAAAATCTGTGTCGCTTATAATATTGATGGCGCAGAGGTGCTGGATTTCCCCTCAAGCCCCACATTGGCCAAGGCAAAGCCTATCTACGTCACCTTGCCCGGCTGGAAAACCGATGTACGCGGCATCACCGATTACCACGCGCTGCCCGAAAACTGCAAGGCCTACCTGGCCTTCATCGAAAAAGAGATCGAGACCCCCATCACCATGATCTCCAACGGCCCGCACCGGGACGAAATTATTTACAGGTAAGTTCAAATGTTTTAAAATAAGCCGCCTTGCAGATACTATCTTGCAAGGCGGCTTTATCTATCAATTTTGAAATTACAGAACAAACGCTTTCATCGCTGCCATCAATTCCACATTGAGCGCTTTGGCCTCTTCCATGCTCTTGCGCGATGATGTATTAACATAGAGCTTAATCTTGGGCTCGGTGCCGCTGGGACGCACGGCACACCAGTGGCCATCTTCAAGTTCAAAGTACAGCGCGTCTGATGAGGGATAATCGAGCTTCTGCGTCTTGCCGTCTGCCTTACGCTCACCTGTTAGGTAATCCCGTAGGCCCAGCACCTTGAAACCAGCCACTTCCTCCGGCGGATTGGCACGAAGCTTTTTCATGATTCTCTTCATATCCTCCAGGCCATCTTTGCCCGGCAGGGTGAGGGCCAGCACATCCTCCAGATAGTATCCGTACTTCTGATACAGCTCCTGCATTTTCTCATAGAGGGTTTTGCCCTGCACCATGCAGTTGCAGGCGGCTTCCGCGATGAGCAGGGAGGCATTGACGGCATCCTTGTCACGCACNNTGGGTGCCCGACAGGTAGCCAAAGCTTTCCTCCAGGCCAAACAGGAATTGGTAGTCCCCGCTCGTTTCAAACTGCTCAATGAGCTCGCCGATATATTTAAAGCCAGTCAGTGTTTCAAACAGTTTGACGCCATAATCGTCGCAGATGGCCTGCACCATCTGGGTGGTGACAAAGCTCTTGACCACAGCGCCATTGGCAGGGAGGCTGCCGCTTAGCTTTTTGCCCTCGAGGATATGGTGCAAAAGCAGGCAGCCGATCTGGTTGCCCGTCAGCGTGCGGAAAACCCCCTCGCCATCCTGAACGCTGACGCCCAGCCTGTCACAGTCCGGGTCGGTGGCAAAGACAACGGTGGCCCCAACTTTTTTGGCCAGGGCCACACCCAGGCGGAAAGCATCAGGATCCTCCGGGTTGGGCGCTTTCACGGTTGGGAAGTCGGGGTCTGGCTTCTCCTGTTCGGGTACGACCGTCACATTGACGATGCCCGCCTCCTTGAGGGCACGGCGCACAGGCACATTGCCGCTGCCATGCAGGGGGGTGTAAACAATCTTCAGCTCGGCGCCCTTTTCCCTGACCAGGTCGGGCTGTATGAGCAGGCCCAGCACCATCTTGATGTAGTCATCATCAACTTCTTTGTTGCCGATGATCTGCAGAAGGCCAGCCTCTCTTGCTTTTTCTTCGTCCATTGGCAGGCACTGGGCATAGGGCAGACTGAACACAAGGTCAGATATCCCCTTTGCCATTTCAGGGCCCACCTGGGCGCCATCCTCCGCATAGACTTTGTAACCATTGTACTGCGCGGGGTTGTGGCTGGCTGTGATGGCAACGCCTGCCGCCGCGCTCAAGTGGCGTACAGCATAGCTGATAATCGGCACCGGCCGCAGGGCGTCAAACAGCAGGGCTTTTATGCCCCGCGCCGCGAAAACCAAGGCTGCTTCCCTGGCAAACTCGGGGGACATACGCCGGCTGTCGTAGCCTACCACGATGCCGCGCTGGGTGGCACCGGGCTGCTCCTTCATATAATCCGCCAAGCCGGCTGACAGCCTTCTAACATTATAAATGTTCATGCGGTTGGTGCCCGCACCCAAAATGCCGCGCATACCGGCCGTGCCAAAGCTCAGCTCGGTGTAAAACCTGTCCTCGATTTCTTTTTCATCACCTCGGATGCTCTGGAGCTCCTGCACCAGCGCTTTATCGGATGAAAACATATCCAACCAGGCTTTATAACTATCCATGACATTCATTCAAACGTCCTCCGGCTTCTATTTATATTGTATTCATTATAAACTACCCTTCCCTCAGGCGCAAGGAGACACCCAGAGCCATGAAAGTGTTTGTAAATGGGCTATAAAGCCCGATTCTGCTGAGGTTTGTACATCTTTTTGTTGACCATGTAATGAATCTGTAATATACTTACAATCGATGGAATAATATTCTGCTTTTTGCGAAACGAAGGGTTGAGGTACTCATATATGATACATGCATACGAGGGAAATAAATGGCTAAGCAGGCTGATCTGCCTTCTGATGGCATTCACACTGCTCCTGCCCGCTTTGAGCACCCAGGCAGCCCCCGCATTTTCGAGTAAATACTATTATACAACTATGAATGATGTTAAGTTTCGTCCACAAGCCGGAACCAGTGACTATATTGCGGATTTACCTTTAAATTGGCCACTTGAAAAGATCAGCGAAAAATCTGTTGGTGATAACTTATGGTTTGAGGTGAAGGGAAATACTCCCAACCTCCCCAATAGAGAGTATACAGGTTATATCATGTCTAATTTATTGCGTATGATGACGGAAACAGAAGAAACAGCATTCTTGTCAGGAAATACAGTAAGCCCTGTTAACCCTATCGTTCCCGATACAACATCAACCGGCTATGTTAAAATCAACAAACATGATGTAAATTTACGAATAATACCTGGCGGCAATAGCATTACACAAGTTCCTATCAACACAATTTTGACTTACTTTGGCTCTCCAACCACCCGAGCAGGCTATCAATGGGTATATGTTTTATATGAGGGCATTTATGGTTATGTTCGGGGCGATTGCTACTTTTTCAGCGATACTGCGGGCACCCCCGTTACTGGCCCCACTACCCCCAGCATAGCGCCACCGACTGAGGCAACCCAGGTGCCTGACGCTGTCGCCGGCAACATCAGAATAACAAAGGGCGACGTCAACCTGCGCATAAAGCCCGGCGGCGACAGCCTGCTGCGGATGAACCGCGGCCTGGTCCTCCCCTATATCGGCAGACCCACCCTGCTAGGCGGCTATCAGTGGATTTATGTCACCCATCCCAGCGGCGTGATGGGATATGTGAGAAGCGACTGCTACGAATTTACCGGCGATGAAGGCGGTGGCCAGGTGCCCGCGCCCTCCCCGGCGCCCCAGCCGGGCGGCAATGTGGGCACCATCACCACTACCATTGGCAAGCTATATGTCCGCTCAGCGCCCAGCTCAAGCGCCCTCACCTTTGTCCAGCTACCCAATGCCGGCGTCACCTTCCCCTATAAGGATGTTGTCACCAGCGGCGGCAAACAGTGGTATCACATCGTATATGAAAATAAAAGCGCTTACATCGACAGCAGCTTTGCCAAAATCACCGGCGCCTCCATCCCCACCACACCCCCAGGCGTTCCCGAGCCGACGGTAAAGCCTGAGGATTTATCAGGCACGGCCGTCACCACGATGTCTCGGGTCATTGTTCGCCAAAGCGGTGAGAAAAACGGCAAGGTTCTGACCAACCTATATAAAAAGGGCACCGTTGCCCGGCTGACCGGGGTTGTCAACACCTCGGGCAATTATACCTGGCGGCAGGTCAAGGCAGGCGGCGTCACAGGCTTTATCCGCGGCGATCTGCTGCGCATACTCTCAAAAGCGGAAGAGGCGGCCCTGGACAACACCGGCAGCACCGAGCTGCCCCCCGAGGCCAGCTACCGCACCCTGCGCCGCGGCGATACAGGGGATGATGTCACCAGACTGCAAACTGAGCTGGCCTTGACCAATTTCCTGGCCTCAAGTTTTGTCACCGGTACTTATAACCTTGAAACCGTTGAAGCCGTCAAGAAGTTCCAGCTGGCAGCAGGGCTGTTTGTAGACGGGTATGCAGGCCCCAGCACCCAGCACAAAATGTACGACACCGTGCCCGAGGGCACCAACAACCCCGGTGGCACTGCTGACCCTGAGAGCCTCCCCGTTGAGAAGTCAGCCTGGAGCGTTGTCGATGCCATCTGGACACGGGGCACGACCGCTGTGCTGACCGATGTTAAAACAGGCCTCAGCTTCCGTGCCAAGCGTTGGGCAGGCGGCACCCATGCCGATGTTGAGCCCCTCACCGCGGCCGATACAGCCGTCATGTGCAGGATTTATGGCGTCAAAGATTCTCAGGAGATCTTGGCTAAAAACCTCTATCAGCGCAAACCCTTCTGGGTGACTGTCGGCGGCCATACCTTCGCCGCCTCAGTCTACGGTGTGCCGCATAACTACCCCGCGGGCGATACCATCCCCAACAACGACTACAACGGCCAGTTCTGTGTGCACTTTGTCAACTCCAGGACGCATAACAACCCCAACACCCCCGATCCCCAGCACCAGGCGGCCATTCAGGAAGCTTATGACAAAGCCCCCATTAAAAAATAAAATTGACCTGATTATCATCGGCGGCGGGGCTTCAGGCCTCGCCGCCGCCTGTATTGCAGCAAAGCGGGGCAAGCGCCTGCTGCTGCTTGAAAGCCGTGACCGCATCGGCAAGAAGATACTCGCAACAGGCAATGGCCGCTGCAATTTATCCAACGCAGGCGAGCCGCTGTTTTTCGGGGCGACAGAGTTTGCCCTGGAAGTTTTGCAGCACTGCTCACAGGATAAGGTGCTGCAGTTTTTCCATGAATTGGGCCTGACAACGGTGCAGGACGTCGACCTGATCTACCCAGCCACCCTGCAGGCTGCGACGGTGCTTGATACTTTGCTCTCCTGCCTGCAAAAGTACCCGCAGGCAGAAATCATCACAGGCGCTGAGGTCATCCGCTTGACACATACCGAGCAAGGCTTCAGCCTGCGCTGCGCCGACAGCAGGATATTCTCTTCCCCAGCAGTCATCGCCGCAGTCGGTGGCCCCGCCCAACCCAGGCTGTCCGGCAGTGACAGCCTGACGCCCACCCTTCAATCTCTTGGTCATCGTCTGATCCCGCGGCGCCCTGCGCTGACGGGCCTGCTGGGTGACAGACAGGCCATCCGCGGCCTCAAGGGGCTGCGTATACCCGCCATCTGCACACTCTGCGGCAGCAAAAAGAGACCGGTTGCCGCGACCGAGGGCGAACTTTTATTTACAGACGATGGTGTCAGCGGTGTCTGCGCCATGCAGCTGAGCCGGGACGCGGGAGAGCTGCTCAATCATGGCGAAAGCGCCACCCTTTACCTTGATTTATCACCCCTGCTGGGCCTTGTGCCCCGCCGCCAGCAAAGAGTAGAAGCAGCGGCCCCAGGCACACACCGTGAGGCCATCCTGCAGTGGCTGCGGGAGCGCGCTGTCAATTTGCCGTCCGACCAGCTGCTGACAGGTGCCCTGCCACGCCTGCTGAGAGCAAAATTCGAAAACCTCAGCCTGGAGCAGCTGGCTGACAGTTTATCTGCTTACCCGATCAAGCTGACAGGCATCAGGGGTTGGGATCATGCCCAGGTAGCCGCGGGGGGCATTGACTGCCGCGATGTGGATGCCGCCACCCTGCAAAGCCGCCTGGTGAAAGGCCTGTACCTGACGGGCGAAGTGCTGGATGTCGATGGCGACTGCGGCGGGCATAACCTGCTGTTTGCCTGGGCCAGCGGCATCCTGGCCGCCAAAAATATATAGCGCAAAAACAAATCCCGGAAACATTTAACAATCCATCAATATTAAAAAATCTTGAAAGGTGATTAAGCCCATGATTCGTCTGGCAGCTTCAAGTGACTTCCCGGACATGCGGGATATCTATGCCCAGTACATCGACACAGACGTCAGCTTTGAGTACAAACTGCCCACCTTGGCCGCCTACCAAAAGAAATTCGCTGCCATCCAGGAGACTTTCCCCTGCCTGGTATTGGAGCTGGGTGGAATCCTCACCGGCTATGCCTATGCCCAGCGGCTGCGGCAGCGCGATGCCTACCAGTGGAGCGCCGAACTGTCCATTTATCTCGATGACAGCCAAACAGCCGGCGGCCTGGGCAGCTTGCTGTATCTGACCCTGATAGAGCTGCTAAAGCTGCAGGGAGTGCGGACTGTCTACGGTGCCATCACCCAGGGCAATGAAATCAGCCTGCGTTTTCACGAAAAATTGGGCTTTGAGCACTTCGCCGATTTTCGAAAGGTTGGTTACAAAAATGGGCGCTGGCTGGATGTCCACTGGGTGCAAATGCACATAGCGCCCTACGACGCGCCCGAGCCCCTGACCAGCTTCACCGCACTTGACAAAGCCCTGGTGCAGGAATTGCTGTTTAAGGCGAACACCCGCTAAACGGGCGCAGAATAAACACCGCCCCTCAAACCACGAATAGGCCCCATCACCTGATGATAAGTGCCCTCAAATGGGTATGTAGTATTGTAAAGTACCATCAAAAATTTACTGACATGAGAAGGAGAACATGATGACCAAATTCAGCCAAATGGAATACAAACGCCCGGATTTTAAGGCCCTGTTTCAGCTGGGCAAAGACCTGCTCGCGAAAATGGAAGAGGCCAAGACAAAAGACGAGCTTTTTGCTGCCCTCAAGACCCTGGACTCTGAAATGCGCCACCTGTCCACCCAGCGGACACTGGCCCACATCCGCTATACCATCGACACCAAAGACGAATTTTATGATACCGAAAACAACGTCTATGATGAGGAGCTTCCGCGCTTTTTAGAAATCGGCACAGAGGCCGCCCGCATCATTCTCGAAAGCCTTTTCCGCGATGATGTCGCTGCCAAATACGGCGATCACCTGCTGGAAAAGTACGAGGTGCAGCGCAAAATCTTCAAACCCGAAATCGTGGAAGACATGGTCGAGGAGAACAAACTGTCCAGCGAGTACCAGAAGCTCATGGCCTCCGCAGAAATCGACTTTGACGGTAAAAAGCTCAACCTCTCGGGCCTGATCCCCTATATGGAGTCAAAGGATCGCACTATGCGCCGCGACGCCAACAACGCCAGCTGGGGCTGGGTGGCGCAGCAGCAGGAAAAGCTGGACGATGTGTATGACAAGCTGGTCAAGGTGCGCCAGCGCATCGGTGAAAAGCTAGGATATGACAACTTCATCCCGGTGGCCTATGCCCGCATGGGTCGTACCGACTGGAACCAGGAAGATGCCAAGCGCTACCGCGACCAGATCGTTGAGAGTGTTGTCCCGCTGACACAAAAGCTGTACCGTGAGCAGGCCCAGCGTATTGGCATTAAGGACATGAAAAACTACGACTATTCCCTCATGTTCACCACCGGCAACCCGACCCCCAAGGGCGAGGAAGACTACATGGTGGCCCACGCCAAAAAAATGTACAAAGAGCTGTCCCCTGAAACGGACGCCTTCTTCAATGTGATGACAAGCCAGGAACTGATGGACCTCACCACCAAGCCCGGCAAAGCCAATGGCGGCTACATGACCTTCATTGATGACTACAAGGTGCCCTTCATCTTCTCCAACTTCAACGGCACCTCAGGCGACGTCGATGTCCTCACCCACGAGGCCGGCCACGCCTTCCAGGGCTGGCTGCAGCGCGATATCGAGCTGTCGGACCTGGCAGAGATGACCAGCGAAGTAGCAGAGATTCACTCCATGAGCATGGAATACTTTACCCATCCCTGGATGGAAGGCTTCTTCGGTGAAGATACCCAAAAGTACTACTATTCCCACGTGGTGGATGCCCTCTCCTTCCTGCCCTACGGCGCCTCCATTGATGAGCTGCAGGAGTGGGTCTATGAGCACCCCCAGGCAAGCCCCACGCAGCGCCGCGCCAAGTACCGCGAGATCGAGAAAAAGTATCTGCCTCACCTTGATTATGACGGCCTTGATTTCCTGGAAAAAGGCGGCCGCTGGCAAAAGCAGCTGCATGTCTACCTCTACCCCTTCTACTATCTGGATTATACCTTAAGCCAGATCTGCGCCCTGCAGTACTTTGTCTGGGATATGAAAGACCATCCTGCCGCCTGGCAGAGCTACCTGACGCTGTGCCGCGAATCGGGCAAGTACCCATTCAAACAGCTCGTGCCAAAGAGCGGCTTGGACAGCCCCTTTGAAGAGGGCAGCATCGCCAAAATTACCCCCGCCCTCGAAGAGTACCTGGACAGCCTGGACAAGAGCCACATTAAATAAGATCACATCAGGCTAATCAGCTTAGTCTGCTTAACGAAAGCCTGCCGCAGCAAAAAATTTACTGCAGCAGGCTTTTTTTGTATTGCTATTCCGAATTCCAATCTTGTATTTTTATAGAAAGATGTACTTATTTTGTACTTTTTCTATTGAACTCCAGCCTTAGCATCGTTACAATATAGACAGAGTTAAGCGTTAATCAAATAAACAGGAGGACAAAAATATGGATTTTAGCCGCTACCCGGCAGAGCCTTTCCGCATCAAATCAGTAGAAACCATCAAGATGAATACCCGTGAAGAGCGCCTGGAAAACCTCAAGAGGGCTGGGTACAACACCTTCCTCCTCGATTCTGAGGATGTCTATATCGACCTGCTGACGGATTCGGGCACCAACGCGATGAGCGACCGCCAGTGGGCCGGCATGATGGTGGGCGATGAGGCCTATGCAGGCAGCCGCAACTTCTATCACCTGCGCGATACCGTACAGGAGCTCTTTGGCTTTCCCTTTATCGTGCCCACCCATCAGGGCCGCGGCGCTGAAAATATCTTAAGCCACATCGCCATCAAACCCGGGCAGTATGTGCCCGGCAATATGTATTTCACCACCACCCGCTTCCACCAGGAAGCCAACGGCGGCATCTTCCGCGATATCATCATCGATGAAGCCCACGATGCGGCCATCGATCTCCCCTTTAAGGGCAACGTCGACATGAACAAGCTGAGATCACTCGTTGACGAAGTGGGCGCTGAGCAGATTGCCTATGTCTGCGTCGCTGTCACCGTCAACCTGGCAGGCGGCCAGCCCGTCAGCATCGCCAACATGCGCGAAGTGTACCATTACTGCCAGCAAAAGGGCATCAAGGTATTTATGGATGCGACCCGCTGCGTCGAAAACGCCTGGTTTATCAAAGAGCGTGAGGAGGAGTTCAAAAACCATACGGTCGCTCAAATCGTCAAAGAAACCTTCAGCTATTCTGACGGCTGCACCATGAGCGGCAAGAAAGACTGCCTCACCAACATTGGCGGCTTCCTTTGTTTGCGCGATGAAGACCTCTTTACCGATGCCAAAGAGCTGGTGGTTGTCTTTGAGGGCATGCCCTCCTACGGCGGCATGGCCGGCCGTGACATGGAAGCCATGGCCATCGGCCTGCGCGAAGCCATGCAGGAAGAGTATATCGAGCACCGGGTGAAGCAGGTGCGATACCTGGGCGAGCTGCTGACAGATGCCGGTGTGCCCATCGTCATGCCCGTGGGCGGTCACGCGGTCTTCCTAGATGCTCGGCGCTTTTGCCCGCACCTTGAACAAAGCCAGTTCCCCGCCCAATCCCTGGCCGCCAATATCTATCTCGAAGGCGGCGTGCGCAGTATGGAGCGGGGCATCATCTCCGGCGGCCGCGATAAAAAGACCGGCAAAGACCATGCACCCAAACTCGAAACCGTGCGCCTCACCATCCCCCGCAGGGTCTATACCTACGCGCACATGGCCTATGTCGCGCAGACCATCATCAAACTGTACAAGCATAACAAAGACATCAAGGGGCTCAAATGGGTCTATGAACCCAAACAGCTGAGGTTCTTCACCGGTCGGTTTGAGGAGATTTAACTTAATCAGCAAAGCGGCTCCCGCAGCATTTGCGGGAGCCGCTTTTATTATAATTGAACCTATGCTAAATACACAAAGCCGCCATGGCGTTTGGTGGTTTCAAGCCACAGGGTCAGGTCAAGGCGCAGCATCCCGCCATTGTCAGCACAGACAGCCCACAGCGTGTCGCCTGATTTTTC
>LFRM01249171.1_pt1 | contig 10776 bp, 5 predicted proteins | sample 618341 | NCBI WGS metagenome assembly LFRM01 (sample SAMN03654438, study PRJNA283298) | anaerobic digester metagenome | isolation source: pool of bioreactors CSTR01a, CSTR02a, and CSTR03a thermophilic anaerobic... | place: Denmark: Kgs. Lyngby | collected 2014-05-21
GTTGTAGGATCATCTGTCTCTGGAATAGTTATAGGATAATCCCAAAAGCGAAAATTATCTATCCCATTTGGACTTTCGGCTATGGCAAAGAAAGATTTCCTGTCTGCACCCTCCACTCTCACAGCTAAGAGATATTTATCTTTCCACTTCATTGCCCCTGCATTCATCGTAGCATTCATTCCAATACGTTCCATAAGAAATGGATTTGTTTCCGGATTGAGATCATAACGCCAAAAAATAGGGCTGTGAGCTGCAGTCAGCACAGGGTTTTTATATCTATCATATATTCCATTACCAGGTAGCAGAGGAGCATTTTTAAGCAAAAGCAACTCTTCCTGTTCTCGTGTAATCGCTTCAAGTCGATTAGTAAAAAACATATTCATATCTGTACTTATTATAATTTCTAAACTATATACTTATTTTTTCTCAACAAATGCTTTATTGTTTATCCATCTACTTTAGTGTGATGATGTAAACAATTTCGCATTCAGAGCCTAAAATTTCATTTTTAATGATAACATTTTCTTCAGAGTTTTCTATATCTCTCACCTCGTTATAAACCTTCATTGTGGGTTCAAAGCTTACTCCTTTATATTCTTCATTAAAGTTAGTAAGCTCAATACTCACGTCTGTCATTGTTATCTCATTATTGGGGTTAAACAAATACACGTAAACCTCATTACCGCATTTAACTCCAAAGGCTTCAAGATCTCCTGCATCTACATTAATCGACTCAAAATCGCCTTTTCCTGCCTCCAACATACGGTCGCTAATCTCTCTAACACCACTAAAGTATGGTTTCATACGACGTGCATCAAAATATTCCCACCACCAACTCAAAGGTGCAACAGGGGTAGGAGAGAAAATTCCATACCACAACCCACGTTTGAAATCAATATCCATTTCATGAGAAAAGTCATCAAAGTTTTTCGACCAGTCCCATTCACGACCAAATTCTCCAATTATATAAGGTTTCTCAAACTCTGAAACATATTTCATTATATCATCAGGAATAATTTCGGTATTATTATAGATATGTTTTTGGTTTATGTCTATATTTTCTATACTATTTAACCCGTCAATATCTCTATGAGATATGCTGGTTGTAATAATATGACCATACGGATCAATCTCTTTGAGGTAAGCACTCATTTCCTCGTGCCAGTCAACAATAAGTCTACCGTCTATTGGATTGTCAGAGTCACGAAACTGTACATTGTCAACTTCATTAAAAAACTCCCACATTGCAATGGAAGGACTATATCCCCAACGCGCAACAATGTATCTAAGTCGGTTCTTATACCATTTTCTTGCTTCACTACTTGCTAAAAAATCTTCACTAGAATTAACAACACCTCTGTCTTGAGTAGTATATCCACCTTGCCCCAAAGTAAGCATCATATACAGATCGTGAGATTCTGAAAGATCTACCAAGTAATCCATCCTTTTAAGTGCGCTCGGATTGTAATATTCGTCTGATATTTCATAGCGACTGTTATTAAAAGGTCCCTTATAATCGATTGGCAGGTTCCAGGAGCATATCCATACACGATAAAAATTACCACCGCACCTCGCTAATTCAGAAAGCATATAATCATAGTTATATACATCTGCTCTTTCATGTAAATCTTTAAAGAACTTTGAATCATCTTCATCTCTCGATTCCCAGCAGATATTTTCACCTATGCCCCTAAATGGCTCACCATTATCAAATTGCAAAGCCCAGTTCGACTTGCTACGTAAGAATCCAGATCTCTCAGATCTTAAAACTTTAAACTGTTCTTGTTTTGTAAAAGAACGTTTGTTTTTTCCACCGGAAAGTTCAAAATAATAGCTGTAGTCACCTATTTCAACGGGGGTAAACCTGGCTTTCCAAAGAGTTGTCTTACCACTTTCACCCGATTCAAAGTAACAAGGAAGGGTTATCTTTTCACCGGATGGAGCAACAATTTGCATGTTTACCATCACATCTTCCTGAAAATATGGGTTAGAAAATTTAGATACAAGCTCAACATCAAAATCACCCCTGCTATATTGCATTAGATATCCACTTAAATCACTTTCAAAAAGTATATTCTCTGATTTACTGAATTCAATGAAATCAGATTCTGCCGAATGTCCTTTAAATGGAAGAAAATGATGATCTTTAGAAACATCATCATTTCTCCAAAAGATAAATAATGATGGGTTATAGTTAGTTATATATGGAAGAACTTCTTTTGTAAAATACTTGTTGTAAGTAACACTTTCGACACCCATTTCAGTAATACCAAAAGGTTTACGCTTCTTTTGCGATAATTTAGATAAAGCCTTAAGGTTAGACTCTAAAGCAGCATGGTTTCTGCCATGATAACAATCCATACCAATAAAATCAACATATTTATCACCCGGCCATCTAAATATCAGTCGGCTTTCAGTATCTTCATACACCTCATCCATCTGAGGAGATATAGCATAAATTATATTATGAATACCCTTAACATCCCTCAAGTAATTAACAGTAAATCTCCAAAGATCAATAAACTCTTGATCTGTTGCACACTTTGCACCCCACCAGTTCCATACTTGTGTATGCTCATGCCATGGACGAAAAATAAATGGGATAGGCTCATCATTATCATCCTTAAGCGTATATATATAATCTGCCAGATTATCCATCCATGATTTAAAAAGAATATTAACCTCTGAGTTCTCAGTCAAAATCTCCTTAACAACAGTATTGTCTGAGTTATCCCATGAAGTTCCAACAGGATATGAAGCGTTCTTATTATATGTCTTAGGATTATCAACATGCCAGCAAAATGTTATGATTTGTCCCCTTTCATGGGCATACTTAGCAATCTCCCGCATCTTATCAAAAGGTATTCTGTTGATGTTTAAGTCATTGTTGTGCTCAATTTTACCAAAATCCATACTGCACACAGCAGGATGATCGCCCACCATTGAATAAACATCAGAATAACCAAGGCTGTCTCTCCAGCCATGTCCGTATGCAAGCGCATCATGATGCCCAAACAGAGTTTGATCGTTATCCTGAACTTCCCATAAGAATCTGTACAATTCTTTAGTGTTTTCAGTAGCATTTATATCCACCAGGTTTAATTCCTGTCCCTGAACTGGAATAAATGCCATGCATAAAAACAATATCAGATAGTTTAATTGTCTCATAATATCACATTTTCAGCCATTGTATACATATCAGGCAGGTTTGCAGCAAAAAAAGTAAGGGGGTTATTGTAGAAAGTAACAAAGTCATTTTCAGAAACATGGCCTTTAAAGACTGAGAAATAGTGCGAACCCTCTTCAGCAGGATCATATTTGTTGCGCCATGTTACCACCATACTCACTTTCCTTCCTGTCATAGGAGCTAAAATGTTATTTGTCCAGTAATCTTCTTTAGAGAAGCCTTCTACGCCTATTTCTGTAACACCGCAAGGCTTCTTCTTAGCTATAGCCGCAGTTGAGAGCGACCTTAGGTTTTTCACAAAAACATTGTTGTTTATTCCCTGATATGAATCCATGCCAATAAAATCTACATAGTTGTCACCCGGCCAACGATAATAAAAATCATCTATACTTTTTACGGAGTCCATTTGGGGACTTATTGCATAAATAAAACTATGCACACCCTTATCATTCTTCAGGTAATCTATTGTGTATTTCCAAAGAGCTATATATTGTGAAGTAGTAGTACAAGTAGATCCCCACCACGACCATGATTGTGTGTGTTCATGAAAAGGGCGTAAAATTATAGGGATAATTTCACCGTCATCACCTTTAAGGTTTATGGCAAAATCAGCCAGCCTGTCCAGCCATTTATTAAATTTAATTTGAGTAGAACTGCCATCTTTTAATATTTCAATAGCAACCTGATCACTTGAATTGTCCCATGAATCTCCACCGGTAAGAGGGTTGTTTAAATGCAGGCAAGCAGTAATAACCATACCTCTATTGTAAGCTTCTTTACAAACTCGTTCCCTTATCTCATTCTCAGACGCATCAGATTCATGCCTGTCGTCCATTATAGGTGCAAAATCTATACTTAAAACTGCCGGATAATCTCCAACAACATCTTTAGTGTCCGATCTACCGGGCTCATTATACCATCTTCTGCCATAAAACAAATCATCGTGGTGTCCAAACATAAATCCAACCTCCTGAATTGCCCATAAGTTTGAATATAACGCCTTGGTTTTAGCTGTAGCATTCTGATCAGCTAAGCTTAGTGTTGTTTTCTCTATCGGTTGTTCAATCTCTTCACCCGGACCATCTTCGTCAGATGAACAAGCTAAAGGTAAACCAATAAATAACATCAAAAACAGATAATGAATTTGGAATTTTCTCATAATATTTATGTTTTAATATAACCCGAACGAATTGAATAATATTTCGTTCGGGTTATTATAGTACAACAAAACTAGCGTTTCTCTATCAAAATAAAAAAGTTTCTTGGCTTCTTCACAAATTTATCATAATCAGTAAAAATGTTACCCCAATCATCTGTTCCATTTAATATAAATCTAAAAGCTTGATTTGGAACAGTCAAACTAATGTCATTTCCTAAAAGCGGATAAGTTCCATTATTTAATAACTGTCCGCTGGTAACCCTACCATCTGAGTCGGTAAAAATTATTGTTTGTGTTGAATAATCTCTAATCCATATGCTCTCACCTTTGGGAACTTGTCTGTAAAATTTACTTAAATTGATATCGTCATCACCCTCTTTATTAAACTCTGCATTAAAAATTGCATTCCAGTATTTTCCATCCTTACCGGCATGATTCACGCAAATACCTGAAGTGTTACCATTTTCCAAAATCTCATTCAATGTAAATTCCAAATAGTTGTCGGTCTCTGCATTTGGTCCCTCACCACTTTGATCCCAAACCCAAGATTTATCACCAGGATTCAAAATTGCACCGCCACCATATTCAGGTCCAGTACCTCCATAAACAAACAATCTACGTATATCATACACGCCGATTAAGTCCTCAGTAAAAGGTGACATATTAATCGTATAGTTACGTGTATCACCAGTTTGCGAAGTGATAGAAATAGATGGAGATGCTCCTGTGAAATCAATAGTCTCACCAGCTGAAACCGATGAGTTCGCTTTATATGATATCATAAGTTCTTCAAGTTTTACTCTCGAAAGATCTTCAATCATATCAACTGCCAGGTTTAAATCTATTGTTCCGGTAATACCGTCCACAGATGTGATAACAGCTTTTCCTGCTTGTCCCTGGAACTTAATCTCTAGCATTGTACGCTCATGATTCCAATCACCATCAGCTATGTCAGCCCATGGGTCGTTTTTACATGACCAACCTGTTAGCAATGCTGTTATCAATATAATAAGTTTGTATGTTTTCATTTTATTTTAATCTTTAAATTAATAATTAGGATTAAGATCGGTCTCAATTGTCGGAATTGGGTAAAACACAACAGCATCTGCAGTCAAACCCTGTTCTTTCACCTCTGTAATATCAGTATGCAAGAGGTTCCAGCGACGTAAATCATAGCAACGGTCACCCTCAAACGAAAGCTCATATCTACGTTCGTTCAGCACAGCTTTACGGAAATCATTTATACTCATATTTCCTTGTAAATTGCTTAAACCCGACCTGTTACGGATATAATTAATCAATTCATAAGCTTTGGTCGTTGGTCCCGCTGCTTCAGCATATATTAACGCAACGTCAGAATATCTCATCAAGAATGGGCGGGTAGAAGTTTTATCCCCCATAAAGTTTGGATCAATAAATTTACGGCAGAAAGGATATTCCAATCTTCCATCAGCATATGATGCAATTAAATTACCTGAACTGTCATATACTTCATCAGTAATAAGCCAATCCTTTCTTCTGTCATTAGTCTCAAAAGAGTTGTAGAATCCTATACTGGTTCTGTATTCTCCCCAACCGTCATGAGTTGGTATGAATTTATCAGCATCGCCCTGTTTTAAGTAAATCGTTGCACCTGAAACATAAGGAAGGTACATTTTTGATATTTTTGAATATTGGCCTTCACTCTCTCCGGTACGATCCATAGACATAATAAAAATATGTTCTGGTCCGTCAGGTTTCTCAACATCATAAATATCTAAGAGATTATCTGAAAAGCCAAACTGTGTATGCTCCGAATTATCTATCACTTTCCCTGCATATTCAACTGCTTTTTGATAATAATCATCAACATTATGAGACATACCGACATATTCTGGCACCCCATGTTCTTTTGCAGAAGCAATATAAAGATATGATTTTGCTAAAAAAGCATCGGCTGCAGCCTTATCTGCTCGTCCAACAATAGGGGCAGAGTAGTATGGCAGTAAATTACTTGCTTCAGCAAAGTCCTCAATTATTCTGTTCCAAATCTCATCTAAAGAAGCTACAGGTGGCATACTTGTTTCGCTAAGAGTCTCTACCGGTGCAGTATGAATTGGTACGAGACCAAAGTTGCGAGATAAATTATAATATGAAAAACCTCTCATAAAATAAGCTTCTCCCATATATCTTGCTTTAATACTTTCGTCAAGATCCATTTCTGCTACTTTTTTAATTACAGCATTAGCCCTATTAATAGTGATATATGAATACTTAAAGAGATTAGACAAGTGCGAGTTTGTTTTGAAGTTATTAAGCGACCAACCATCCATGTTCTTAGTGTCGGCAGAAGCATCTCCTTTTGGACTCATATCATCAGTATTCATGTCACCTAAAAAGACTATAGTACGTGAATACTCAATATAAGTAATTGCGTCATAAATATAGTTTACGGCAGATTCAGCGTCAGCTTCTGTTTTATAAAAATTGTCTTCTGAATAAAACCCATAAGGGGTTTCTTCTAATTCGCATGATGTTAATCCCACGAAACCAAGAGAGACAATTAATAGTGATATTATATATTTTTGTTTCATAATTATTTGATTAAAAAATTATATTAAAATGTAATATTAAGACCGAAAGTCATTTTTCTTAAGCGGGGATAGCCTCCTGAGTACATTCCTAAAACACCCACTTCAGGATCATATCCTGAAAAATTACTGAATGTATACAAGTTGCTTATGTTGGTATACAACCTTATGTTACCCTTTGAACTGAGAATAGGAAATGTATAACCTAATGAAACATTTTGAATACGTATAAAAGAACCATCCTCAATCCACCAATCCGAAAACTTGTACTGTCTGTTTGCATTAAGACTTGGGTAGTCGTTACCAGGATTGTCGGGAGTCCATCTTAGAGGCTGATTGCTTGGCTGGTTAAAACGTTGTGTGTTAATCACATCATTACCAAATACACCATTAAAAAAGAGGCTTAAGTCAAATCTTTTATAATTTACATCAAAATTTAAAGAACCAACCCAATCAGGATTTGGATTACCAATGATTGTTCTGTCGTTTTCATCGACAACACCTAAGTCATCCTCATTGAATATGTTCAGATATTTATACTCTCCTGGATAAGCATCACTACCTTGCAAACCGGCTTCGTAGCCTTCGCCTAAAGACTGTACAATTCCATCAGTCTTGTATCCATAATACACAAACATTGGTTGTCCAACTGCCAGTATATTGGTATAAGATCTAAACTGCTCTGATGAGTTGCCATAGTTTTCATAAAGCATACCGGTATTCAAATCTGTATTTAATCCTACTTCAAGTGAATTGCCAAGATTCATCACTTCATTACGGTTTCTTGAGAATACAAATGTACCTCCCACCTGTAAGTCTTTATTCTGAATAATTGTACCATCTAAAGTTAATTCGACACCTCTGTTTCTTATCTCACCGTCGTTTACCCACATTCTGTCGTAACCTGATGAAGGAGCAATATTTCTCTCACGTAGCAGATCAGAAGTGTTTTTCGAGTACCAGTCAAATGTAATATTCAGCCTTTGTCTGAAAAACGACATGTCGAAACCTACGTCAATTTGCTTTGTAGTCTCCCACTTTAAACCGGTATTAGGTATACCGCTCCATAAAGCAAATATTCCATCCTGTCCTGTAGTTCCTGATTGATAACCAGGGCCAATTGCGGTAACAAATACTCCATTCTGGAAATATTTATGCTGACCATATCTGCTAAGAGTTTGATATGCACTGATCCCTTGGTTACCGGAGAACCCCATACTTGCACGTAATTTCAACACATCAAAAACATCCAGATCCTTTATAAACTCCTCTTCCTGCGCATTCCAGCTAACAGCTCCGGATGGAAAATAAGCATACTTATTATCCTTACCAAACTTTGAAGACCCATCCATACGAGCAGTTATTGTAGCTAGATAGCGATCATTATAACCATAATTTAATCGAGCCAGTCCCGACACCATTTCAGTTTTATAAAGTCCGTTACTTATTGAGTAAGTTGATGCATCACCTGAAGAAAGATTCTCATTACCAAGAGATTCATTAACAAACCCTTTAGCTCCCAGATACGAACTGCGAGATTGGTAGTTCTCATAAGAATATCCTCCCATTGCAGTTATATTATGTTTACCTAAACGCTTATTGTAAGTAGCATACGCTTCAACTACAATATTATCATCCTTCCAATTGTTTATGCTGCCGAAGCCATCATTAAAAGTACCGTTCTCCGTATACTTTTTAGGAAAATACTGATCGGTTATCGTTTCACCATGCTTATAATTAAGCTGCCCTTTAATATTCAATTCTTTAGTAATTTGCCAATCCAGTAACCCGAAACTAATAACATCCAATCCTTTAGATTTATTGTTTTGAAGGTTTGTAATTGCAAGAGGATGACTATAATCATTTACGCTATATTGAAAATATGATCCATCTTCGTTATAAGCAGGAAATATTGGATTCCTTCCATAAGAAAGCCAGCCATTATTATCGCGCTCATTTCTCACAATATTTGAACTGAATTTTGCTTTGAAATTATCGAAAATACTGTGATCTACCGAAAAGTTGAAACCATACTTCTTGTAACCATCCTTAATAAAGACTCCATTATCTGAATAATAGTTTGCACTTGCAGTAAAATTGGTGCGTTCTGTTCCACTCGATACCTGAACAGTAGTGTTATTTGATAACGGCGACGATCTAAATACAAGATCATCCCATCTGGTATTTGTAGTCCATGTAGACTGCAACTCTCTTATTGAAGGATAATAAACTCCTGCTGCATTCACAGCACCAATATAAGTTGGTGTAAGACCTGCATTAATGCTTGACTCATTACTTAACATAGCCATCAAAACAGGATCTCTCCACAAATCTAGTTCAGATGTGAAGCCTGAAAAAGTTGTTTGTTGATGAATTGTTACCTGAGTAGTGTTTTTTTGTGCTCTACGTGTTGTAACTAAAATTACACCGTTTGCACCTCTTGAACCATAAATAGCAGAAGCAGAGGCATCTTTCAATATCTCCATCGAAACAATATCCTGAGGATTGATCTGTTTCAAATCACCTGCATCACCATATGGAAATCCATCTACCACAACCAGAGGTGCATTTGAACCTCTTAAGGATGAGTTGCCTCGAATTCTTACAGTTGATCCGGCTCCTGGATCTTGTGAGGAATTAATAACCTGAACTCCAGCCACACGTCCTTGTAGTAAGCCTTCTATAGAATTAGAGGGGATCACATTCAGCTTTTCTGTTTTAAGCGATGCAACTGATCCTGTAAGGTCGCTTTTCTTCATGGAGCCATAACCCACTACAACAAGCTCTGAAAGAGCAACAATATCGCTCTCCATTTTCACGTTAATTGTTGATCTGTTTCCCACTTCAACTCGTTGAATGGAGTAACCAACAAATGAGAAAACAAGTGTTTTCTGATTTGACTCTATAGCTATTTGGTAGTTTCCGTCATAATCAGTTATGGTTCCAGTGTTTGATCCCTCAACCTGAATTGTAACTCCTGGAAGTGTTTCACCAGTTTCGTCAACTACCTTACCGGTAATAGATCTTCCTTGTCCATGTGCCATTACTGACATAACAAGAAATATCGTCATTAAATAAAAACTAAATTTTCTGTTCATTGTTCATTCTTTTAAAGTAATTAGAGGTTATCTGTTTGTAACTAATAAATCCTAAATAGGTAGATGACAAAGATATGGTCTATGCTTATTATTATCTAATACTATTTTATCAAATGTATAAACAATTTAATACATGTACTTTTATTTGTATGCCAATACATGATAAAGACTAATTTTCAGAAACTACTCATTTAAATTGTCCAATTTCACATCTAAAACTATAAAATGCTTTATTATAAAGTGTATTAGAGCTTAATAAAACTTCTATACATTGGGTCGTAGATTTCTCAACCTACCTTATTTTTAATATAGAATTGTCTTTTATCATTCTTGCTTTAATCCAGATTAGACTAATTAGTGTTTTTTTATTTTCACTATATTTGTATGTGCGTCTCTGATTTTTAGTCCAGAAATCTGCATGTGTAAGAGGTATTAGGTCATATTATTATCTTCTCTCAACCTTATCTAATAGATTATAGCTAATTTGATTTTGTCAGATATCATAGTCTAACAATACCTTTTCTGAAATTTCTATTTCACAAATTTGTAATTAGTATTAGTTTGATATGGCACAAAACGAATTAGTGCTAAAATAATGAATGAAAGATTTGGATTTTTCTCACTATCGGATTTTTGAAATGAATAGTGATTTATCTTTATTTCACTCTAACAAACAAAATATATTGATGAGCAAAGATAAGTCAATAGTTCGGTAAAAATTTAATATTTAGTTACGCAGCAATGGCTGCGAATTCGACGACT
>LFRM01017195.1_pt1 | contig 10775 bp, 9 predicted proteins | sample 618341 | NCBI WGS metagenome assembly LFRM01 (sample SAMN03654438, study PRJNA283298) | anaerobic digester metagenome | isolation source: pool of bioreactors CSTR01a, CSTR02a, and CSTR03a thermophilic anaerobic... | place: Denmark: Kgs. Lyngby | collected 2014-05-21
TAGCCTGTGTAGGCCAGAGCGGTTTCGGCTGTCACTTTTTCTTTGCCCCGGCACAGGAAGGATTGCATGCCGTCGTGCCATTTGATTGTGCCAAAGGGATGTTCCGCCGTTTCTTTCCTGATCTGCTGGCGTGCCTTGTCCCGTTTGATGGTGATTTTGACTGTTTCTTTGGCGGGGCCTTTTCGATGGAGCGAATGGTTGTTGGGACTGATGACATAATCCTTTGGAAGCTGCTGCAATGGGTACTCAGGATGACCATACATCAGAACAGGAACGACGGTTGAATTGTATCCGATCAGAACAGTCTTCTCGCCTTTCGCGTCCGTACATCGGTTGGGATAGGTACGGCAGGCCTCCCGGCTTCCATATTGCGTTCCATATTTCTTATCCTGATGCTTAAGCAGCGTCCGTCCCATCGGGCAGGTCACACTGCCGTCCGCGTGGCGGATGAAGCAGCTGAGGATGCCTCGTCCCTGCACTTCAACATCTGAGTACCTTCTTATTTTGCCTGCTGGAAATATGATCAGGACAGCGAAAAAGCGGGACAGGAATAGAGTACACAGTTGTTCGCAGCTTGCACTATAGTCATTCAGCCTTTTTAGGGTCATCCTCGCCTGTCTCTACATTGGGCAGCCACAACGCGTAACGCATAATGACAACAGCATCCTTGCGTCTTCCTCAATTGTCCATATTCCTCCGGGGAATCAGTTGACGTTGTTTTCACAAATTCCAATCTATCCCCAAAATATCATTCTCCAGCGCCAGCTGTGCCGCCTTTTGTGCGTGAATCAATGTCGTATCATAAACAGGGAGAACCGAATCTTCCGGATGCATGAGAAGTCCGATCTCTGTGCAGCCCAGAATCACCGCTTCTGCGCCTTTGGCCTTGAGGCCGGCAATGATCCTTGAAAACGCCTGTCGGGAGCTTTCTTTGATTTGACCAACGCACAGCTCATCGAAGATGACGCTGTTTACCAGCGGGATGTCCGCTTCCGGCGGGATCAGCACTTCAAAGCCGCGTTGGGCCAGTCTTGATCTGTAAAAATCCTGGGTCATCGTATAGCGGGTGCCAAGCAGCGCGACCTTTTTGCAGCCATCCTTTTCAAGTTGTTCAGCTGCCGCGTCCGCAATATGGAGCAATGGCACATGAACCCTTTTGGAAATCTGCGGGTAGATCTTGTGCATGGTATTGGTGCAGATCAATAACAACTCCGCGCCGGCCTGCTCCAGTTTTTCCGCAGCATCGCCAAGTATCTCCGCGCTCTTTTCCCAGTCACCGCCGGACTGGCACTTTTCGATCTCATCAAACTCCACACTATACAGGATGATCCTTGCGCTGTGGAATCCGCCGAGCTTCTCCTTGACATACTCATTGATGATGGAATAATACGGGATAGTACTCTTCCAACTCATACCGCCGATGAGCCCGATCGTCTTCATTTTCATGCCTCCCATTCGAATATTGATACACCTGTCATAATGCATTCTTTCCATTGAACCGTCCGCGTTTGCGCACATCATTCCGGCTTGTATTTCCCTATAAGCCTTGCTTCACCAAGGATATGCCTTGCCATTGCCTTGAGTAAAGCGGCCTTTCCCGAATCAGTTGAAATACCCAATACGCAATCCAAAGCATACACGGTGAAACAGTAACGATGCTCCTTTTTGATGAACGGAGGCTGCTTTGGACCTCTGTACCGGTGTTTTCCCCATGCGTTTCCTTGACAGGCGTGCACAGGCGTTTCAATCACATCGCCATGAGGCAATGCTTCCGGGATCACGCTGGCAGCAGGAATGTTCCATATTGCCCAATGGTTCAGCGTCCGCAGAAGCGGGACGTCCAAGTCATCCAAGGTTATTGCAAGCGAAACGGTCCCTTCCGGAATATCCTCAATGTTTAGCTCCGGCGAGATATCTTCGCCAAATCCGGTATAACGGACAGGCATTGACCCATCATGTGCAAATGAAGCACAGAATAGTCTCATGGATCCTCCCTTCAAAAAAGAGTCGCGACAAACGGATATTTGAAGTGATCGTATCCTCCGCAGCATAAACCTTTTGCCATAGCTCTTCCATTCAGCATCTTATAACCATACTTCTCGTATAGAGCGTGAGCATCCTGTGTTATCAACACTCCCCGAAGACCTTGATATTCCGGCAGTTATTCAATGGATGACACCGGCTTCAGCCGCCACCGGCCCGGATACTCTTTGATCCGCCCAACCGGAAAAGAGTCCATGCTGCCTGCCGGCGCGTGCCTTGCATGGACTGTTTGACGCGATGGTCGAACATATTGACAAAAACAACCATCTTCTCCGCAGGTATCCTGTTGGGCATAATGACGTTGATGGTCACTATCAGTCATAAAGTACAGATGCAAATACGGGGGTGCGGGCAAATCATGATTATATATGCCCGGATTGGGCAACAAGGTTTCATGCTCCAAAAACGTAGTGTGCTATATCACCCAACATCCAACGCTCAGTAAATATAAACTCCCGATATTTCAGCACCTTGCCTGAAGAGTATCAGGAACCCGATACAGCCGCATCGAGGTTCTCAGGTGTATATTCTATCCAAGCAGGACCGCTTTCCTTCCATAGTCCGTCACAGAACTCAGTGAAGTCCGATTCAGATACTTCCTCTTCACCGATATAGAATTGATGTTGATTCTCCCCGTCACTGTGTTTCCAGCATATTTCCAGTGTTTCCATCTTTTCCTCATCGAAGCGAACTTGATACCATCCATAGTCTTCCGCGCCGTTTGAGCCGTGAATATCGCCGGATGAGGTAATCTGTTCCATCGCCCGATAGACAAAGGGGAATCCGTAGACTTGGTCGTTTTCGTTATGAAGCACTTCAAAACCAAAGTCCTCGGAAAGCCTTAATATAAGTTCTGGATAACCATCCCTGTCCAGGTCGGTAATACAAAATTCCTCAAATCGCAACGGTTGCTCAAACTCAAAACCGTACCATTCAAATAGGTCGCGCGGCATAACCATCTCTTGATAGACACCGTCGTAATGGTTGCACTGCATATAGCTTCGGTTACCAGACAAGACATCCTGATAGCTTTGCATCATGTCGCTTGGCGAAATCATGGTCTCCTCGGCAAGAACGTTACCTATTGCAAGGACGAGTAGGATAAGCATCAAAAGAGACCGCGTCATTACATAAAACCTGTTTCTCATGTTTTCCTTTCTTTGGGTTCTCCCAGATATCGATCAATTAGTGCTTAGTGCCAGCAGGTGTTTGCTCCTCTGCTAATATATCTTTTCGCACGAAAGCGTCCAGTGCTCCAGTACAGGGGCCTCCCACATCTCCCCGGATGGGATTGAGTATTCGACTGCCGGCATTTGGATGGCAAGTGGCAGGAGAACCATGCCTTGCGCTTTGGGGATCAAGGGGATATCGGTGTCCTTTTGCACGACACAGCGCATAGAATCCTGGCTGGCGAAGCAAAAATCAATGAAGGCCTTCTGGTCCTCTGCGCTTGCTTCCTTTGGGTAATAGGAAAGCTGTCCAAAGGAAGTGTCAACGGGAATCCAGCCGTAATTGGGCAGATAGAACTCAGCCCAGAAATGTCCGCTGAACTCACCACTGAAAAGCTGCCAGCCGCCAGTCGTGCGTGCAGGGATCCCCAGTGCGCGGCACATCGCCGTGAAATACATAGACTGCGCACCACAGTCTCCTTGTTGGTAGCGATGAACATAGGATGATTCTGCCATTTCCGTGCGCGGGTGGAACAGCAGGTGCGGCATCAAGCAATAAGTTACATTCTCAACAATGTAGTCATATATCTTCCTGGCTGCAAGATAGGGGTTGGACTCGTCTCCAGCGATGTGATTAGCCATGTCGATGATTTCATCATTGATTTCAGTGTTTCCATACGAGCCCGTGTAATGGCGGTACACTTCAGAGTCCCTGTCATATTCCCCAACGGCAGTCGGGTCAACATCATAATGCTGCTCGTAGTGGGTGAAAACAAAAGCGAGTTGAATGAGCAGATCTTCTTCGAGTTCTTCCAATGGTACTTCCAGGTATGCCAGGCCGATGTCCCGGTCAATACTGGCCGGGAACTTCATCCACTTTTCCGGGGTGACCGACTCGATGACGGTCTCTGTCTGCGCGCCGGTATTGATCGGGATGGGGAGCCACAGCCTCAGGGTGCCGGTTTGCGGTAGTTCCCCGCGCGGCACAGAAATGGTGTGAATACCCCGGTATTGTGCGGGATGCCCGTACTGTGTGAAGGAGTTGTCTGGTTGCCCCGCAATAATGGCAAGCACATCCTCCAACAAAGAGCCATAGGATGCCTGGGAAGCCTCATCGGCAAACATTAAATCCAAATAACGGTACTTCAGGTTGGCGACGGTATCGCTGAAGTAATGCGTCTCTCCGTCATATGTCCATTTGTGAAGCGTTTCCTCGGTTGTCCATAGCGTGATCTGCTCTTCTGATGCCTCAGGGTAAGCCTGAAGAATGAGTTCCTTCAGTTCACTGAGCGAATAGGGATAGGTGTCCTGGATGATCATCAGTTTTCTTGCTGAATCACTGCAGACTTGGGCAAGCTCATCGTTCTGTGCCTCCAACAGGAGCGGCAAAGCCTTTGAATACTGCTCAAGGGCCTGACTATACTGACCCTGTTCTTCCAAGCGGGCTGCCTCCATGGCCAGGATCTCGCCCGTGCCAGTTTCCACCGCCTGCGCCGAAGAAACAAAGCAATACAGAAAGATGCAGAGCAAGAGAAAAAGAGATTCAATACGTCTGACGATCGTGGCAGACGCCGCTCCTTTTTCGGAAACAGTCACGCGTGACATTTCGCTCATCATGCTATTCTCCATTCAGTTATTTGATTTTTTGTATAGTATCAACTGATGATTGATTTGTCAATGCTTCCCCATAATGACCTGCCCCCAATCCCGGTACCAGTCCGCCTTCAGGCACTGTCAGGCTGTTACGGGATTGCTCCGGATACAGTACGCAGCGCCCTGAGCGCGACCACACTATAGCGGCTTTTTTAAGTGCGGCACCGGTCGTATGCTGCCGCTGTTGCACTGGTTCTTATGCAGAAGGGGTGTCTTTTCGAAAAGATCGCTCACCATTCATTGTAGGCTCTGTCTGCGGAGCTTTGACAAAAGGCAAAAAATGATTCTATCTTGAGTCACGCTATTCATCCGCGAAGCGATAACCTACGCCTATCTCGGTGAGGATGTGGCGAGGTTTTGCGCTTTCCTTTTCAATTTTGCGCCGAAGGTTTGCCATAACGACCCGTATGGTTTGCGCGCTCTCTGTTTCTGCATATCCCCATACTTCCTTGGCGATAAAGTTGTGTGTAAGCACCCTGCCCCGGTTGCGGATCATAATGATAAGAAGGCGGTATTCAAGGGGGGTCAGGTGAACTTCGTCCTCTCCTACAAAAACCTGTCGCTTGAGCACGTCGATTTTCAGATTATCCAGGCAATAGGTGCTTTCTTCAGTATCCGATTGTCTCGCAAGCTTCCGCTGCGCGACTCGAATGCGTGCCATCAGCTCGCCCATGTGGAAAGGTTTGGCGATATAGTCGTCCGCCCCTGCATCCAGTGCCTCGACCTTCTCTTTTTCCTGGCCCCGCGCCGAGACGATCAAAATCGGTGTTTCTTTGATGTCAAGAATTTCCTTGATTATTTCCAGCCCGTCACGATCCGGCAGACCCAAGTCCAGCAGTACGATGTCGGGCCGGTTCGCAGAATAAAGAAATAGTCCTTCTGCCGCGCTGGCAGCTGTCTGGCAAGCATAATCGTGCTGCCGCAGCGTAAGCGCAATGAAATCGGCGATATATTTATCGTCCTCAATAATCAGTATCTTAACACTATTCCCGCTCATGACTCTCCTTGCCGGGGATATGAAAAGTAAATTTTGCTCCCCCTTCAACACTGTTTTCAGCCTTTATGCTGCCGCCATGTGCTTCAACCACAGCCCTGCATATAGCGAGCCCCAACCCGATGCCTCTTTTCCCATCCGATACCGGCTGTGTTCCCCGGACAAACGAATCAAACACCGTATTCAGAAGGTCCGGTGCTATCCCCGGCCCATTGTCCGAGACTTCAAATACGACCTTATCCTTTTGCGTGAAAACCTTCAAGCCGATTGGGCTGCCTTCCGGCGTATGACGGACAGCATTATCCAGCAAGTTAACCAGCACTTGCACAATTAGCTTGCCATCCATTGGTGCGGTAACGACCTCATCCGGCAGACTGACTTCAAGGGCTCTGCCGTGAAGCAGGCCGGACATATGCCGTACAGCCTCCTCAACAACATCATCAACAACTTCTTCTACTTTGTGGATGATCAACCTATCCTCATTGATTCGCGTCATATTCAGGATGTTTTCCACCAGGTTCATCAACCAGGTGGTTTCTTCGCTCATGTTTTGTGCCAGTTCCTTGCGTTGTTCATCCGTCAGGGTATCATAGTTCTCGTTTAGCAAGTTGCCCAAACCTGCCAGTGCAGTCAAAGGCGTTCGCAGATCATGTGCAATTGAACGTAAAAAGGTACTGCGCATCTTTTCTCTTTCCATGGCGATGCGGATATTCTCACGCTCGGAATAAATAGACTCCCTTTCCAGCGCTGTACCCATCAATGTAGCAACGGTCTTGATCACCAACTCATTTTCATTGCCGATACCGGAAATCCCCGCCTGAACCTTCAAGCTGCCCAAAGACTGCGAAACTCCCGGGATTTGGAAAGCTGTCCCTCCGGTCATCCGCTCATTTGCGCTGCCGCCGTATACGGCACCCTCATTGAGCGTGACAAGGCTGCTGCAGCCTGTATGCCGAAGGATATACTCCATGCCTTTGTGTGCAATATTCTTTTCGCCGTTCACGTGCATGAAGCCACCCGCGAACTCGTACAAAAGTCTTGTGGTCTTCTCGTTGTTCTGCGCTAATTCACGCTGCTGCCGCAGCAAAGACATAACTGTGCCGGATATCATCGCGGTGATTAGGAAGAACAACAAGGTGATCAGATCAGCGGATTGCGAAATCACAAACGTATATGTTGGTGAAGTGAAAAAGAAATTCAGCAGCATAACGCTGATTATGGACGCCGCAAAACCGCTGACATAGTTCCCGGTAAGCACTGTCACCATCAGCACACCAAGCAGATAGATCATGGTAACGCTTTCCCGCCCAATACCCAAGGCATTGGCACCAAGTGATAACGCGGTAGCGACAGCCAGCACCACAGCAGTATTCTGCACTTGCAGGAAGTGCGCATTCCAGCCTTTTCCCTTCATCTTGCCCTTCCTTGGCCTCTGCAGCATCTGCCCCATTGCTTCGTTTCCAGCCATGGCCTTAGTTTACGGCAAAAACGCAATAATGGAAAGCAAACGGATTCTACAGCCTGTCAAGTGTTTTGATCATCTCCTTCTGCTGACCTAAGACCAGGAGATGCTCGCCTTGGCGAAACAGGCGGCTGGGATTGGTTACCGGCGTGATGCGATTATCCTCTTTGGTGGCGATGATGTTGATATCATAGTGGGCACGAATAGCAAGTTCACTGGGCGATTTGCCCACCCACGACGCCGGTGTTGGGATCTCGAACAAGGCATATTCCGGCGTGATTTCCATGTAGTCAAATACATTATGGGCACTGAAACGCCTGGATGTCTTGCGGGCCATATCGCGTTCCGGATAAATGACTTCGTCGGCGCCATTGCGCAGCAGGAATTTCGCGTGTACATCGCGCTCTGCTTTGGAAATAACATACTTTGCGCCATTCTCCTTCAGCAGCGAGGTAACCTCCAGCGAAGACTGGAAATCATCTCCAATGCAAACAAAACACAAGTCAAAATTGTTAACCCCCAACATTTTGATCACCTCCGGAGCCTTGCAGTCTCCAATGTGTGTCGTGGTCACGATAGAAGCCATTCCTCCCACGGCTTCTTCATCCTGGTCAACAACCATGACTTCATTGCCCAATTCCGAGAAGTAGGTGGCTAGATGCTTTCCAAACCTGCCGATACCGATGATCAAGATAGATTTCATGCTGTTTCTCCTTACCCAATAGATATTCTTTCAGAGATGTTCCTTAAGACGTTCTGATGCTTCCTTTCCGCCAGCGCCATGGCTAAAGACAAGCTTCCGATTCGTCCGATAAACATCAGCAAAATGATGACAAAACGGGAATATGTATTCAATTCCCTTGTGACGCCAAGAGATAGTCCGACTGTGCCAATTGCGGAAAACGCTTCAAAAAGCACCTTCTCAAAAGGGAGGTTTTGATTCAGCAAGATGAGGATAACGCCTGAAACAACGAGCATCAGATACACCGTGATGGAACTGAAGGCACGCCGGACCAGACTGTCCTCAAGCCTTCGGCCATATATATTGAGGTCATTCCGGTTGCGGATATATGAGATGACCGATAACAGAATGACAAGGAAAGTGGAAGTTTTGACGCCGCCGCCCGTTGAACCGGGGCTGGCGCCGATAAACATGAGTACCATGGTCATCACGATACCCACCTCGCTCAAACCGGAAGTGTTCACTGTTGAAAACCCGGCCGTGCGTGGCGTGACCGCCTGGAACAGGGCGGCAAGCAAGCGCTCTCCCACAGGCATTTCCGCAAAGGCATGATCCTTTTCCAGAAAATAGAAGAGAACTGCGGACAAAATAATGAGAACCGGCGTAACGCTTAAGACAACCTTAGTATGAAGCTTGTATCGATGAATACGCAAACCGTTATTCATCAGATCATCCCATACAATGAATCCGATGCCGCCCGAGATGATCAACAGAACAACTACCAGGTTAACAATGAGGTCACCACTAAAAGGCGCAAGCGAACCGTAGGGCTTAAAACTCCCCATCAGGTCAAACCCCGCGTTGCAGAACGCGGAAACAGCATGAAAGATGCCGAAATAAATGCCGCGGGTAGTACCCACCCTCGGAATGAAGCGCAAGGAGAGCAGCAAAGCGCCCGCAAACTCAAGAATAACGGTAATGAACAAGACACGCTTCACCAGTTTCACAGCTCCGCCGATCTGCGGAGTGTTGATGGATTCCATCAGCAAGCTGCGTTCCTTGATGCTGATTTTTCTTCCTACAACCATCAGAAAGAAAATCGATACAGACATGAACCCCAAGCCGCCGATCTGGATAAGCAAGAGGATCACCAACTGGCCAAACTGTGTGAACTGGGTGTAGGTGTCGAAGATGACCAAGCCGGTAACGCAGGTGGCGCTAGTCGCGGTGAACAGCGCGTCCGCAAAGGAAAGCGCCTGGGCACTGCGGTTGGATATGGGCAATGACAATAATGCAGTTCCCAAGAGAATGATCAGTAAAAATCCAAGGGCAATGCTTTGCTGCAAACTTAGGCGCACTTTTTTGAAGATTAACATCCGCCGTCTCCGTATTTTTCCGCATTAACTGTGATTTGTGTCAATTCCCGCTTAATCCGCGCAAGCGTCAGATCCGCTTCTTCCAGGCATTGTGCGCCTGCGTCACGGAAAAGGTTCCGATGAAGCGGGTTGTTGCATCTGCTGAACGCTGAGCGAGCTTTGCTTATCTTCTTTCCCAAAGTGCAGAAGAGCAGGTTTTGCAGATCGTCTTGCGTAAACGCACAGATCAAGCGGTATTCATGGTCATAGAAATCATCCTCACCTTGAAGAACATCAAAGGAGATATCACCAGTGCGAAACATTGAGCCCAATTCCCTCGATAGTTCTTCATTGGCAATCAGGGCGATATCAACCACAGGGCTTACCGCTTCATCCGTCCCAATCAAATTTTGGGACAGAAAAAGATCCAGGCGCTTCATCATCCAGTACCCGGCCAGAAGAAAGCAGACCACAAAAACAACTAACAAGAAATCCATCCTTCATCACCAAAACAAAAATAGCACCAATCGTATAAAGATGGCGCAAAGATATCTGCCTGTGATATAAATATTCTATAAATGGTCTCTTCGCTCGATGGTCTGGTGTTGTTGGCTCATATTCGCAAGCTCTGGGGCCGATTGCCATACTGTGGCACTTGCTTTTCTGGTGACAGAAGCGATCCCCCTCAGGTGCGCACTGATTTGGCACCCCAAATGCCTTCCGGCCTCACCAGTTCACATTGGGCAACTTCCGTGTCGTGTCTGAGCAGTTGAAGTTCACGACCAACATCGGCAACAGCTTGGTGGTCGCCGAAGGCACTACTTTGTTTGGCACTGGCACATCCGCCTCTGGTGCTTTTGGCATTGTCCGCTTCTTTCCTTGCTTTAGCCGGGCGTTGACTCGCGCACTGATTACCACCTGTATGTTCCCGCTGATTTTGCTGGCTGTACCTTATTCCATCATTATCGCCTTGACCGGCCTGGCTAATTCCCACATTCGTCTCATCGTTGTGTATATCTCTCGAACCTCACAGGACAGCCAAGACACTTTCGAATACTGAGTGTCTTCGGATACAGGTTCTGCCTCTCACTGCACGGTTATCGAGGCGGGCACTGATATATGCTTACGTGGGCTGAGAGGATTGCGGCGAAGAGAAAGGCTCCGGAAACAAGGTAAACGTCAAACGCACTCGTTTACCCTGCACTCAACACGGCTCATTGCCTCAGGTTGTGTCGCTTCCCAAACCTTCCGCTGACGGTAGTAATACGACTTCTCCGAAACGCCGTTCTGTGCGCACCAAGCCCTGACGGTCATGCCGCTGTGCCGGCAGTCGTACACCAGCTGCTGCCACACTGCAGTCAAGTCCATAATTGTGTGTAAATTCATCAGGCATCATGACGCAGCTGAGAGTTTCGCT
>LFRM01125559.1_pt2 | contig 10775 bp, 13 predicted proteins | sample 618341 | NCBI WGS metagenome assembly LFRM01 (sample SAMN03654438, study PRJNA283298) | anaerobic digester metagenome | isolation source: pool of bioreactors CSTR01a, CSTR02a, and CSTR03a thermophilic anaerobic... | place: Denmark: Kgs. Lyngby | collected 2014-05-21
ACAAGTCATGCTCAAGAGTTGATAGAAGAGTTTGATGTTAGACTTGGTGAAGGTCCAAAAACAAGTACAAGATCAATGTCAGGTGGTAATCAACAAAAGGCAATTATTGCACGTGAACTTGATAAATCTCCAGATTGTCTTTTAGTAGTACAGCCAACAAGGGGATTAGACGTTGGTGCTATTGAATACATTCATGCTAGAATTATTGAAGAGAGAAATAAGGGTAAAGCAGTGCTTTTAGTTTCATTTGAACTAGATGAAGTTATTGCCTTATCTGATCGTATCGCTGTATTGAGTAGTGGAGAAATCACAGGAATTGTCAAACCTGAAGATACAAATGAAAATGACTTAGGTTTAATGATGACAGGAGTACGTTTGGAGGAGTTAGAAAATGAATAGGGGAAAAAATAAAGCATTAGTACCATTACTATCAATAGTAACTGGAATTTTAATTGGTTGTTTATTACTAATTCTAACAAATAAAAACCCAATTATACTTTTCCAAGAACTATTAAAAGGTTTAACGGGGATGGATTTAGCCCGTGGTAAAATAATTCAATTACGTTATATTGGTGAATTACTTGTCGCAACAATGCCACTTGTACTAACAGGTTTAGCGATCGCTTTTGCATATAGAACTGGATTATTTAACATTGGTGCAGAAGGCCAAGTAATTATGGGAAGCTTGTTTACAATCTTTGTCGCAACCCAAATTCAACTACCAATGTTTCTACACATTCCAGCATCAATAGCTGCAGGAGCTCTAGGTGGAGCACTTTGGGGACTTATACCCGGTGTACTTAAGGCCTACTTTAATATATTAGAAGTAGTTGTTGGAATTATGCTAAATTATGTTGCTCTTTATGTTAGTAACTACTTTGTATTTAATATGGAAGGCTATAAAAATATGATTTCACCAAAAGTATTGCCAACAGCGTCACTAAGAGTGCAGTGGTTAGCAGACTTATTTGATGGGTCAAGATTTCATTTAGGAATTTTTGTAGTAATTATAGCTGTAGTTTTATATTGGTTTATAATAGAGAAAACTACTTTTGGATATAATTTAAGGGCAACAGGCCATAATAAAGATGGAGCACAATATGCTGGATTAAAAGTAAATAAAAATATTGTTTACTCTATGATGATATCAGGCGCTTTTGCCGGTGTTGCTGGATCTATATTAACGCTGGGTACTTTTGGACACGTATTAACAATTACAACTTTTGGTAACGTTGGTTATGATGGTATTGCAGTTGCCCTAGTTGGTAATTTGTCTGGCCTTGGTGTTAGTTTTGCAGCTTTATTGTTTGGTTTATTAGGTGCTACAAAACCAATGCTTCAAATGCGTGGTATACCTGAACAAATAGGAAGTATTATTGGAGCTTTAATTGTCTTCTTTGTTGCTTCACAAAAAATTCTAACAATTTTAATAGATAAATACGAAAAACGAAAAGCTGATAAGCTAATCGTTTCTATTGAAGAAGGGGGTGAGCAATAATGCAGTGGATTACTTTAATGGAGCGAATGATGCCTCAAATGCTTATGATTGCTGCACCAATTATGATTGCTGGTCTTGGCGGTATTATGTCAGAGCGAGTAGGAATCGTAAATATTGCACTTGAAGGTATAATGTTATTTGGAGCTTTTGCAGCTGCATCAATTATCATTCTATTTGAAAGCTTTGGCTGGTTTACTCAAGGTCCTTGGTTATCATTAATTATTGCTGCAATTGCAGGTGGAATATTTTCACTAATTTTAGCCCTATCGACAATAACCTTTAGTGCTGATCACACAATCGCTGGTACTGCAGTAAACTTACTAGCAGCAGGGATTACAGTATACTTTACACAAATTATTTTTAATCAACAAAGATCAATTGCGTATAAGCGTGGATTTAGAAAAATGAGCGTACCTTTTTTAAAGGATATACCGCTACTTGGTGGATTGTTCACTAATATTTATCCAACAATTTTTCTAGCTTTAATCTTAGTAATCGTGATTTGGTTTGTTTTATTTAAGACACCTTTTGGTTTAAGACTAAGATCTTGTGGAGAAAACCCACATGCTTCAGCATCAATGGGTATTAATGTTATAAAGACTAGATACATTGCTGTCTTTATATCAGGGCTACTAGCAGGACTTGCTGGTGGTATTATCGTTTTAACAGTAGATACACAATTTACGGCAGTATCCATTCACGGACTTGGATTTATTGCAGTAGCCGCTGTTATCTTTGGTAAGTGGAATCCATTTGGATTACTTGGAGCTTCTCTATTCTTTGGACTTTCTCAAACAATAGGTGTTTATGCTAGTGATATTCCAATCGTTCAAAATTTACCAACAGAACTATTTTCTGCTCTACCATATATTTTAACAGTAGTTGCCTTAGTTGTCTTTAGAGGTAAGGGTGTAGCACCTAAAGCCGCTGGAGAAATCTATGATGTCAGTAAGCGTTAATAATTAGATCAAAAAGAGAATATAATAAAGCCCACTTTAAAGTTAAAGTGGGCTTTTTTATCTAATTAAAGTTTGTAAAATGCTTAAGTAGGAATTTTTTCAAACTCTGCAGTTACTACGACTGGAAATGCTGGCATTTTAAATAGATAAATAGCCGCTAATCCATCTACATAAATTGGAGTAAGATCTAGTAGCTTTTCTGTACCATCATTATATACTGCTTTGATTGTTTCGGCCTTTAGTCTATAACCTGTTTTAGGTAGGATTTGGAGACCAATTGTTTGGCCTACTGCCTCTTCGGCTCCAGTGAAAAACTCAGAAGGATGACCATCTTCATCAATATCTTCTAAAAGTCTTATTCTACTTGTATCGTCTTCAGCTGTTCTTTTAATTTCTCCTAGAGTTACAGAAGATGCTATTATCGTTTTAGGGAAAATGGCAGTTATTACATTAGTTTTGGCTACATTTGTAGTTGTTGCACCTTGCACTGTAAATAAGTTTTCAGTAATACTGTCAAAATTAAAGCCAGATTTTGCTGTTAGAGTAATTGTTGCCTTGTAAATTGTACTGGATCTAAATAGTGTGTGGTTTGGTTCCCACGCAACTGTACCTGTATACTGTGGTGTTTCTTCAATTGTAATTACTGGTGTATTTTTTCTAACTGGAATGGCTATTCCTTTAATTGTTCCATAACTATTTACTGTAACGTTTACAGTTGGACTTGCAGGTTTCTCTCCAGTAGCTGCATATCTTATATGATAATTTCCTGGAAGCACTATAGTTTCAGTCGCATTTGCAATAATCCAGTCACTTGCTGAAGATAGTTTGTATTCCATAGCTGTTGTTGTTCCCGTTATTTTACCATCGTCATTTGCAGCTGAAGTTGGTGCTACTCCATTTATTTCACTAGGTGCTTCTTGATAATCTAAACAAACTTTTAGTATAGCTGTTGTTTGTGCTAAAACTTTGCCATTTGATTTTTGGATTATTTTATAAGTAAAGTTGTATGACTTACCTGCTGCAGTAGACCTAAAAGTAAATCTGATCTTAACTCTATCACTTTCAAGATAATCAGGATCATCATTTTCATCACTGTAATTTAAGGCTGTTAGTTCATACCAAGATGGTACATCTACATCGTCATCATCAAGATAGACTTCCAGCTTTTCTATTTCGCCGGATTCAAAAATTTTGTTTAATTTTAAATCATTAAATAATATTTCATCTAAAATTTGAATACCCTCAAAGGAATTACCTGCAAATATCATTTCGACCTCATTTGCAATACCAACGACAAAGCCTTCTGCTGGAACATTAATTCTTACAGTTGGATAAATTAGTCGTCCTTGATTTGATAAATTTTGGATTGTCTAGTGTGTCAGCAAATAAGATTGGAGCATTTATCAATCCACCTAAGTAGCCCGCAATTACTATATCAACATAATCAAGACTGTTGGCAATTAAAAGTTTTTCAACATTAGGAAAGTATTTTTCAGCGATTAACAATGCTGTTTCATAAGCACTATCACCAACCACTTTACTTATTGTTTGGCCATTTTCATTCAATGCATTAAACACATTGTCTGTAACACTTTTGCTGCGTCCAACAAATGTAATGTTTTTAATGTTTAATTTTTTTAAAGTGTTTGCTGTTGGCTTTGGCAAACTATTATTTTTGACTAAAAGAATAGGGATGACATCGCGTGCAGAAACAGTTGCAATATCAAAACTATCTGAAAAAAGCAGACCGTTTACTTCTCTTTCTAATACAACAAAAGCTTGACTAAACTGTATGTATTGTCCAACAAACTCGGCTATATTTGCTGAAGTTTCATAACGATCTTTTCCTTTGATTCTTTCTACATTAAACATTTTATTTAAAGTTATTTCCACTTTATTTGAAACAGCTTTATCGCCACCTAAAATGTAGATGTTTTTAGCCTTTAGTCTTATTAGTTCTTTTTCTGTGGCTTTTGATAATCTTTTTGAATTGGTAAATAGGATTGGCGCGTTTTTATAAGCTGCTAACATTGTACCAGTAAGAGCATCGATTTCTCCATTGTGGCCAACTATAACTACATTTTGGCTACCATTTGGATAGGCTGTTTCACTAATCATTGCAGCTGTTTCAAAACGATCTTTACCGCCAAGTCTTTTGAAAGCGGTGTTTGAATTTTCGCTAGTTTTAGCCTTTATACTAAAAGTGGGAATAAACAAAGTTAAAGCTAGAGCTATTATTAAAAATTTTATATGCTTTTTCACTTATATCCCTCCTTATTAAAATAATATCACAATATATTTACAATCATATATTTATTATCTATAGTTTATAGTTATTTAATCGATTTTAAGATTTAGCCAATAAAAAAGATGACTATTGAAAGTCATCTCTATTTAGTAATGTAAATTATATCACCAGTTAGATGTATCTAGTTTAACTTCATTAACTCCAGCTACTTCTTCCATTAAAAGTGATTGAATACCGTAGAAGACAGTTTGGTCTACTGCATGACAGCCAACACAGGCGCCCAGCATTCTAACTGTTACTACTCCACTTTTTTCATCAAAGTCAACAAATTCTACATCGCCACCATCACGGTTGATGTAAGGGCGAATTTTTTGAATTGATTGTTTAATCTCATTTATCTTTTCCATATTATTGTTCCTCCTATCAATATTTAAACACAAAATATGACAAACCGGCAATTAATAAGCCTAGGATTGCTCCTGAAAAAACTTCAAACCATTTGTGACCCAAAATTTCTTTGATTCTAACATCATAAATTGGATCGTCTAAGTCTTGCTTATATATTACTGAGGACTTTAAATCGTCAATTAATTTCCTTGTTAACTGAATGTTTTGACCAGCATAATATCTGACGTTTGCAGCATCATACATAGTTATAAAAGCAAACACAACAGTCACTGCAAAAATTGTTGAAGAAAAATCTTCCAAAAGTCCAACTGACAAAACAAGCGATGAAACCATACTGCTATGTGAACTTGGTAGTCCACCACTATCAAATAAAAGTTCGAATTTCCACTCTTTTCGCATAAGATAGTAAAGAATTGGTTTTAAAACTTGGGTAATAACCATCGCGGCCATTGACACATATAAAGGATATAATTGTCTCATTTTTCACCTCGTGTTAATATTATAACATATTTAAAAACCTGGGGTGTAAATGTTGAGATTTGCCCTTAAATTTATTGGATTATAGTGGTATAATATTTCTTAAAGGAGCTGGTTTTTTGAAATATAAAATAAATGATATTGTTTTTGTAACTGTTACAGGAATCCAGCCCTATGGTGTTTTTATCAGACTTGATGAAAGTGTTTCTGGACTGTTACACATATCAGAAATATCAAGTGGCTTTGTCGCAGACATAAGTGATTATGTAAACTTAAATTCGCTTATTAGAGTAAAGATCATTGATATTATTGATGAGCACAAGGTTAGAGTTTCTCTTAAATCATTAGAGGCTGAAAGTAGTCGCAGAAGAAGGCGAATGCCAATGCGAACTTTGCCGAAGTTTGAGATTGGCTTTAAAACACTAGAAAAAAACTTAGAGATTTGGATAAAACAATTGGAGGAAGACTATGCACATAAAATTTGATTATAATAAAGGATATTTAAGTTCTAAAATTTTTCACTATCAAGAAGTAGTAGATGCTGCTCATGAATCTTTACATGCAAAAACAGGTAAAGGTAATGATTATTTGGGATGGCTTGATTGGCCTGTTAATTATGATAAAAGCGAATTCAACAATATTTTAAACTTTGCTCAACAAGTTAGAGAAAATGCCGAAGTATTGGTTGTTTGTGGAATTGGTGGATCATACTTGGGGGCAAGAGCTGCAATTGAAATGATTAATGGCTTATATCCAAAAAACCAAGTTGAAATAATTTATTTGGGTAATACATTATCATCGACATATATCGTGCAAGTGTTAGACTATTTGAGAAATAAAAAATTCTTTGTTAATGTTATTTCTAAAAGTGGCCAAACAACAGAAACAGCTATGGCATTTAGACTTTTAAAACAACTTTTAAAAGAAAAACACAGTGAAGAATATAAAGATTATATTATTGCAACAACGGATGCAAATGATGGAACACTAAGAGCTGAAGTTAAAGAAGTTGGCTATCGCTCATTTAGCATACCAAAAGATATTGGCGGACGTTTTTCAGTGACAACGGCTGTTGGTTTGTTTCCTATGGCAGTTGCGGGCATTAATATAACTAATGTTATGAGTGGGGCCCTTTTAGCAATGGAACAGTTAGACAATCCAGATTTAAATGTTAATCCAGCTTATCAGTATGCTGTAGCTCGTCGTATTATGGAAAAACAAGGTAAGTCAGTTGAAATGTTAGTTAGTTATGAATTTCAAATGACGATGATTGCTGAATGGTGGAAACAGCTATTTGGAGAATCAGAAGGTAAAGATGGTAAAGGAATTTTACCAGCAAGTGTTAATTTTTCAACAGACTTACACTCGATGGGACAGTTTATTCAAGAAGGCAGCAAAAATTTATTTGAAACTTTAATGGTTGTAAAAGAGCCAGCTGAAGATATGATTTTTCCTTTTACTGAAGATAACCAAGATAATATGAACTATTTAAGTGGTAAATCATTAGACTTTGTAAACACTCAAGCAAGATTAGCGACATTGGCCGCTCACTATGAAGAAGGTAGTGTACCAGTTTTACAAGTTATTATTCCTGATACTACGGCTTATACATTTGGATATTTGACATACTTTTTCTTTAAATCTATCGCAATGACTGCTTATTTAATTGATGTCAACCCATTTAACCAGCCAGGTGTGGAAGTGTATAAACGCAACATGTTTAAATTATTAGGTAAAGAGTAAACAATATTACAAACAAAAAGCAGACTAATCAAAACTTATTGACTAGTCTGCTTTTTATTTCTTTTTATAAATATTTTCTTTAATAATGTCATTATAGTAAACATACTTGCCATCAACTTCAATGAGGTTAAAATCTTCATTTTCTTGTTTTGTGTCAAAAATCCATACAAGACCTAAATCATCGATTGCTAGCTTTTCCGTAAATATTTTTGCTTGTTGCAAAGAAGTCATTGAATAAGCAGTTGATAAGATATCGGCTAAGGTTGAATTTTTTGTTGTAATTGTAATTGATCTTGATATTCTTGCAGGTTGCAGCGTTTTTGAATCAATTAAGTGATGCTGATGGTTACCATCTTCATCTATAAAGTATCTTTCATAATCTCCACTTGTAACAATTGACATTGAATCATTAAAGCCTAAAGATATAACTGATGCATTGTTAATATTGTCAGGATTTGTCACACCAACAACCCAAGGTACATTATCTAGTTTTGTGCCAATTGTTTTAACATTACCACCACCATTAACCACACCATACTTAACGCCTTTATCTTGCATTGATTGTGCTACTTTTTCAACGGCATAGCCTTTAGCAATAGCCCCTAAATCCAAGGCAGCTTCTTTATGGTTTAAATAGACAGTAGAATTAACTTCATCAATTTCTACATATTGCCATCCCACATACTCATTAGCAGCTTCAAGTATTTCTTGTGATGGTGAAATCCCTGGTTTGTTTTCTTGATTAGCCGCAATACCAGCTTCTCTAGCTTTATGCCATATTTTTAAAACAGGACCCATAGTTGGATTAAACTTACCATCAGTTTTATCTGTATAAAGTTTTGATTGTAAAAGAATATCGATTATTTGCTGATCTACTTTAACTGGAGAGATTCCAGCATTATCATTAATCGTTTTTATATTGTTAACACCCTCATATGTAGCATAAATATCAAAGAGACTATTCATAATTCTAACATCCCTTTTCATCTCTTGGAACAATTCATCAAATTTTTCTTGGGAATCGGTATAAGCAATCAGAGTAAAAGGTGTGTTAAAACCTACATCAAAAGTTGTTTCTTTATATTGTTCTAGCTTTTCACCACTGCAGCCACTCAAACTTATAAGCAGTAGCAAAATCAAGCTAATTATTGTCGTTTTTTTCATAATATCACCTTGGATATTATACCATAAATTGAATTAGCAAATATGTTAATAATAAAACTTTTTTAAGTGTCCTTATATGCTACAATGAGGCTATATAAAACTCTAAATTAAACTTTTATAAAACATTTACAACTTACTTCTATTGAAAATAATTATAAGGAGGTCAAAATGGAAATTTTCGCTAGTTTTTTAGAATTTGTTTACATGATTGTAGAAATTTTTAATGAACCAAATAAAACTTTTAAGCAAAAAGTTAAAGTTATAGCTTTTATGATTTTGTTTATAGGAATACTTGTAGGAGCTGTTTTTATAATAATTTTGATATTAAATAGTTCACCTTAACAAGGTCTGGAGGTAGCAGATGAAAAAAATGTTTTTAAGTGTTTTTGTCTTACTTTTTCTAATGGTTGGCTGTTTAGATAAGCCAATAGAAAATGTCGAAGCGATAAAATTTGGAGTTGTTGAAACAACTGGCAGTAAATATTTAAGTCATATCCACTACTATGATGAAGATTTAAATGTCATGCATAAAGAAAAACTAAAATATGCAAGTTTAGGTAATGGGTTTAATCGACCTGTATATTTTGAAGATGAAATTTATTTGATTCCTCAAGGTATATTTAATAAAAAAGATAGTGAAAAAGTAATTAGTATCAGTAAAAAAGATTTGAGTATAACACAATATAAGGTCCCAAATATTGCCTTGATGGATGTAGGGGTCACAAATGATTATCTTTTTACAAATAGTAATCTTAACTATGTAACTCACTTAAGCAAAGTTGATCGCAAGACTGGTGTTTTTAGTGAAAAAGCGATTGACTCAGCTCTTTTTAGCTCAATGATTAGTGTAGATGAAAAATTATTTTTATTTGGTAATTTAAATAGAGAAGCAAAGGGAACTTATTTATATGTTATGGACAGTCAATTTAATATTTTAAAAACAATTGATATAAGTGATGTGGGGGTTGGTGCATATAAATATGTAGTAATAAAAAAAGATTTATATGTAAGTATTCCTTGGAGTATTGATGATAAAGAAGTGAATCGCTTATTGAAAATTAATATTGATAATTATGAAATAGAAGTTATAAATTTAGATATTAACTATCCAGATAGTCTAATAAATTACAAAGATAGACTTTTAGTTGTATCTAATGACATTATAATGGGAATAGGTAGCAAAGTGTTAGCAATTGATTTAAACTCTGGGAAAAATGAAGTTTTTCATTTAAATATGAACTTACCTTATGTTGATTTATACAAGGGCTACCTTGTAGCTAGTGATGGAGATAAAATTGCCTTATTTGATATTGACAACAGTTTTAAAATGATTAAAGAAGTTTTAATTGATAAAAAAGCTGATACCTACATATCTTACATCATGGTTTTAGAGTAAATTTTAATCATTTTTTATTAAAAATAATTGTTAAAATTCTTTTAAATATATTCAATGTTAATTTGCGTTTAGATTTTGTGAAAAACTCACTATCGAGTTGATTTAATTGATTAAAAATTAGTGGTTTAGTATAATGATTAAAGATAGAGGTGGATTAAATGGAAAAGAAAATATTAGTAGAAATATCAGCGAGACACTGTCATTTGTCTGATGCTGACTTAGAAGTATTATTTGGAGAAGGTCACAAATTACATAACATTAAAGAATTATCACAACCAGGCCAATATGCAACAGAAGAAAGAGTTTCAATCAAAGGGCCAAAAGGTCAAATGGATCGTGTAATTGTTTTAGGTCCAACAAGAAATTCTACACAAGTTGAAGTTTCAGCAACAGATGCAAGATCACTTGGTATAAATGCTCCAATTAGAATGTCTGGAGATATAGAAACTAGTGCAGGATGTACTTTAATTGGACCAGCTGGTGAAATAGAGTTAGAGAAAGGTGTTATAATTGCTAAAAGACATATTCATGCAACACCAAAAGAAGCTAGTGAGTTTGGCATAAAAGATGGTGACATTGTTTCAGTTAGAATTGATACACAAGAGCGTTCACTAACATTTGATGATGTAGCAGTTAGAGTTAACCCAAATTTCTCAGCAGCAATGCACATTGATACTGATGAAGGTAACGCTGCAAACGTAGCAGGATCAACAATGGGAACAATTATTATTTAACATAATTAAAAGGGCTTGGTGTATTTACTATACTAAAAGCCCTTTTTTTGATATTATAGGTTGAGTATATTATAAATAACTAAACATTCAACTTAAAGGAGACCAACTATGACTTTGTCAAGTAAATCTATAACAAAGTTTAAATTAG
>LFRM01383870.1_pt2 | contig 10774 bp, 8 predicted proteins | sample 618341 | NCBI WGS metagenome assembly LFRM01 (sample SAMN03654438, study PRJNA283298) | anaerobic digester metagenome | isolation source: pool of bioreactors CSTR01a, CSTR02a, and CSTR03a thermophilic anaerobic... | place: Denmark: Kgs. Lyngby | collected 2014-05-21
GCCTAAGTCGTGTTGTGCTACTATATGTCCTTGTTGTGCACTTTTCTCCATCCATTTAAAAGCAAGCTCATCGTCAGCTTTTGTTTCTTCGCCAATTAAATATTCAACTGCTAGGTTGTATTGTGCTTCTGCGTCTCCGCTTTCTGCTTCTTTCTTTAACTTATTGATGTTGCTATTGCAAGACACGCTACTAAATAGAATTATTAAAAGTGCGGAAAAGATTGTGTTTGTTTTCATTTCGTATATGTGATTTTTTGTAACGGTTGTATTTGTATTTATTGAGGAAGTGATATTGGAAATTATTGGGGAGTAAAAAAAGAGTTTAAATAGCAGAAATATAGCATACCCCATGAAGTAAATTAAATTTCATGGGGTAGGCCTTAATAAAATGAAAAAATCAAACTTTGACATCTGAGTCAGGTAAATATTCGCGTCAGTGATGGGTGAATAGTGCCTGCCAACTCATTCTATTCAAATATTTCGTCAAACATCTCTTTTTCTTCCTCAAAATTATATACATGAGGATCCCAAAGAGGTTCTTCCTCTTCAAACATCTCATCGTCCTCATCTTCGTCATATTCATCGTATCCAAAGAGCCACTCTTTTATGTCTTGATAATCTTCATGGTTTTTGTCTTCTAATACTAATTTTAGATTTTCGTATCCCCACGGACCACCACAATCTTCAGGAGGACAAGCGCCTTTGCCGTCAATTAGTTTTGGCTTTGTTGAGGGATCTGTTTTATCTATTTTTTCAAGGGTGATTATGTGTATCCAATCGTCACCAAAATCATAAATGTAGGTGAAGGTTTGTCCCTTTTTTTTAAATATATCAGAGAGCTTTATGTTTTCAGCTGATATTGTTTCTCTATCCTCAAAACCTAAAGCGGACAAGTCTTGATCGTCGCCATCTTCTTCAATCCATGGTGTAGACCGATAACCAGATGGGGAAAAGGAATACATATGACTGTCGTCCCAGCCCATGGCTACTTGAATAATGGAGTGAAACATTGAGAATGTGGTTTCTGAAGATACCACAACTTTGCGCCACACTGGGGGCTCACTGATGTTTTTGAGCTGAATTTTAAAATGAAATGTCATACTGATTGTTGTTTTTGTTAGTGATTATATTTTCTCAAAAGATGCACAATCGAACTTGTCCAAATCGTCTCGCTGGACATTTCTATTCAATTTGCACAATATGTCTTCCATAAAATTATTTGTCTCATGTTTTTTGCAAACTATACACAAGTTGGGAACAGGTATCAAATTTTCATCTACCTTAGTTCCATCATCATTATATATTCCTCCTTCAAATTTCATTGTTATCTTCTTTTAGATTTTCAAGTTCCATTAATAGGTCTTCTGCAACTAAATTGTCAAGGTATTCTCTTTTAAATTCGAACCAATCTTCGCGTAAATCACTATTATCTATAATACGGCCAAAGTTGGCAAAGGGCTTTCTGTTTTGGAGTGCATTGATGAGTTTTGGGCGTAGATTTTCGTCATTGGGCAAATTGTGAGTAAACTTCTCCATAATTCGAAAAGACTGATTTGATGGAAAAGGTTGAAACACTATGGGGTTGTCCCAATCTAAAAACTCAACTGTTTGCCATCCATGTACATAATCTAATTGTTTTTTTATCTCTTCCACGTCATCACTTCCTTCAATATCGTAAAACAGTTCTTGTGGGATAAAGCTCAGTTTCACAGTTTCAGGATTGAGATAGCATATCATTCCCATATCCATGTATTGAGCTATTTCGTTAACTACTGGCCTGTACTTTTCGGGTAGTTGATTTATTGGTTTATACTTTTCAAGATCAACTTCAGACACTAGATAGTCTAATATTTGTTGCATTTGCTGTTCATCATCTTGCACTTCTTCAATTATGCGAAGAATCCGATCAAAAAGGTTATTCATAACAGTTTGGCTTTATAAAGATAGTTGGTGATTTTTGTTTACAAGCATTTTGTTGTGTTGTTAACTAAACCATTTCAAAGATATAAAAAAAGCATTTGTTTCTAAATTATTTCAAGTGTTTTTATTGTAGAAAAGACTTTTCATCTGTGAAGGTGCGTTGTATTGAGAGAATATTTGTATTTTAGCAAAGACGCTTACAAAACGATAGAAATCAAGTAGAATATAATCTATTAAAAGAAAGGGCGAGCGCATGTCTATAGAACCTTGTTATTTGAAGACTTTAGAAAAAGGAGCTTTATTACATAAAGTAGAAGAAGCTAAAAAACATTTTACTAATTGCAATCTATGTCCCCATAAATGTGGGGTAAATAGGATAGAAGAAGTTGGTGTTTGTAGGGCAAGTGAAAGGGCTATAGTTGCAAGTTATGGGCCCCATTTAGGTGAAGAGAGAGTTCTTGTAGGGCGTAGGGGTTCAGGAACACTATTTTTTGGGTATTGTAATTTGAGCTGTGTCTATTGTCAGAACTACGAAATAAGTGTGTATGGTAAAGGAGACATAGTATCGAATGAAAGATTAGCCCAAATGATGCTTGCATTGCAAAATGATTATGGTTGCCACAACATAAACTTAGTTACTCCTACTCATTTTGTGCCGAATATTTTGGAGGCAGTTTATTTGGCAGCCAAAAGTGGTTTGAAAACACCTATTGTATACAATTGTGGTGGCTATGAGTGTGTAGAAACGCTAAGACTTTTAGATGGAGTAATAGATATTTATATGCCCGACCTTAAATACGCTTCTGCTGACTTTGGGAAAAGGTATTCAAAGGTGCTAGATTACCCAAAAAGAGCAAAAGAGACTTTAAGAGAGATGGATAGGCAAGTAGGCGGACTTAAAGTAGATTCTAAAAACAGTGCCTATAGAGGTTTATTAATAAGACATTTAATGTTGCCTGGTGGGTTAGAAGACACTATAGGGGTGTTGGATTTTATTAAAAAGGAGTTGTCTTCGGATGTTTTAGTAAACCTAATGAATCAATACTATCCTAGCCATAAGGCTTTTGAATATAAAGAGATAGCCAAGCGGTTAGATTTAATAGAGTATAAAGAAGCTTACAGTTATGGTGAGAAGTTAGGGTTAAGGTTGATATAGTAGACGGTTGCATAACACAATCAAATATTTATATCAATTAGCATTTATTACTCAAAAAAAGACTTTTCATCTGTGAAGATATGTTGTATTCAAAAAAGTATTCGTACTTTAGCACCGTTGACATATTTCAATATCATAAGATAGAGGAATGCCGTTTTTTTAATCTTAGAAACTATTCATTGATAACTTAACATCAATAGTTATGATGACTAAAAATCAAATTGATTCGAAAAGTCTACGTTTATTTGCCTTAGCCTACACCACAGCTTTGCTTTTACTTACTACTTGTATGTCTGTAGATGAGGATTTTCTGCAATCGAAACTTACTATTGATGGTGATAATGAAACTTTGTTTGAAAAGGATGGAGCCATTAGAGTTTTTGAGGTGGAAAGCAATCGCAATTGGAGTGTGAAAATTGTATCGGGGGCTGATTGGATGGCTGTTAATCCTATGAAAGGTTCTGAAGAGACTACAAAGTTGACTCTTACTGTAAAAGAAAATAAGGGCGATACGCGCGAAGGTTCATTTAAAGTTATTTGTTCATCAACAGATAAAACTATAACCATTACTCAAAAAGGAAAAGATGCTCCCAGTCTTGAATATATTACCATTAAAGATATTCGCAATATGTATACCGATAGTGGGAAAAGCGAAATGATAATTGATAAGCCGCTGATGCTGAAAGCAGTTGTGATTTCGGATAGAATTGGTGCAAATAGGTCGGCCAAAAGAGATGGTTTTATTCAAGACGACGCAGGTAATGGGTTAGCATTTCGTGTTACACAAAGTGAAACTCCATTTGATATGGGAGACCAGTTGGCTATTAATCTTAAAGATGCAAAGATTCACTATTATGAGTATGCTGGAATATTGCAGCTTATATTTTCGAAAATGGACGCAGAGGTTTTAGATCAAAATGCATCAATTATTCCTAAAGAGGTTACAATTGAAGAGTTGGAAGGCGGAATGAGTGATGGCACGCTTGTAAGAATTAATGATGTGCAGTTTAAAGAGTACAAAGACCTTAATTATTATTCTGGTGAAGGAAATTCAACCAATCGTTCACTCGAGTCTGTTGATAGCGGTAGTATCCAAGTGAAAACAACAAAGAACGCCAACTTCAAAAATGAAGCTTTACCTCCAGGAAAGGGCAGTATTGTTGCCATTGCATCATTTTGCAAGGAGAATTGGGAGCTTCAATTGCGCAACTTAAGTGATGCAAAAGAGATGAGCAGTGATGTGTCAACTCGATTTGTGCAAAAAGAACCCCCTATTGAAGGTTCCAAAATATCTATTGCTGATTTAAGAACAAGATTTAAGGATGGAGAAATACAAGCAGATGAGAATTATATTGAGGGAGAGGTAATATTAAATGCCTTTAATGGAAATGTAGCCCTCAATGTAGTATATTTAGCAGATGAAACTGGAGGAATATCGTTGCTCTTTTCTGATAAAGAAAACGTGTTGACCAATGTGCCTATTGGTGCAAAAGTGAAAGTGCAATTGAAAGGATCAAAAGCAAAAGAGCTTGATGGACTATTGCAAATAGGAGACAACAATACACTTACTACACAAGCTGTAACGATAATTGAGGAAAAAGCATCCGCTCCCTTACAACCTATAGTTGGCACAATAGACGAACTATTATCCGGTAAGTATCAATCGGAGCTGGTGAAGATTCAGAATGTGCAGTTTAAAGAAGTAGGGGCTACTTATACTGACTGCTCATCTATTGTTAATCATGCTGGCAAAGAGATTAATGTTTGTACAAGTGGTAATGCTAATTTTGCAGATGAGGTTGTAAAAGAAGGAATGGGTGCATTTGTAGGTGTTGCAAGTGTTAATAAAACACCGCAACTGCTAATAAGAACGATAGATGATTTAGCAGATATGACAGACGCTCGTTTTGATGCAACTTCTTCTTTTATTGTTCCCAATAAAAAAGTAATAACTTTTGATGGCGATGGTGGAGTAGAAAACGTGGCTATTACTGCTAACGTAAATTGGTACGTCTTGAGTGATGGTTCTTGGTTGTCAATAACTCCTTCAAGTGGAGAGAACGATGGTGTNNAGTAACACAAAAGAGTGCTGGCGAAAGTAGCGAATTTGCTAAAGACTTATTCATATCTGAGTATGTGATGGGGAGCAGTTATAATAAATACTTAGAGATATATAATGGCACTGGAAAAGCGGTAGATTTATCGGATTATAAAGTTGAGCTTTATGTGAATGGGCAAACTAATGTGAAAAGCAGTGAGATACTTTCTGGAACTTTGAAAAATGGTAAAGTGGTTATTCTTAAAAATGCTAAAGCAGCAATTTATGATGGTGAGGCTATTGTATCAAACGTTATTAACTTTAATGGTAACGATGCTGTAGCTTTGGTGAAAATTTCAACTGATGCATTTGTTGATATATTTGGTAGAATAGGAGAAGATCCTGGTACTGGAGGCTGGTTGGGGTCATTGGTGGATTATATAGTTACTAAAGATAGAACATTAGTAAGAAAACCATCAGTGCGAGCTGGAGTTACAAAGAATCCTAAAAAAGGATTCCCCACTTTGGGTGTTGAGTGGATAGTTTATCCAAAAGATACGTCAGATTATTTAGGAAGTCATACTACGGATTAAGATAGATACATCTATAGAAGTAGAAATAAAAAGAGCAATAAGGTAGTTCCCTCATTGCTCTTTTTATATAACGTATTATACTATACAGCAGCTACTTCCCAAGATTTGCTTCTTTAACTAAATAAAGATATACTGGAAAGTGGTCGCTATATCCACCCTGATACTCTCCACCAACTATGGTTCTGAATGGGTAATTTTTGTAGGGGCCATCGCTTTGCAACAAAAACTCTTTGTTGAAAACAAAGGCTCCATTCTTTGTCCGCGGATCTATGTACATTTTAAATGTTTTATAGTCATTGCCAACCAAGTTGCCGTTTACTACAAGTATGTCAAATAAATTCCACACATCGCGATAGGCCAATGTTCCAACACCTTCTTTATATAACTTCAGCATGGGTGTAAATAGATCGTTGTGCTTAAGGTTTTTGGTAGATTCTTTAATTTTTAATCCTTCTTTTATACTTTTGCTTACAGGGTCGTCGTTAAAGTCGCCCATTAAAATAACTTTAGCATCTTTGTTTACAGCCAAAAGCGAGTCGCTAACTTGTCGCATAACCCTTGCAGAAGCCAATCTGTTGGGCATCGATTTCGCTTCGCCACCCGAACGAGAAGACCAGTGTGCTACAAGAAAATGAAACAGCTCACCATCTATATAGCCCGATGCTCTTAATACATCGCGTGTTGCATATCCGTTTGGTAAAAACACTGGGTGAGGAAAACTCTCTGTAAGTTGAAATACATTTTTCGCATATATTAAACCAACATCAATTCCGCGTCTGTCGGGTGAGTCATAGTGAGCTATGCCATAACCCTTATCCTTAAGCAAAGGCATGTTTATTAAATCTTCTATCACACCACGATTTTCAATTTCTGCCAAACCTAAAATTTCCGGACCACCTTTCGATCCTACTTGTGAAATAACATAAGCAAGGTTCTCAAGTTTCTCATTGTACCTCTCTGTATTCCATTTGTTTAAACCATCGGGGGTAAACTCTTCGTCAATAACACCTGGTTGGTTAATAGTATCGAATAAATTCTCAACATTATAAAAACCTACCGATAGCCTTAGGTATTGCTTATTGCTTTGAGCATAAGCTGATAAGGCAAATATAAATGCTAATGAAAGTGTAAGGTAATTTAGTTTTTTCATAATAGTTTTAATTATATATTTTAGTATCTTTATTGTTGCTCTATCTTTGATGTTAACAAATATAGAATTTATTTCTGTAAATTGGTATTGTTTTAAAAAATAATTTGTACATTCGTATAATATAAATGAACTTAATCAAGTTAATCTGTATTTCTATATCGTTTTACCATTAGATACAAAAAGAGAAGGACCGTTTAACTTGACTTTACTATTAACCCATATATTAAAACTATTATGAGTAAACTATCACGTATTGTTGGAATTATCTCGATATGGTTGCTCGGGATTTTGCCTGTTTTATCTCAAAACCTATACCTAAAAGGTGTTGTGGCTGATGAATCTTCAGGTAATCCGCTCTCGTTTGTAACTGTCTCAGTTTCTAGCACTTCCGAACCTGTAGAAAGTGGTATGGATGGTACTTTTGTTTTCACACATTTAATTGAGGGAACTTACACCATTCAATTTAATGCTTCGGGATACGAAAATTTAATTATAGAAAGAGAAGTTGTTTCTCCTGGAATAGATTTGGGCACAATAAAATTGAAGCCTGCTGCTTTAGCGGGAGGTTTATCAGATTTATTAGTGATGGATTTGGAGATGGAGAGTGAAATTCAAGAAATATCTCCTTTGTTATCTTCATCGCGAGATGTCTTTAACAATGTTGCTTCCTACACATTGAGTCCTGCAAGATTTAGTCAGAGAGGTTACGAAGGTAAATATTCAGACGTATATCTGAATGGTCTCAAAATGAACGATATGAATTCAGGAAATGTCATATGGTCGCTTTGGGGTGGAGTAAATGATGCAACTCGTAATCAAGAAAATTATATTGGATTAGAATCTGGGAACTTTGCTTTCGGTAATGTTGGAGGTGTTGGTAATGTAATAACTAGAGCTTCTAAATTTAGACCTGGCACCCGTTTAACCTATTCAATGAGTAATCGCACCTATACTAATAGAGCAATGGTAACGCATGCTACAGGTATGATGGAAAACGGATGGTCGGTGGCGCTTTCTGCATCTCGCCGTTGGGGTGAAGGTGGTTATGTTGATGGTGTTTTTTACGATGCATGGGGATATTTTTTAGCTTTAGAGAAAAAGATCAACAATAGTCATTCAATTGCTTTCACTGCTGTGGGAACTCCCACTGAGCGTGGTGTAGCAAACGGTTCTACTCAAGAGGTGTATGATTTGGTGGGCTCTAATTTTTATAACTCTAATGTGGGTTATCAAGACGGAAAAAAATGGCGCAATGCCAGAGTAAGAGACAATCATGAGCCTATTATGCTACTCAATCACTATTGGGATTTTAATGTAGATACAAAACTAACTACTTCTGTAGGTTATAGATTTGGATATAATGGATATTCAGCCATGAACTGGTATGATGCTCCTGACCCACGCCCCGATTACTATCGCAATTTGCCAAGCTATTTCGATAATGATGGTAAAAGAGATCAAGCTAATGAAGTAAGCAGACAGTGGAGAGAGGATCCTAACACAAGACACATTAATTGGGATAGACTTTATAGGGTTAACTTTGATAACAATGAAACTATAAAAGATGAATATGGTAATATCATAGCACAAGGAAGACGTTCTAAATATGTAATAGAAGACCGTCGTAACGATCAAAAACAGATAAGTGCAGCAATGGTATTTAATACAAAACTGTCAAATGTTTTCAAATTAGATGCTGGAGTTAACTACCGCAAAAATACAACATCAAACTTTAATACAATAAAAGACTTGTTAGGTGGCGAGTATTGGCTTGATATTGACCAATTTGCAGAGAGAGATTTTGCTTACGATCAAAATATTATTCAAAGCGACTTGCGCAACCCTAATAGAATTGTGAAAAAAGGCGACACTTATAGTCATAATTACGATGCTCATATTCAGGATTACAAAGTGTGGGCAACAGGTACTGCCAATTTCCTGAAAGTAGACACATATGCTGGTTTAGAAGTTGGACGCTCGTCTTTCTATAGAACTGGTAATTATCAGAGAGGACTTTTCCCTAACAACTCTTATGGAGACTCTGAAACTAAAAACTTTACAGAGTTTGCAGGTAAAGTGGGTGGTACATATAAAATATCGGGCCGTCATTACATAACTGCAAATGCAGGTTATTTAGAGAAAGCCCCTCATTTTGTAAATTCATTTATTTCTCCACGCACTCGTAATACGCTTGTAAGCGATTTGAAAACAGAAAAAATTGCCAGTGGAGATATCAATTACTTAATTAGAACACCGTTTGCCAAAGGACGTGTAACTGCCTATTATACACGTGTTGAAGATCAAACAAAGATTATGAGTTTTTATGACGATTATCATCGATCGTTTGGAAACTATGTAATGACAAATATCGATAAGGAACACATGGGTGTAGAGTTTGGCTTAGAGTTGAAATTAACTCCAACTATTACAGCTGAAGGTATGTTTGGATATGGAACATATAAATATATTTCTAATCCCGACTATGTACAAACTATCGATAATACAGAGCAAATAGTAGATGAAGATAAGGTATATTGGGAAAACTTTAATGTTGAGGGTACTCCTATGTCAGTAGGAAGTTTAGGTTTTACTTATAACTCGCCCAACTATTGGTTTGTTGGTATAAAAGGAAGTTATTTTGGTAATTCATACATTAGCATGAATCCAGTACTCCGTACTGATAGAGGACGTGCAGATTTAGATTCTCAATATATAGAACAAGAAAGATTTGGCTCAGGTTTTACAGTTGATGCTTTTGCAGGACTTTCTTACCGCATTCAATATAAATACTTCTTAGGAGTTAATATTAGTGCAAGTAACTTACTTGATAGAACAAACATGAAGAGTGGTGGATACGAGCAACTACGCGTTAGGGTAGAGGATGGTAAAATGACTCGCCCATTCGACAAAAGATACTTCTATATGTTTGGACGTAACTTTTTCTTCAATGTGAACTTTAGATTTTAATAAAACTATACAATTATGAATAAGATAACACGTTATTTAATAGGCTTGTTTTCACTGTTAGTTGTTTTACAAGCATGCGAGTACAACGATTATGATAATCCACCTGAGGTAGAGAAGATAGATCCAATACATAGAACCAATTCTATAAAAGAGTTGAAGTCGCTATATGTTGAAGGGGGTAAAGTAATTGATATGATAGATGACTATGTTGTTCAAGGAAAGGTAATTTCGAGCGACAAAGAGGGTAATATCTACAAATCGTTGGTTATACAAGATGAAACCGGAGGAATAGAGATAAAAATAAACTCGAGTGGACTTTACAACTACTTTAAACAAGGCACAACAGTTTTTTTACGAGCCAATAAATTAAAAGTGGGTGCTTATGGAGGTACTTTAAGTATAGGCTCAGTTCCTGTAGATAAAAATTATGAAAATGATTTTATACCTGCAGCCGTAATGGAGAATTATATTATTAAAGCGGGAAAAGGCGAACCTGTAAAACCCACTTTATTAACCATTCCTACTTTGAAGAGTGAGTATAATAATATGCTCATTAAATTGGATAATGTTCAGTTTCTACAATCTGAAGTAGCTAATGATTTAACTTTTGCAGATGGTATAAACCAACAAACAGAAAATCGTACACTTGTTGATGCTAAAGGAAATAGATTGGTGGTTAGAACAAGTGGGTATGCTAGATTTGCACAAACTCTTTTGCCGCTTGGATCGGGTAGTGTAACAGGGATACTAACGTATTTTCATGATACTGCACAACTAACTATAATAAGCATCAATGATGTGCAACTTGATAAGCCTAGATTTATCACAGTAGAAATATAATAATAAAACTGATATAACTATGAATATAAAAAAACAACAAAAATGGAGAAGCATCTCTTTGTTAGTGTTTGCTTTTACTGCATCTTTGTTTCTATTTACAAACTGTGGTA
>LFRM01322280.1_pt1 | contig 10773 bp, 7 predicted proteins | sample 618341 | NCBI WGS metagenome assembly LFRM01 (sample SAMN03654438, study PRJNA283298) | anaerobic digester metagenome | isolation source: pool of bioreactors CSTR01a, CSTR02a, and CSTR03a thermophilic anaerobic... | place: Denmark: Kgs. Lyngby | collected 2014-05-21
AAGTAAAGCAGGCTTGTGGGAAGAAGACCCTGAAGGTCATCATTGAAACCTGCCTGCTCACAGACGAACAGAAGGCCCGTGCCTGCCGTCTTGCAAAGACAGCCGGCGCTGATTTCGTAAAGACCTCCACCGGCTTCTCCACCGGAGGGGCAAAGGAAACTGACATTCGCATCATGCGTAAGGCTGTCGGACCCGATCTTGGAGTCAAGGCTTCTGGTGGGATCCATACCTATGAAGAGGCGAAAGCCATGATCGAGGCTGGGGCTACCAGGATCGGTGCTTCCAGTGGCATTGCTATCGTAGAGGGGCAGCATGCCGCGAATTGATCCTCATGGTGAGGGATCTGATTTTCTCAAGAGCCTTGGATTCCCCACCATCGACATACATACTACCTTCTCACATTTTGACTTCACCAATCCTGGGCGCAGGGTCCTTCTTATAGGACCCATGGGCTCGGGAAAGACGGAGTTTGCCGCTAGGGTCTGGCGAGACGCCGCCATAGCGCAGAAGAAAGGGGAGAAGGTGCGGGCCTTGACCAGCAGTGGTGAGGTGGACCGCCGAAAGGTGTTTTTCATCCGAAGTGAAATCGATGGACAGCGGTTCTCCGAGTATCCTGAGGATGCCCTGTGCTACCGCAGTGGCTATGTAAGCTGTGGTACCAATATCGCGAAGATTCGCGACTCGTTCGGTCTTGAGGAGGTCCTGAGGGACAACCCAACTGTGGGCACCTTCATCATAGACGAGGCCTCCTTCTTCGATGAGAGGCTCGCCTATGTCGTACGGAACCATAGCTTCGAACGTGGGGTCATGTTCATATTCCCCACCCTGATCCTCAACTTCCGCCGGGACATATTCAACTCCACAGCACGCCTTATGCTGGACATCGCCACCGATGTCATTCCCCTTACTGCCTATTGCGAGCATCCCGACTGTATGGAGGATGCCTTCAACACCTATCGGTACTACCAGGTCGATGGACAGGAGTGTCCGGCCCTCTATTTCGATCCTCTGATCATAGTAGGAGGCGATGCCTTCAAGAGCAGCAACCTGGAGCCGAACTATGCCGCACGGTGTGACGACCATCACTACCTGCCAGGCAAGGAGTACACTTTCTTCCATCTGAAGCCCCTAGGGGAGCAGGCGGCACGAGGTGAGGATAAGCCCTTGCGCAAGGAGCTCTACTCCCTCAAGTATGATATGGAGAGCTCTATGCTGTACGGCAATATCCAAGGCCGCTATACAGGAAAACCCGATGAGGAGATCTACTTCAACTCACTCAAGCCTGCGAACATTGCGGAGAAGGCACTCATCTTCCTGTTCTGCGAGCACAACCTTGTTCCTGAAGAGCTCCTGCTGAGGCTGGTCGACGACTTGAAGCTCGATAGGGTCTATATGGAAAAGGTCCTCTCTGACAATAAGCGCCCAGTCTCGTTTGCCCAGCCTTTCCTTCTATAGGGCTGTATAATACAAAAACCGGTCATCATAGGACCTTGCCACCACAAGTGCCAGGGTCCAGTATGAGAGTGTAGAAAGAGTACACTCGGAGGTGATGGCCTTGCAGTATTACATGAAAAATTTCGGGGGTATCGCAGATGCACGTCATGATAACAGCACAAGCTTTTCCCTGGCCTTTAGTGCTCTGAAAAGTGGGGATGTCCTCATCATCACTGAGGGTGTCTGGAAAACAGGGCCTCTTACCTTACAAGAAAAGAACAACGTCACCTTACGGTTGGAAAAGGGCGCAAAGATTCTGTTCAGCGATGAAGAGGCTGTATTTGAACCTGTATTTTCTCGCTGGGAAGGGGTCAACTGCCACTGTCTGCAGAGCTGTCTCTCAATTGTACGCTCATCACACATACGCATTGGCGGTGAAGGCATTCTCGACGGACAGGGAAAGGCCTGGTGGGAAGCATCTTCTTACAAGCGGGAGTTCCAGAAGGGCCCCGTATCGAAAAAAGAGAGGCTGCTCGCCCAGCTGAATCCAGGATATGAAAAGCAGAGTGGGGGAGGTGGAGGAAGGCAGTCGCAGTACTTGCGCCCACCCTTGCTGCAGATCTACAAGAGCGACCATGTGAGTGTTGAGGGCATCACCCTCACCAACAGTCCCTTCTGGACTTTGCATCCAATCTATTCAAGCAACCTACTCTTTAAGGATCTGACCATCATCAACCCCAAGGATGCCCCTAATACTGACGGCATCGACGTGGATTCATGCAAGGCTGTCCGTATAACAGGATGTCATATCGATGTCGGTGATGACGGCATTGCCTTGAAAAGTGGAAGTGGCGAAGATGGCATACTCACCAATATCCCCACCAGTGATGTCCTCATTGATCACTGTACTGTTAGGGGTGCCCATGGAGGTGCTGTTATAGGCAGTGAAACAGCTGGGGGTATCTTTGATATCAAAGTATCTGACTGCCTGTTCGATGGCACCGATAGGGGGATAAGGATAAAGACGAGGCGGGGCAGAGGAGGGAAGATAAGGAACCTGGATTTTTCCAATATCAGGATGCTGGATAATCTGTGTCCCCTTACCCTGAACATGTACTACCGCTGTGGTTCTGACAATGAGGAAGTTTTCTCCTTGGAGAAACTTCCTTCCTTGCCGACAACACCTACCATTTCCAAGGTGGTCATCTCCAATTGCATAGCAACCGGTTCACGCTCCTCTGCTGCCTTTATTGTCGGCCTGCCTGAAGAGCCGATAACCGACCTGCGAATAGAGAACTGCTCTTTTGGTGTAGCATCCAAAAATCTCGAACCCGTCGAGGATAGCGAGATGGCCCAAGGCTTGCCATCACTTACAGGGCGAGGCATGCGGCTGAGGAATGTAGAGTTACGAGTACAAGGTCTTGAGGTGACAGGGGTAGAAGAGCCTCTGGTAAGAGAAGAGGGTGTTACCGTCAGTGAAGTGTAACTTGGATTATTCACAGAAAGGTCAAACCGGAAAAAATCATAGATATTCCATCGTTTAACAACAAAGAAGAGTGCCACTCTTCGGCACTCTCCTTTAGTTTGGGAATATCTACGCTAACTGAGGATTATCTCCTTGGTTCAGATTCTGAGGGTGAAAAATCTATTGGCTGAAAAGCCCTACTCCTCATCCTTGTTGAGCAGCCTTACCCGGTCAGGGGCGAAGTCGATGGAGACTTCAGTTCCCTCTGCATAGATCTTCTTTGCATGGGGGTCATCAATCTGCACCAGGACCTCTCCAAAGGAGGTGTTGATGAATGATTCCAAACTGTTTCCCAGATAGACGTTCATGCGGACCTTCCCTTCGATATGACCGGCTCCCGGCTCAACCACCCTGAGGGACTCAGGTCTTGCCATCAGCACAGCTTCCTCTCCGACCTTCACATTCTCCCCTGCCTGGCTGACGACAGCCTCCTTATCTCCGAGTTTGCAAATCCAGTTCTTTGCCTCTTTTCTGAGTATTGTTACAGGAAAGAAGGTTGCCTTGCCGACAAAACCAGCTACAAAGCGGGAGTTTGGCTCCTCATAAATCTCTGAGGGAGGTCCGATCTGGCGGATGAAGCCGTCCTTCATCACCACGACACGGTCGGAGAGGCTCATCGCCTCCACCCTGTCGTGCGTCACATAGACTGCTGTTATACCGAGATCCTTCTGGATCTTGCGGATCTCCACACGCATCTGCTCTCGGAGCAGGGCATCGAGGTTTGAAAGGGGCTCGTCCAATAGAAGGACCGAAGGGGTGACTATCAGGCTTCTGGCAAGGGCTACACGCTGCTGCTGCCCACCCGATAGCTTGGATGGGGCCCTATCGCCATAGTCGGCAAGACCGACCATCCCAAGGGTCTCGTTGACCATCTCCTTGATCTGGTCTGTAGGGTAGTTTCGAAGCTTCAGGCCATAGGCCACATTGTCAAACACCGTCATGTGGGGGAACAGGCCATAACTCTGGAACATGGTCGCTGTGTCACGCTTGTTTGGAGGCATCATGGTGACCTCCTCATTGCCGATGAAAATCTTTCCCTCAGTTGGCAGCTCAAAGCCTGCGATCATCCTCAGTGTTGTGGTCTTCCCACATCCTGAAGGACCGAGCAGGGTCACCAGCTCCCCTGGTTCGATGACCAGATTCGCTTCATTGACGGCGATGACATCCTTCTTTCCCTTCACGTCCTTGAACCGTTTGGTCACATGCTCAAGCGTTACTGATACACTCTTCTTTTCTAACATACAAAGCCCCCTTACCGGGTTGAAATAGTTTTTTGTGTGAGCTTGTCATCCTTGACCAGCACCTGCATCAGAGCCCATACGGAGAGCACGATGACGATGAGGATGGTTGACAAGACGCTGGCCAGACCGAACCTGAGGTTCTCAGAGAAGTTGAAGATGAGGACGGTCAAATGGTTCCAACGAGCCGATATGAGGAAGATGATGGCACTGACTGCAGTCATCGATCGGACGAACGTGTAGGACATGCTCGATAGGAATGCAGGACGGACCAGAGGAAGTACGATGGTCCTGAATACGGTGGTTACATCGGCTCCAAGATCGGCTGCCGACTCCTCGATGGCGGGGTCTATCTGGTGAAGGGCTGTTATGCCGTTCTCCACCCCTACCGGCAGTTCTCGTATCACATAGTTGATGACGATGATGGCACCTGTTCCCACCAGCAAGAGAGGCGGCTTGTTGAATGCCAGGATATAACTGATACCGATTAAAGTCCCTGGTATTGCATAGGGCGTCATTATCACCACTTCCAGCAGACGCTTGCCGGGAAACTTCTTGCGCACGAGCAGCATTGCCGTCAGCATGGCCAACAGGCCAGCTGTCGGAGTTGCTATCGCAGCAAGGGTTACCGTGTCACGGATGGACGTCCAGCCTCGAGAGAGAGCCTCCCCCCAGTTTGCAAGGGTGAAGGAGTAGTCGATACCCCAGTTCACCACAAAGCATCCTGCCACTATGGTCAGGTAGAGGGCGACTATGAAGCCGATGAAGGTCCATGAGACAACTTCCAGCGAGACGCGTACAGGCTTGTTGGTAAGTTCGGTGAGCGTCGTCGAGGGTTTGCCTGTGACGGTCACATAGCTCTTCTTTGCAACCCATTGGCGCTGGATGAGGAAGGCTGTGATGGTCGGCATCAGCAAGAGGAAGGATATTGCCGATCCTGCGCTGAGGTTGCTCCGTCCTGTAACCAGCATATATGCTTCGGTTGAGAGTACGCGGTAGTCACCACTGAGCAGCAGCGGGTTGGCAAAGTCTGCAAGGGAGTTGGTGAAAACCAACAACCATGCAGATACGATACCAGGGGCAGCGAGAGGTAGTGTGATGGCCTTGAATGTCTGCCATTTTGTGGCGCTGAGGTCCAGTGAGGCATCCTCAACGGTGGAGTCTATCTGCCTGAGGACTCCGCTGATAGTCATGAATGCTATGGGGAACATCCCGATAACTTGCACAATGGTCAGACCTGCCAGACCATAGATGGAGGTGTTCAGATGCAACAGCTGTTTTGAGATGAGCCCGTTGTTTCCGAACAGGAGGATGATGGATAGGCTCAGGGAGAAGGGTGGAGAGATGACCGGCATGGTTGCCAGGATGCTCATCACCTTTTTCTGCCTGAAGGAAGTCCTTTCTATGAGGAAGGCAAACATAAATCCCACAATGGTTGAGATGGTGGCGGTCAGCACGCCGAGGCGAAGAGAGCCCCACATGGCTACAAGGTAGGTGGGCGAGAGTGTCTCTTTCCAGGTTTGTAGTGATACCACCCCATCCTTCATGAAGGAGAGCCTCACCGCTTCCATAAGCGGATAGGCGACGAAGACTACCACAATGCCAAAGAGTGCAAGGACCATGAACCCAGTCATAGGGTCACGAGTAAAGGTAATGACGAGCATGATGCTTAGGAAAATGACCGCGGCAGATATGAAGATGGTGCGAAGCAGGTTCATGTAGCCAGTTGCTGTGCTGTTCGGCACAAGGATCATGATGGCCCCATTTGCCTGGTAGCCATTCTCATCGATGACGGGCACAAAATATACCTGGGAGTCTATGGTCCCATTGCTATGCTGGTCAGCGTCGAGTGTGTAGTCAGCCTTATAGGAGCCTGACAGTTTCATCGGCTCAAGATAGTAGACACTTTCCATCGCCTTGAGGAATTCTGGGTTGTTCTTGTTCTCATCCCAAAGCCTGTAGTTTGTCTCTGAGCCTGTGGAAGGTACAAAGTCGCCTTGCATCTCATCGAAGGAGAAGTAAAAGGCACGAGCGCCTGCAATGATATCCTTGACTGTGGGAATCCATTTCTCGTAGGTCTGTATTGCCTCGTCTTCAGGAGCTGTCTGGGAAAAGAGTGCGATCTCATTGAAGTTTCTGAGCTCTTCATAGCTTCTGAAGTTTGTGGCAAGTGTGTTGAACATCCATAAGTCGAGTGAAAGGAATATCAGAGCGGCGAAACAAAACTGAATAATACGTTTTTTTGTAAACATCTAGTTTTTCCATTATTGAAACACACCCTGCAAGCTTAGCTTGCAGGGTGGTATGAAAGCTAGAATTACCAAAGGTAATTATCTCTTGTTGCCGATCTCATTGGTCCAGCGGTCAAGAAGGCGGGTCTTGTTGACTTTATCCCCGTCCCATGCCATATCCTGCTCAACTGTCTTGATGTCGGTGATGGCAAGAGCATCTGGATGCTTGGCAGCACCATCAGCTACAAGGACAACATACCATTCGGTAAAGGTTGTCTGTGCCTTAGGACTTGAAAGTACCCAGTCATACAGTTTTTTTGCACTGACGCTGTCCTTGCCACCTGCAACGAGGGACATGGAAGCCAACTCATACCCGGTTCCTTCGCTAGGAGCGGTTATGACGACGTTCGAGCCTGCTGCCTTGAGCTTTACCTGGTCGTGTGCATAGCCGATAGCGACGGGAATTTCTCCAGTTGCTACGCTCTTGCCAGGGGCAGATCCACTTTTGGTGTACTGGTCGATGTTCTTGTCCAGGGCCTTCATGTACTCGATCATCTTGTCTTCAGTTCCAAAGATATCAAGCATGGTGGTCAGAACGTTATAGGCAGTTCCTGAGGAGTTGGGGTTGGCAACGCGGATATAGCCCTTGTACTGGGGCTTGGTAAGGTCAGCCCAGCTGCGGGGAACATCAAGGCCAAGTTCCTTTGCCCTATCAAGGTTGGTTACAAAGGTAAGGGGTCCGACATAGAGACCGATATAGTAGTTCTCGGCGTCTCTGAATTGAGTTGGTGTCTTTGCAGCATAACGACTCACATAAGGGGTGGTGAGGTTCTTGCTTTTGGCTGTGATGTGGTCGAGGCCTACACCGCCAACCCAGATGGATGCCTGGGGGTTGGAAGCTTCTGCTTCCAGACGTGCTACAGCTTCGCCACCACTGAGGCGGACAAAGTTGACTTTGATGCCGGTTTCCTCTTCAAAGAGTTTGAACAGCTTTGCAGCCAGGGGCTCTTCAAGTGTTGTATAGGCATTTACGCTACCGGAGCTTGCCGCGGGAGCAGCAACAGGAGTCGCAGCAGGGGCTGCTTCAGGGGTACCTGCAGCAAACAGAGAGGGAACAAGAAGCAACAGAACCATTAAGATAGCCAGTGATCTTTTCATAGTGTCCTCCATCGAATGATCTTTCCCAAAGGAAAGAATTTTTGTGTGTAGGAGTATGCTACTCTCCCCGTATGGTGGCGTCAAGAAAATTACAGCCTATAGAAAGAGAGAGCCAAAAAGTTTTAGCTAAGACAAAATCAAGCTATGGTAGTCGATCTGGAAGTCAATTTCGAACCCTAAAGCGCAATAAAGTCCAAAAGCTTTGGGGTTTTGGGAATCAACTTCCAAAGAAAGATACTCACAGGATAGAAAGAACATGTCCAATGCCAGGCCAAGCATAGCCTTGCCATGACCCTGCCCACGAAAAGTCTCGCCAATGGCGACCCCATATATCATGGTGAGATTATCATTTTCCTTACATTTTTGTAGAACCCCAATGGGTTTCTTCTCATAGAGATAGAGGTAGCCCTTCCTTTCGGGATTATCCAGCATGCGCTGTACAAAATCAGAATCCTCCTTGAGAAGGGAAGTTGCTGTGTGTATGAACAATTGATGGTATTCACCAGTTGCCTCAACAAGAGAGCCAAAACTGGGAATTACAGGGCTCCTCTCCCTCCAGCGGCTTTTGGAAAGGGTCAGACGGTATTCGCTGCGGTCGATATGGGTGTATCTGGCCCTTACATACACTTTTCCGCTTTCACAAGAGCTTTCCACCTGAAAGAGCATCTGGTGAAAAGACAGAGTGGAGTATGCCTTACGGGCTTCGGTGACCAGGGAGGAGAATATCCCCCTCTTCCTATAGGCAGGATGCACAAAGCCATTGACCTCCACCTCGTCTGCTGTGGGAAAGAATGCTGAGAGGAATCCTACAAGCATCTCCTCTTCGTAGTGCAGGAAGAAGCAGGGAAGGCTTGGGTCACTGTTCATCTCGCTGGAGAGAAAAGGTTCGTTCTCCAACCCTTCATGCTGAAAGCATATCTGTTGCAGGTTTCTTATGGCGTGTACCTGTTGGTCATTGAGGGCGTTGGTTTGCATGCTGTGCATTGTCATTGGGTAGAGAATACAAGAGAGAAGGGCCCTCGTAAAGATACGAAGGTCCTTCTCTCTTGTTCGATTGCATGGACTGTAGGAAAAAGCTGAGAGATAGCCTACCTCTTGGCAAGCTATCTCTACCTCTTGTTATGCCCTGATGAGGTGGATGGCAAAGCCACTGAGGTCCTCATTGAGGTAACAGACCTTGATAGTTCCCTTGGCATCACGGGCGATGGTCTCCTTGTTGACAGTAAAACCAAGCTTTGCCAGATAGGCGAGGGTCCTTTCGATATCGAAGCAACGAAAACCTATGTGCCCGTTTTTTCCCAGGTAGAGCTTGGGAAGCACTTCGATGAAAGGCCCCATGAAGGTTGAGGAGGCTCCACGCTTGGTCGGCATGCCCAGGGCAGCAAAGCCTGTGACACTCTTCTCTGCTTCTTCGACTCCGTCGTTGTTCAGCCCCATGTGGGCAAACTCAAGGCCCTGAAGGGCGACTACTGCATCACTGCAAAGGGTGCTGATGGCATCCCAGTCCTCATTTTCAATGAGGTCTGCCTTGACCATCCAAGACCCTCCGACTGCAAGGACATTGCTCTGCTTGGCGTAGGTGCCGAGGTTTGCCAGGCTGATGCCACCGGTGGGCATGAACTTCAGTTGGGGGAAGGGTCCGGCAAAGTTCTTGAGCATGTCCACACCACCGGAAGCTTCAGCTGGGAAGAACTTGAGGGTGGTAAGACCACGTGCAAGTCCTTGCTCGATGTCACTGGGAGTGCATACGCCAGGAACGATGGGGATGTTGTTCTCCAAGCACCAGTCCACGACTGAGGGGTTGAAGCCTGGGGATACGATAAACTTTGCACCGGCACCCACTGCCTTCTTTGCAAAGTCGACATTGATGACAGTCCCAGCTCCTACGAGCATATCGGGATAGGCTTTGGTAATATTGCGGATGGCCTCTTCGGCAGCATCGGTTCTGAAGGTGACTTCAGCACAGGGAAGGCCGCCTTTGATCATGGCCCCTGCCAGTCCCACTGCCTTTGATGCGTCGTCTATCTTAACGACGGGAACAAGTCCAATGTCATGGATCTGAGCAAATAGTTGTTCATGCATAGGTAATTCTCCTTATTTGGTTTCAATTATGAAACGTTGTTTCAAAATAATGTTGACAGAGCTCAGCATACCCTCTATGATTCTAAATATCAAGAGAATAATAAGTGTTACTAAAATATTTCAGGAGGAATGTATGGGCAAGAAGTTTGTTACCTTTGGCGAGATCATGTTGAGGCTTAAATCTCCCGGCCATGAACGTTTCTTTCAGTCACCCTTGTTGGAAGCTACCTTTGGTGGTGGTGAGGCTAACGTAGCAGTATCCCTCTCCCTGTTAGGCAAGGAAGCGCAGTTTGTCACCGCCCTTCCTGATAACGCCATCGGCGAAGCCGCCCTGAGAGAAGTAAGAAAGTATGGCGTAGATGTCTCAGCGATCAAACGGACCAAGGATGGTCGTGTTGGAATCTATTTCCTGGAGACCGGAGCCAACCAGCGTCCCAGCATGGTCGTCTATGACCGCGCCGAGAGCTCTATCGCGCTTGCAAAGCCTGCAGACTTTGACTTCCCTGCAATCCTAGGCGATGCCCAGTGGCTGCATGTCACCGGCATTACACCTGCTATCAGCCAAAGTGCAGCCGACTGCACCCTTGAGGCCATGAAGGCAGCAAAGAAAGCAGGTGCGACCGTTTCAATCGATCTGAACTATCGCAAGAAGCTCTGGCAGTATGGCAAGACCGCTGTCGAGGTGACGCGTGAACTGACCAAATATGCTGATGTCATCGTTGCCAACGAAGAGGACATCCAGAAGTGCCTTGGCATTGAGGCCAAGATTGATGTGACCAAGGGCGAGCTTGACCTTGATGTCTATAAGGAGCTTACCCAAGAGGTGAAGCGTCAGTTCCCTAACGTCAGTGTGGTCAATGTTACCCTACGCGAAAGCAAGAGTGCCGACCATAATGGCTGGAGAGCCGCTATCAACGGCAAGACAGGTTTCTATGTTTCTCAGAAGTATGAGATAACCAACATCATCGACCGCGTCGGTGGTGGAGACTCCTTCTCAGCTGGTATCATCTATGCCTTGAGCGAATACCCCAATGACGAGCAGTATGCGATCAACTTTGCAGTTGCCGCCTCTGCTTTGAAGCACTCCATCGGTGGAGACTTCAAC
>LFRM01019087.1_pt1 | contig 10772 bp, 6 predicted proteins | sample 618341 | NCBI WGS metagenome assembly LFRM01 (sample SAMN03654438, study PRJNA283298) | anaerobic digester metagenome | isolation source: pool of bioreactors CSTR01a, CSTR02a, and CSTR03a thermophilic anaerobic... | place: Denmark: Kgs. Lyngby | collected 2014-05-21
ATATCTCCGGAAAGGCTCGGCTATTCCCAGCTTGATCTTGCCAATGCGCCCAGTGGTTCCAATCTTGGCCTGGGTTGCGGTAATCCCTGTTCCTTTGCAGCACTTCAACCAGGTGAAACCGTGCTTGATCTGGGCAGTGGCGCAGGCGTTGACTGTTTTCTTGCCGCGCAACAGGTTGGCCCATCCGGCTTTGTGCTGGGCATAGACATGACGCCGGAGATGGTCGCCAGGGCGCAAAAAAACAAGGAAGAGCACGGCTATAGCAATGTTGAATTTCGCCTGGCGCAAATAGAAAACCTGCCGGTTGACAGCGCCAGTATTGATGCGGTGCTTTCCAACTGTGTGATTAATCTGTCGCCGGATAAGGCGCGGGTTTACGCGGAGTTGTACCGCGTGCTCAAACCGGGCGGGCGGGTAGCCATCTCGGATATTGTCGCCAAAAAGGCGCTGCCGGAGAGTTTCAAGTCTGATATGTCTTTGTACAACTGCTGAATTTCAGGCGCAATCAGCTCAGTTGAGCTGCAGAACATACTGAAGCAGGCCGGTTTTGCCCAGATTCAAATAACAATTCAGGACGAGAGCAAAAACTACATCAAGGATTGGGCTCCTGGGACGAATGCTGCAGAATACGTGGTTTCTGCGCACATTAAGGCGATAAAGCCTGTTGAATAATGACCGTATCCATGCTGGGCAGGCGGATGCCAAACCCAGCGTGCTAAAAAAGTCGCTTTTATTTTGGCGCTACCACTGCAAAATAAGCACCCTGCGGGTCAGTCGCTACCACGATATAGGCCGGACCAGGCACCTCAAAGGGGCCTTGCTGTACCTCTCCGCCTGCGGCCTTGATGGCAGCCATGGCAGTTCGCACATCATTCACGCCAAAATAGGGCAGCCATACCGGAAAGGGCGCGTCAGCCAAACCCATCATGCCGCCTATTTCTGCGCCTGCATGGCGGAACAACTGGTACTCGCCGATTTCACCCATATCCAGGGACTCGCCTTTCTCCCAGCCAAACAGCTGGGCATAAAATTGGAAGGCTGCGTCAGGATCACTGCTCATCAACTCTATCCAGTTGCCGTGGCCTGCCTTGTCCTGCTGAAAGGCCGGACCGCAACCGTCTTCCCCTTTCTGCATGCTTTCAAGCTGGATGATACCGAATACCGCGCCTTGCGGGTCGCTCACCACCGCGTAACGGCCTGTGCCAGGAATGTCTTCTGCATCTTTGTGAGTGCGGCCTCCGGCTGTGCTTATGGCTTGAATCGCCTGATCGCAGTTGTCCACTGCCAGATATATCAGCCAGGAAGGCGGCACATTTTTATTGGGATTGAGCATCATACCTGCCACCATGTCCTTGCCGGACGTGGCAAACCGGTAATCCAAGCCTTCCATAGCGCTCTTGCTTATCTCCCAGCCCAGCACAGCCGTGTAGAAAGTGCTTGCGCCATTCAGATCGCTGGCGCCTAGCTCAAACCAGCAGGGAGTACCATGTGTATTTGTTTCCATCGCTGTCTCCTCGATTATTCACATTAGAAGTGGCCCTGAAGTATCAGGCCCCTGACGTAAATAATAAGGTACTTATGGCAGATTGCTGGATAATTATGAGCTGTAGCCCAAATGTAATTTATACAAAGGCAAAGGAACGAAGCGAATAGAATGCCTGTGCTGGCGCAAGGACAGGCACTTAATGAACGGTCTGCTCTGCAACTGGCAGTGGCAGCGCCACAACAAAGACTGCTCCAGGACCATGGTGTTCGGCCTGACTGATTGCCTCTATTTGGTATTCTTCCGGAATAGGGCTCAGCACGGAGAGGGTGCCTCCATGGTCCTTGATGATGCCAAAGGAAACAGACAAACCGAGCCCTGTTCCTTTGCCAACCTGCTTGGTGGTAAAGAAGGGGTCAAAAATTTTGTCGAGATGCTCCTTGCCAATGCCTCCACCGGTATCGGCAATACTGAAAATGGCAGTATTTTTTTCGTCATCCCGCTTGGATTTAACAAAAATGACCCCATCCTGACCAATGGCATCGGCGGCGTTGTTCAACAGGTTCAGCCAAACCTGTTTCATCTGTTCCTTGTCACAGAAAAGTGGTGGGATTCCATCGTCCAGTGCATGGCAGATGCTGATGTGATTCAGTGAAAAAGCATGACCTACCAGGGTAATAACTTCCCGGATGGACTCGTTTACATCCACGCTCTCCCGAATGGAGTGGGTGTGCCGTGAAAAGCCAAGTAAATCCGCCACTATCTTCCGGCACACCTTGGTCTGTTTTTCGATGATTTTCAGGTTTTCCAGCAGTTCTTCATCTTCAATGTCATCCATCATCAACTGGCTGTAACCCAAAATCACGCCCAGTGGGGTATTGATTTCATGGGCCACGCCCCCGGCCAAGCGTCCCAAGCCTTCCATTTTCTGCGCCTGAATCAGCTGCTCCTGCATCTTTTTCATGACAGAAATGTCCCTGGCTGTTAGCAGCAGGCCAATAATGGTGCTATCCTGGCCATATACAGGCACCTTTACCACATGGAACCACCGCTGCCCATCGGCGCGCTTGAAGGTGATTTCCTTGTCCAATGGTTGTCCGGTGGCCAGTATCTGTTTATCTTCCCGGCTGTTTCTTCGGGCCTGCTCGGTTGCAAAAAGATCGAAGTCAGTCTTGCCTGTTACGTCTTCCTCACGCAGGTTGAAGTACTCACAAAACGCCCTGCCGGCAAAGGTGTAGCGTAAGTTTTTATCCTGCAGGGTAATAAAGTCAGGGGTGACATCCATTACGGTTTTGAGCAAGGCCTGCTGTTCGCGGATGGTGCTCTCCCGCTCGGTCAGCTCCTCAATCTGCCTTTTTACCGTTATGGCCATCACATCAAAGGCATCGGCCAGATCCTGCAACTCATCCCCGAAATTATATCTATACACCGGGCAAGCCAAACAATTTTCCACTTTAAGCGGATATTCTTTGACAGAGCAGTTAGGGCAGAGCGTTCCAGTTAAATACCAGCAGCGGCGCCTGGCATCGCCATGGGCTGGGCACTCCTTCCGGCCGCAATCCATTATTTCCCAGCAGTTCTTTTCCAGGGAAAAACCTGCCTGCACATCGAGATTACCCATGACAATCTCCTCCGCCGATTTGCGCAGGCGGTTGAGACGGTAGGTAATGGTGCTGGCAAACCACAAGGCCAGAACAATGCCCAGGCTGACAATGGCCAGGGTTGTAATCAGGCTGATGGTTTTCTGCTTGCGGATCTGGGCGTCGAGATTGCTACGTGACAGTCCCAGTCTTACTACGCCTAAATATTTTTCGTTCAGGGCAATGGTAACGTTAAAATCGTACACCGGCCCCCTTTCTGTGCTGAGGAGCCATGGCTGCGCCTTGCGGTTGTCTAGGTTGACCTGGAGCAGATCAACAGGAAATCCTCCGGAAAAGGTGTGGGCCAGCACGTTCTGGTTGGTGTCGATCAGGAAGATGTAGATAATGTCTTCATACTGGTTGTGGACATTATCGATAAGGTTTTTCATCTGCAGCAGATCTGTGGCCAAGAGAGGCTCTGTCAGGCGGAAGGCCAGCCCAGAGGCCAAGGCCTGGCCCCGTTTTTTGCCCTCTTCCAGCAGGGCCGTGGCAGACATGGCTGAAAGAATCAGCCCAATGCCCGTGCCGCAAACAATCAGCATCACGGCCACGCCCAGGGTGATCTTGGTCTTGAAGCGCAGGCTGCGCAGCAATCTCAGTAAAAAACTATTCAAGACCTAAACCCACTTTTTTGCTTAAATCCCGTATCGGGTCGAAATCGCTGTCGCTCGACGACACAAAGCCGATGAATCTGGCGGTATCAAGAATTTTACGGTGCTCAGGATTATTGGCATAATCGAGCCGCAGCATCGCCTCCCTGATCTTTACCACCACTTCCTCGGGTATCTTTGGGCTGTAAGCGTACACCCAGCCAGGATAAGATTTTGAATTAGCCACCACCTTGATCTGATTGATGTCAATTTTATCTTCCACTACCCGTAAAGCGCCTTCCCGCACTGAGCCCAGATCGTGCAGGCCGGCATATACCCCCAAGATAACATTTTCCTGCCTGCCACCCGAAAATACCACCTCCTTGAAGTCGCGCAGGCCAAGCCCATGTTCGACAAATAGCCCAAGCGGAAAGAGATAGCCGCCCGCGGAGGTGGGATCAACCGCAACCCAGGATTTACCGCGGCAGTCTTCAATCGTCTGAATAGCCGCGTTATCCTTGCGGGCAATGATCTGGCCGCGAAACTCGGCATTGCCATTTGCTTCGATAATGCGGGTTATGGCACGGGCCCCGTAGCGATTGGCGAGTTTGACGTAGATAAAGGGGTTTGAAAAGGATATGTCAATCTTGCCCTCACCGAACATGGTAATATGGTCGGCAAAGGTATCCGGAAAGACCTGCCTGATGGAAAGGCCGGTTTGTTCGGCCAGGTATTCGATCAGCCGTTGATGGCGTTTGAAGGATTCGCTGTGCGAGTACTGCGGCAGATAGGCATAGGTGAGCGCTGGTGGTTGTGGCCGGGAAATAATTTCCTGGCGCTTGTCCAGCGACACTTTTACCGGATTTTCCTCACTGTTGCAGGCAAACAGACAGAAAGAGAGCAGGAGAATAAAAAAGGTGCATACAGTTTTTGGCATGCGAGTGGGTTGGTTATGAGAACGGTTACGGCGAAATGCCCAACTCTTCGTCCATTGCGGCGCGCATGACGCGTATAATACTGTACAGTATGGATTAACCGATCCCTTTGAAAGATGCAGTAAAATCTTGGTTCTTTTTTCAGCGGCTTACAGAAATGGTGCTGCACGCCGTTTCCGCGCTTACACTACCTGTGCAGGGCTTGTTTTACGGTGCCGGCGCCTGGTAGGTCCAGCCGCAATCGTTGTGATACACCATCAGTTTGCTCATACCGCCATCAATCGTGATGTTCTGGCCGGTAATAAAACTGTTTTTTTGGGTCGCAGAGAAAAAGCACCGCATTGACAATGTCTTGCGGTGTGCCAACGCGGCCAACTGGATGCTGGCTGGCGTCCGGGCCGGAAAACTCTGTATCAGTGGTATCAAGCCAGCCAGGGCAAATGCTGTTTGCCCGCACTTTGCCCGCCAAAGTAATGGCCATGGCGTGGGTAAGGGCAGTGATGCCGCCCTTGGCCGTGGTATAGCTTTCTGTATCTGCCTGGCTCATTAGATGGCGGGTGGAGGAAATGTTGACAATGCTGGCCTGCGGCCTGAAATGGTTGTTGAAAAGCTGAGTTAGGAAGAAAGGCGCGACAACCCCCACCCGCAGCACGTAGTTGAAGTCTTCGTAAGAACAGGTATTGAGGCCGCCACGTGAAAGACAGCCGTTGTTAATGAGATAATCAACCCCGCCGTGCTCGGCCAGCACCTTGGCGCTAAAGGCCCTGAGGGTGGCTTCATCGGCAATATCTCCGGTAAACGAGCTGTTTTCCTGCACGTCAATGCTGCACACTGTTGCTCCACGCGCAACAAAGGCCTCGCAAATGGCCTTGCCGATCCCCTGAACCCCACCGGTTACCACCACAACTTTTGTCGTGTCCATACCCAGCCTCTTGTCTGGTGTGTGCTGTGACACCGTTGCCATACCTTGTATATTACAGCGAAATCCGCAGCAAATGAGCAGTCAGTGCCAGTACTGTTTCAAGGCAAGCATCTAAAACGGCCCAATCATCTTCTCGGGCCGCACCCATTCTTCAAATTCAGCATCACTCACATAACCCAGCGCCAAGGCAGCTGTTTTTAAGGCCGTGCCATCTTTGTGCGCTTTTTTGGCGATTGCTGCTGCCTTTTCATAGCCAATATGCGGGTTCAGGGCTGTTACGGTCATCAGTGAATCGCGCAGATGCGCTGCGATCACCGCTTTGTTCGGAGTAATTCCCACCGCGCAGTGCTCATTGAAGGCCCTGCAGGCATCGGCCAGCAGTTGCACGGATTGAAGCAGGTTGTGGATCATCACCGGTTTAAAGACGTTGAGCTGAAAGTTGCCCTGCGATCCGGCAAAGGCAATGGTGGCATCATTACCAAACACCTGTACCGCCACCATGGTCATTGCCTCTGATTGTGTCGGGTTTACCTTGCCTGGCATGATCGAGGAGCCAGGCTCATTTTCCGGAATGAGAATTTCGCCAATGCCTGCACGGGGCCCGCTGGCCAGCCAGCGCACATCATTGGCGATCTTCATCAGGCTGCCTGCAAGGGTACGCAGGCTGGCACTGGCAGCCACAATTGCATCATGTGCGGCAAGGACAGCAAATTTATTGGCTGCGGAATAAAAGGGACGGCCGCTTTGGGCTGCGATTTTGGCGGCAGTAAGCTCACCAAATTGATGGTGGGCATTCAGGCCTGTGCCTACTGCGGTGCCGCCAATAGCCAGCGCGCACAGATCAGGAATGGCGCTTTCAATTCGGGTAATGGACGCATCCAACTGGGCAACCCAACTGCTGATCTCCTGGCCGAGGGTAATGGGCGTGGCATCCTGCAGGTGGGTGCGCCCGATCTTGACTACCCCGCTATACTCTCTTGCCTTATCCGCCAGTGTTTCCCGCAGTTGCGTTACCGCCGGTACAAGCATATCTTCCAGTTGCTCTACGGCTGCGATGTGCATGGCCGTAGGAAAAGCGTCGTTGCTGCTCTGACCACGATTGACATGGTCGTTGGGATGGATTGGCGTTTTCGACCCCATGACTCCACCAGCCAGTTCAATGGCCCGGTTGGCAATGACCTCGTTGGCGTTCATATTGGTTTGGGTGCCAGAACCAGTCTGGAAGACGACCAGGGGGAAATGGGCATCCAGTGCGCCGGAAATCACTTCATCCGCTGCCCGGACAATCAGATCCACCTTGTCCTGCGGCAGTTGGCCAAGTTCAGCGTTAGTCTGGGCCGCGCATTTTTTGAGGATGCCCAGGGCGCGGATAAAGGCCCTGGTAAAGCGGAAGCGTTCGCCGCCAATGGGGAAGTTGATGCGGGAACGTTCTGTCTGCGCGCCCCAATAGCGGTCTGCAGCGACCTCAATGGCTCCCATGCTGTCGGTTTCGGTTCTCGTTCTGCTCAGTTTCATACGGCTCACCTCCTGATATCAGGTATTGGCATGGACCCTTCGTCCATGGTGCTGGCCAGGGTGTTAAGCTTGGAAGCTAAAAAATAAGCCTTTGTAGCCGATAGCGCTGCATCATATTGCCTTGGCAGGATCGGCGCGGTTGGATCTTGTTTGCGATCAGTCAATGGCCGCCCTGAGATCATCGCAGCAAAACCGTATTGGCAACCAGAAAGAATCCTTTCATCCCCTGCCTCAAACAACCATTAGCTGCCTTGCTGGACAGCGTTTTTGTCATGGAATTAGAATGAAACATTAACCCGGCCCTAACGCTTTTCAGTTTTAATGCTGACTCAATTCATGGTCACAGCCAACCAATTTTTTGTATATCTGGAGGAATTTATGCGAAAATTAATCTCTCGCAAGGCGGCAATTCTTGGTTTTTGTTCTGCAGCCTTGCTGCTGCCCTCAATGCTTGCAGCGGCAGAAACAGCAGCCTCACCGGTGCCTGTGTTCAAGCCGGTTCCCTTTCCCTCCACTGACGAGCAAAAAAGACAAATCCTGGCCAGCCCGGAAATTACCGTGGACGGCAAGACCACAGCCATCGGTTTTCATACCATTCTGCGCAGCGGTGACAAGGCAGGCGAGGGTGTTTTTGGCTTGCTTCTGGACGCAAAAGGCAATCCGGTTAAAAACAATGACGGTTCCGAACATCTTTCCAATGACAATGACTTTAGCTCCCTCTTGACCGTAGATAACAAGCTTTTCATGGTCTCGCACTTTGAGAGCCGTCCGGGTGCCATGTATCTGACCGAACTGACCCAGGACAAAACAACCGGCAAACTGAGCGCCATTTCTACCAGAAATATCGATATGTCTGGCGTAGAAGGCCTGTGGGTGCCCTGTGCCGGTAGCGTGACCCCATGGATGACCCATCTGGGCAGCGAAGAGTACCCTAATAATGCCCGCTTGACCGAAGATGCCAAAACCATGGACGAAATCGAAGATTACGACAAGCCCATGGCCCGCTATTTTGGCTTGGATCCCTATGCAGGCACAACCACGGTCGATGATTTCCACAAGGTGTTCAAACCTTATCGCTACGGCTATCCAGTGGAGGTAGAGGTGGATGCAAGCGGCAAGACCACAGTGACCAAGCACTTTGCCATGGGTCGTACTGCGGTTGAACTGGCGAAAATCATGCCGGACAACAAGACCGCCTACATCTCCGATGACGGCACCAATGTTGGCTTTTTCCTCTTTATTGCCGATAAGCCCAAGGATCTGTCCAGCGGCAAGCTCTATGCTGCCAAATGGAACCAGATCAGCGCGGCCAATGGTGGCGTTGCTGACTTGGAGTGGATTGATCTGGGCCATGCGGATAATGCGGCCATCAAAAAAGCCATTGAAGAGGACGGGGTTACTTTTAGTTCGATCTTTGAGGCATCTGCTCCCAAGGAAGGTGGCGTTTGCGAGGCTGGTTTCACCTCCATTAACACCACTGATGGTCATGAATGCCTGAAGCTGAAGGAAGGTATGGAAACCATTGCCTCCCGTGTGGAAACGCGCCGCTATGCCGCCTACAAGGGCGCGACCACCGAGTTCCGCAAGGAAGAGGGCATTACGCTTGATCCAGATAACATGGTCCTCTATGTGGCCATGAGTGAAATCAACAAGGGCATGCTTGATAACGACAAGTCAGACCTTGGCGGCCCGAATCACATCCGCCTGCCCCAGAACGACTGCGGCGCGGTGTACAAGCTGGATTTGGTAAAGGACAGCACCATAGGCAGCGACTATGTGGCCAAAAACATGATGGGTTTTGTTCGGGGTGAGCCCGTAACCTATGCTGAAGGCAACCCGTTTAGCGGCAACACCTGCAATGTGGACAATATTGCTAACCCGGACAACGTCACCTATATGCCTGGCCGCGACACCCTGATCATCGGTGAAGACACTGGCACAGGCCACCAGAACGACGCCATCTGGGCGTATAATATAAGCGAGGGCACCCTGACCCGCATTCAGACCACACCCTATGGTGCAGAAACCACTTCGCCGTATTTCTACCCGAACATCAATGGCCATGCCTATTTGATGAGTGTGGTGCAGCATCCCTATGGCGAGTCGGATGAGGACAAGTTGAACGATCCTGCGGATGCCCGCGCCTTTACCGGTTATATCGGGCCCCTGCCAGTGATGGAAAACCCGAAGACAAAATAAGTTCGCTGAGGCGCTGGCAGCAAATCGCTTGCTGCGACAGCAGCCAATAACCAGGTTGTGTATGCCAAGCCCGCATCTGCTTCTGTTCCAGAAGGGAAGCGGGCTTTCATTTTTTAGAGGAGAGAGGAAGGAGGCATGCAAATGAGGTGTTTTTGTTTAGACCTTGGTAGGGGAGCAATGCTGTCGTTTGTATTGCTCTGCTCTGTTGCAGACCCTGCTTTTGCCACAGAAAGCAAGGCAGCGCGGATGCTGGAGCCTAACTTGAAAAGCAAGGCAGTGCAGAACCTCATTGCCTACATTCCACCCCAGTGTTTCGTTAAAACCGAGCTGGCCGACAAGAGCGTGGTCAATCCCTGCTATGTTTGCCATACCAAATCCATTGAGCCCAACTACATCAATGACTGGGATTTGCAGCTCAACTATTCCTTTCCGGAGCACAATCTAAAGAATCCCTGGACCAACTTGTTTGAAGACCGGACTGCCAGGGTGGCAGCTATCAGCGATGCGGATATCCTGAGTTATGTACGTAAGAGTAACTATTTCGGCGAGGGCCGTTCCCTGATCCTGGCCGACAGCCTGCGCAAGCTGCCGCCAGAATGGGATAATGACAATGATGGCCAGTGGGATGGGTATACACCGGACTGCCATTTTAACTTCAACGAACAGGGTTACGACCTTGATCCAAGCGGCCAGCACAGCGGCTGGCGGGTGTATTTATCGTATCCTTTCCCGACCTCGCACTGGCCGAGCGTGGGTGCGCCTTCTGATACTCTGATCCGTCTGCCCGCATCCTTTCAAAAAACAGCTGCTGGAGTGTTTGATGAAACGATTTACAGCACCAACCTGGCCATTGTTGAGGCGTTGATCAGCCGTAAAAATGTGCAGATTCCGCCGACTGACGAGCAGTATGTGGGTGTGGATCTGGATAAGGACGGCAAACTTGGCACTGCCACCACGGTGAAGTTCGACTGGGCTCCGCTGCAGGGTAAAAACATGGCCTATGCCGGGCTTGCGGGCCAGGAACAGCAGGCAGGCAAGCAGCCGCTGGCTGCCGGGCTCTTTCCCAAGGGCACTGAACTGCTCAAGGCCATGAACTATCTGGATGTGGCAGAAGATGGTGCGGTACAGATGGCCCCGCGTTTGCGCGAACTGCGCTACATGAAAAAGACCTCCTGGCAGAGCTATTCCAATCTTGAAGAGGCGGCTCTGGCCGAGATGAAGGAAAAGAATGATTTTCCATCGCGTACCAGCCAGTATATCGGCAATTTTGAACAGGGAGTGTTCAACGGCTGGGGTTGGAGGTTGCAGGGTTTTATTGAAAATGCCGCAGGCAGGCTGCGGCCCCAAACCTATGAGGAAACCCTTTCCTGCGTGGGCTGCCATGGTGGGGTAGGTGCGACCACGGACAGTGTTTTTTCCTTTAGCCGCAAGCTCGATCACCGCCACTTTAAGGGTGGCTGGTATCACCCCTGTCTCTTATACACATCT
>LFRM01334820.1_pt2 | contig 10769 bp, 11 predicted proteins | sample 618341 | NCBI WGS metagenome assembly LFRM01 (sample SAMN03654438, study PRJNA283298) | anaerobic digester metagenome | isolation source: pool of bioreactors CSTR01a, CSTR02a, and CSTR03a thermophilic anaerobic... | place: Denmark: Kgs. Lyngby | collected 2014-05-21
CTAAAGGACTACGGTCTTATATCGCTTCCCGATGGGGAGTTTTTTGTGGCGATAAATACAATGATTTTCCTGATAAATTTGCTTCCCGCTCTTCCGCTGGACGGCGGACGACTTTTTAGGGGCATATTGTCCTTCAGGCTGGGTATAGTGGATGCCACAAGGGCGGTGTACCTTTCGGGAAATATTATTGCCGGTCTGCTGGCACTGCTTGCGCTCTGCCTGGGGCCGGGAAGCCCTTTGGGGCTGTCCATGGCAGCGGCTGCCGTTTTTTTGTTTTTTGCAGGGGCCCGGGAAAGGAAGATGGCGGCATCCCTTGCGATAACCCAGGCGGGCTCAAAGGAAAGCCTGCTGCAAAAAAAGGGGCTTTTAAGGTCCAAAACTTTTGTTGCGGCCTATAATGCCAGCGGGAAGAGGGTGATAAGCCGCTTTGTACCCGGCTGTTATAACATAGTGTTCGTGGTGGGCAAAAACGGCGAAGTGCTGGGTAAGGCGACCGAACAGGAGATAATAAGCGGAATGATTCGCTACGGGTACAACGTGAGAATGGAACAAATAATTAGAATGCATAATCAATAGATACCGCCGTCATTTTATTATATAATAATTGTAACAAATGGAAAAAGAGGCGCCCTAAGGCGGTATTGACCGCCGGTAATAAGAGATAGCGGTTTAGGAATACTAATTTTGAAAAACACAAGATCGGGACACGGGAGGGCATATAATGACATCGGTGGATATTGAAGGGCTGCTGAACAGGGTGGAAAAGCCGGCCAGGTATACCGGCGGCGAGTACAACAGCGTGTACAAGGATAAAAGGGAAGTAGAAGTAAGGTTTGCCTTTGCATTCCCCGACCTGTACGAAATCGCCATGTCCCACCTGGGGCTCAGGATACTTTATTACCTGCTCAACCAAAGAAAGGACACGTGGTGCGAAAGAGTCTTTGCTCCATGGACCGACATGGAAAAGCTTATGAGGGAGAATGGAATACCGCTGTTCGCGCTGGAAAGCAGGGACGCGGTGTCGGAGTTTGACTTCCTGGGCTTTACGCTGCAGTATGAAATGGGCTATTCAAACGTGGTAAACATGCTCTCGCTGGCGGGTATACCCATACTGGCGAATGAAAGGGAAGAGGGCCACCCCTTTGTTATTGGTGGCGGCCCCTGTGCGTATAATGCGGAACCGTTGGCGGACATATTCGATTTTTTTGTGCTGGGGGAAGGGGAGGAGGTATTAACCCCCATCCTTGATACATACATTGAATGGAAGAAAAGGGGCGGTACCCGCCGGGAATACTTGGAAAGAGTCGCCCTTATCGAGGGGGTATACGTACCTTCGCTTTATAACGTACGGTACAACGAGGACGGTACGATAAAAAGCGTACTGCCGGTAAGCGACCGGTTTCCGGAGCGGATTAACAAGGTTATTATAAAGGACCTTGACAAGGTTTTTTTTCCGGACAGGATAATTGTACCCTTTACAGAGATAGTACATGACAGGGTTATGCTGGAGATTTTCAGGGGCTGCACCCGGGGCTGCAGGTTCTGCCAGGCGGGGATGGTATACCGCCCGGTAAGGGAAAAAAGCCCGGAGGTGCTGGCAGACCAGGCTGAAAGGCTGATTAAGAATACCGGCTACGAGGAGGTATCTTTGGCATCCCTTAGCACCAGCGATTATACGCACCTGGAGCCGCTGGTAAAGCAGCTTATAGCGGCCCACGGAGAAAAAGGGGTGGGACTGTCGCTGCCGTCCCTCAGGATTGACAATTTTTCGCTGGACCTCATAAGGGAGATACAAAAGGTGCGGAAAACCGGTCTAACCTTTGCGCCGGAGGCCGGGACCCAAAGGCTGAGGGATGTAATAAACAAGGGGGTTACCGAGGAGGACCTGATGACCTCGGTGGGGGCTGCTTTTTCAGCCGGTTATAACAACTTAAAACTTTATTTCATGGTGGGGCTTCCCACCGAAACTGTGGAGGATATCGACGGTATAGCGGACCTGGCCTTCAAGGTGGTGGACAGATATTACGCCACCGACAGAGAAAAAAGGGGTAGGGGGCTTAAGGTAACAGTCAGCACCTCCTGCTTTGTGCCCAAGCCCTTTACCCCTTTTCAATGGCAGCCCCAGGATACCATTGAGTCTTTCAGGGATAAACAGGACAGGCTGAAAAAAAGGCTTAAGCACAGGGCGATAACCTATAACTGGCACCAGCCCGAGACCAGTTACCTGGAAGCGGTTTTTGCCCGGGGGGACCGGAGGCTGACAAGGGTATTAATAAGGGCCTGGGAACTGGGCTGCCGCTTTGACGGGTGGAAAGAACACTTCGACTTTGCAAAATGGCAGAAAGCCTTTGCGGACTGCGGCATAGACCCGGACTTTTATGCGACCCGGCCCAGGAGCTATGACGAGGTACTGCCATGGGACCACGTGAACGTGGGTGTATCCCGGGAGTTTTTGAAAAGGGAGAATGAAAGGGCGGTAAAGGCCAGGACCACCCCTTACTGCCGGGAGGGATGCATAAACTGCGGTATAACGGAACTTTTTGGTGGAGGAATTTGTGATGCCGGTTATCAGAATAGAGTTTACTAAGGAAGGAAACGCAAAATATATTTCACACCTGGACCTGATACGGGCCATACAAAGGGCCGTAAGGAGGGCGGGCGTCCCCGTCGAATACTCCAAGGGGTTTAATCCCCATTCAAAAATAGCCTACGGCCCGGCCCTGGCGGTTGGTATAAGCAGCAGCGCGGAATACCTGGACATGAGCCTTGAAAGCCCGGTGGAGGAAACCGGGCTGGTGGAAAGGCTTAATTCCAGCCTGCCTGCCGGAATAAGGGTGACCGCGGCAAAATATCTGCCCGATGGTGCACCGTCGCTAAACGCTGTGATAGGTGCAGCCGCATACAGGATAACCGGGCGGCCCGCCGTATGGACCCAGGGGTTGGAACAAAAACTTAGGGATTTTTTCGAAAAGGAAAGTATTTTTATTGAAAGGACCGATAAAAAGGGCAGAAAAAAACAGGTTGATATTAAGCCCATGATAGCGGAGATTCAAAAGGTGCTGGTGACCGACGGAGGGGTGCTGCTTGACGTTGTACTGGACACGGGCAGCAGGAGCAACCTGAAGCCCACGGACCTGGTGGAAGCGCTGGAGAGGGATACCGACATTCAATTTCAGGATGTGTGTATACATAGGAAGGGACTTTTCGTCAAGAGAGGGGGGAGGTATTTTTCACCGTTGGAGCTTATGAATTAATTAAAGAGGTCGGTACAAGGAAAGGCATCCCTTTTCGAAAGAAAGGAATGGGCTTTGTGATGTTTAATCGGCTTTCGGGGAGTTGATGGAATGAATGAAATAATAGTGGATGTGGGTTTTGAACAGACAAGGGTTGCACTGCTGGAGGACAACGAGCTGAACGAAATATATATCGAAAGGGCCGGCAGCATGAGGAACGTCGGAAGTATTTACAAGGGCAGGGTGGAAAACGTTCTGCCGGGTATGCAGGCAGCCTTTGTAAATATTGGTCTTGAAAAGAACGCTTTTTTGTATGTAAAGGATGCCTTTGTGGGATACGAGGACCTTTACGAGGCGGCGGGCGGAGGGGAAAGTGTGTCCATAAAGGACGTACTGAAAAAGGGCCAGGAGGTCATTGTGCAGGTGGTAAAGGAGCCTTTGGACGGCAAGGGTGCAAGGGTGACCACCAATATAACGCTGCCCGGCAGGTACATGGTCCTTTTACCCAATGCCAATTACGTGGGCATATCAAGAAGGATAGAAAGTGAAGAAGAGCGCAGCCGGTTAAGGGAGATTGCGCTTAAGATAAAACCGGATAACATGGGGCTTATAATAAGAACCGCCTCGGAGGGGAAAACCCTTAAGGACTTCAAGCAGGACCTGAAGGTACTGCTTAAGCTGTGGAAGTCCATCCAAAGAAAGAGCAGGTTCTACAGCGCACCACGGATTATACATCGGGACCTCAACTTGGTTTTAAGGACAGTAAGGGATATGTTCACCCGCAACATAGATAGTTTCATTATAAACAGCCGGTCGGAGTACGAAAAGGTCCTGGAGCTTTTGGACCTCATTTCACCACAGCTTAAGGACAGGGTGGTTTTGTTTGACCAGGAAGGAAACATTTTCGATTATTACGGAGTGGAACCAAAGATTGCAAGCGCCCTGAGCCGGAAGGTGTGGCTGAAAAGCGGCGGATACATAGTGATAGACCAGACCGAGGCCCTGACGGCAATAGATGTTAACACCGGGAAATATGTAGGCAGCCTTGACCTTGAGGACACGGTGCGAAGGACCAACCTTGAAGCGGCACGGGAGATTGCAAGGCAGCTCAGGCTTCGGGACATAGGCGGAATCATAATAGTGGACTTTATAGATATGGAAAACAGCCAGGACGACAGGATGGTGCTGGAGGAGCTTAAAAAAAGTTTAAAGCGGGATAGGACACGGAGCAACGTGCTGGGTATGACGCAGCTGGGCCTGGTGGAGATTACCAGGAAAAAGGTGGGCAGAAGAATTGATTCCATACTGCAGAAACAGTGCCCTTTTTGCGAAGGTACCGGAAGGGTGCTTTCGGAAGAGACCATGGTCAACAGGATAGAAAGGGAATTAAAGAGGGTGTTCTCGGATTCTTGCGCCGAAGCGGCATTAATAGAGGTCCACCCGTCGGTGGCCGCGCTGGTTATAGGAAGCGGCGGCGAGCACCTCGCCAACCTTGAAAGGCAGTTTCAAAGGCATATATATATTAAAGGAGATTCCCATCTGCATCCCGAGGATATTAAGGTGAAGGTGACCGGTCGGAAGGAATACGTCGAAAGCTGTGCCCTGCCGGTCAGGGAGGGCGAAATCCGGGACCTATTAATAACCGAGCCCCATGCTGCAAATAATAATGACGGGATAGGCCGGTTGGAAGGATATGTGATAAACGTGGAGCGGGCGGGGAAAATGGTGGGCGAAAGGGTAAGAGTGAGGATTGTAAAGGCATATAAAACCTATGCAAAGGCAGAACTTGTTTGACAGGCCGCCTTTTGGATGTTATAATATTGAAGTTGTATGTAGCCGCACGATTCGGGTTATTTAAACGCATGCCGCGTACCCGTATTCGGCGAGACTGGGAGGAGGAGGTGCACCGGAAATGTATGCTGTGATTGAAACCGGTGGCAAACAGTACAAGATACAAGAGGGAGACATTCTCTCGGTTGAAAGACTGGGTGCCGGAGAAGGAGAAAAGGTCAGCTTTGACAAGGTGCTGCTTGTAAGCGGCGAAGACGGTATCAAGGTTGGCAAGCCCTACGTGGAAGGGGCGGCGGTTGAAGGCGAAGTGCTGTTTCACGGCAAGGGCAGGAAAATAATAGTGTTTAAGTACAAGGCCAAGAAGAATTACAGGAAAAAGCAGGGCCACCGCCAGCCGTTTACCAGGGTGAAAATAACCAAAATAAACGGATAGGCAATTGGTATGATAAGGGTAAGCATAAAAAGGGATAAACAAAAAAGTATTGTTGAATACAGGGTCACCGGCCATTCAGGGCACGATGAGTACGGAAAGGATATAGTGTGCAGTGCCGTATCCACCCTTTCCCAGGCGGTGATAATAGGCCTCGAAAAGGTGGCCGGCATTATGCCAAGGTATTGGATTAAAGACGGGGACCTGCACTGTATAATACCTCCGCTGGACAATAAGAGCAGGAGGGAAGCGGACCTTTTGCTGGATACCATGTATCATACGCTTATTAGTATAAAACAAAGCTACCCGGAAAACATTTCGATATCTGAAATGGAGGTGTAATGTATGTTTAAAATAGACCTTCAGCTGTTTGCCCATAAGAAAGGAGTGGGCAGTTCAAGGAACGGAAGGGACAGCGAAGCCAAAAGGCTTGGCGTAAAGAGGGGAGACGGCCAGTATGTACTGGCGGGAAACATCCTGGTCAGGCAGAGAGGTACAAAGATTCACCCCGGTATTAACGTCCAAAGGGGCGGAGATGATACGCTGTTTGCTCTTGTAGATGGAGTGGTACGCTTCGAGAGAAAGGGCAGGGACAAAAAACAGGTTAGCGTGTATCCAAAAGAGGCGATAGTTTAAAAACCTTCCACTTGGAAGGTTCTTTTTTTACACCCGACCGGTGGATAGAAAGGGGCAGTACCCGGCAAAACTAATATGGGTGGTGGTTTAATTGTTCGTGGACATGGTAAAGATACATACGGCTGCGGGAAATGGGCGGCACGGGGCCGTTTCCTTCCGGCGGGAGAAATATATTCCCGCCGGGGGACCGGATGGCGGAGACGGTGGCCGCGGCGGTGATATTGTATTCGAAGCCGACCCGGGAATGAAGACGCTGATGGACTTCAGGTACAAAAAACGCTATAGGGCCGAGAATGGCCAAAACGGTGCCGGTTTTAACAAGACCGGGAAGAACGGGGAGGACCTTGTCCTGAAGGTGCCGGTAGGTACCGTAATAAAGGATTCGGATACGGGTATTGTAATCGCCGACCTGACCACGGCAGGACAGAGGGTGGTGGCGGCAAGGGGCGGTAAGGGCGGTAAGGGAAATGCAAGGTTTGCAAGCGCTGTGCGGCAGGCGCCCACCTTTGCCGAAAGCGGGTACGACGGCGAGGAAAGGTGGCTGGTGCTCGAACTCAAACTTATTGCCGATGTGGGCCTTATCGGTTTTCCCAACGTGGGCAAATCCACCATCCTGTCGGTGGTAACCGGGGCCAAGCCCAAGATTGCGAACTACCCCTTTACCACCCTCACGCCCAACCTGGGGGTGGTAGCCCTTGACGGGGACAGGACCTTTGTGCTGGCCGACATCCCCGGCCTCATAGAGGGAGCCCATAGGGGTGTGGGATTGGGGCATGATTTCTTAAGGCATATTGAAAGGACGAGGCTTTTGATACACGTTCTGGACGTATCCGGTTCGGAGGGTCGCGACCCGTTGGAGGACTTTCGCCAGGTCAACCGGGAACTGGAAAGGTACAGCAGCAAGCTGGCCGAAAGGCCGCAGATAGTTGCCGCCAACAAGATGGACCTTCCCGGCGCAGCGGAGAACCTGGCCCGGGTTAGGGAGGAATTGGAGAAGGAGGGCTACGAGGTTTTCGAAGTATCCGCCGCCACCAACAGGGGACTTGACGGTCTCATGAACAGGGCCGCCGACCTTATAGACACCATGGAGCAGCAGCCGCAAGAAGATATTGAACAAACAAAGAAGATGAGGTATTATAGATTTAAACAGGAAAAACCCTATACCATTGAAAAGATTGACGGGGTGTTTGAAGTGAAGGGCAAGTGGGTGGACAGGCTGATGGCGGGCATAAATATTGATCGGGATGAATCCCTTAAGTATTTCCAGAAGGTCATTCGAAAGAGGGGTATCATTGATGAACTGAAGAAAATGGGTATTAGCAATGGCGATACTGTAAGGATAGGCCAAACCGAATTTGAGTACCTAGAATAGATTTGGGGGTCATGAAAAGGCAATGGAGTGCATCAATTGCAATAATTGCAAGCAAAACCAACCGACCTATTATTGTTTCGCCCGCAACGACATAGTTGTTAATACCAATTATACGCCCAAAACAGAAAAAACCCGGACCGGATGGAAAAAGGGTCATCCCAACTACGAAACCCACAGGAGGAAGTTGAGAAAAAACGAAATAGAAGTATAGAGGAACAGGCTGCGGCCTGTTCTTTTTATGAATGTTTTTCCAGCTTGATGGAATAATAGAACGGGGAGGTGTTGGGATGAGAGTATTATCCTGGATAAAACAGCGGCTTGTACAGATAAAACGGCTGCTTGGCCGTGCAGTCGAATGGTATAAAAGGCGCAGCCGAGAGGCATCCATAGAGGACTATTACTACAGCGGGGGTGAAGCTCTAAAGAACCGGCGGGCGCGAAGTATAGACCGCATGTTTTCCCGTGTGATGTTCTTTGCCGCCGCCGCATTCGGAGCTCATTTATTGGTTAAAAGTATACCTGCTGCGTTATTTTTCGCCGCGGGTTGTACATACCTGTTTCATTTGACAGCCAACTTCCGGCGGGATAAAAGAGTACGCAGGAACAGGGAAAGGATGCTGGAGAAGGAGGCGGTGGAAAGGTTCTTAAAGCATACCGAGGACCTGGATTCCGGCGAATTCTTCAACGTGGTAAAGGAATGGCTTGACAGGAGCGGCCTTTTTTCAGGTTCAAAAGTCCTAAGGGACACCGACGACAGACCGCTGCTTATAACCGGTGAATTTATGGGTCAAAGAACGGGAGTTTACGCTAAAAAGCTAAAACCCGACACGATGGTCAAAAAAGAAGACCTCGAACAATTCGTGCAGTACTGCCTTAGCAGGGGCCTTGAAAACGGTGTATACATAGCCGACGGTTCCTTTGACTACTCCGCCAGGGAATTTGCGGCAGGGCTTGAAAGCTTCAATCTGTATATTGCGGATACCGGCGCGATATACAGGGCTTTTATCAGGAAAGGATATGTGTTTTCCATGGAGGATTTGCAATCTCAGATGGAACAAAGGGCCCTGGAGCAAGACCTGGAAGAGAGGCACAGCCTGGGAAAAGTCCTTGCCTTCAGGCGGATAAGAACCTATGCGGTGCTCAGCATATTGATTGCGGCATACTCGGTCATGGTGCCCTATACCCTATACTATATCCTGGTTTCGCTTATACTTCTGTGCCTTTCGGTGACCGCCCTTGTAAGATGGGAGGTAGAAAGGCTGAGGGAGGAGGCGGAAAACAGCATCCGGTTGGACAACGTAATGGAGACCGAGTAGGCCGCTGTCCGCCCCCGGGCACACTGCGTACTTAGGACTAAACACCTAAAAAGCCGGGCAGTTTGTCCATGTCAAAGTTGCCGCCGCTTACCACAGATACCACCTTTTTATCCTTGCCCCAATTTCCCTTTAGTGCTGCCGCTATGCTCACGGCCCCCGAGGGCTCGGGTACAGCTTTAAAATACTGGATACAGGTGCGAAGGGCATCCAGTATTTCGGATTCGCTGACTAGCATTATCCGGTCAACGTATTTTTTCACCAGTGGGAAAGTCAGCGAGCCGGGCCTTAGGGTGAGCAGCCCGTCGGCGATGGAAGCGGTTCTTTCAAGCTGGGTAATCTCGCCTTTATTAATGGATACCCACATGGAATTGCTGTTTTCCGGCTCCACGCCTATTACCTGCACCTGAGGTTTGATATTCTTGATAAAGGTTGATATGCCCGAGATAAGCCCCCCGCCGCCTATCGGGACCAGTACTATGTCGACATCCGGTACCTGCTCCAGTATTTCCTTCCCGATGGTACCTTGACCGGCAATAACGTCATAGTGGTCGTAGGGAGGGATTTCAATGTACCCTTCCTCAAGGGCCACCTGTTTCGAACGGGCCAGCCTCTGCTGTGAAGTTGTGCCGCAGAACTCCACGCGGGCTCCCCACCGGGATACCGCATCCACCTTGGCCTTGGGCGCGGTTTCCGGCATAATGATGGCCGAGGGCAGACCCAGCTTCCAGGCAACATAGGCCACTGCCTGACCGTGGTTTCCCGAGGATGCGGTGACAACGCCCTTAATGCCCGGGGAAGCCTTTGCCCGGTTTAATATGCAGTTGCTTGCTCCCCTTATCTTAAAGGAATTGGTGGTTTGGAGGTTTTCAGCCTTTAGCATAAGCCGGAAGCCAAGGTCCCGAAACAGTGCCTCCGAGTGCAGTATCGGCGTAACCATGGCAAAGTCCCTAATGTTTCTGTCCGCTTCCCATATCGATTGTATGTTTAGCAAGGCCTTCACTTTCCTTTCGTTGGATTTTTGAGGGATATATTATAATAATATCATTTTTTTGGGGTATATAATACTTTGACTGTGCATTGGTGCTGGTATTTTGTCGACAATACTGTATAATGTTAGGTGTACGTATTGTTAGCAATAACTGGAGGTGGGCATGCTGAAATGGGGCCGGATAAGATAGGTATCATGGGCGGGACCTTTGATCCCATTCATTATGGGCACCTTGTTACGGCGGAAGCGGCAAGGGAGAAATTCTGCTTGGACAAGGTAATATTCGTTCCGTCCGGCAATCCGCCGCATAAAAAAAACAAGGAAATAAGCCCGGGCATTGACAGGGTTAACATGACGGTATTGGCTACCGCCAATAACCCATTTTTTGAAGTTTCCGACATCGAGCTTAAGCGGGACGGTTATACCTATACCGTTGATACGCTGAAGGAATTCATTAAGATATACGGGGAAAACACCCGGTTTTATTTTATTACCGGTGCCGACGCCGTCATGGAAATACTGACCTGGAAGGATGTATCCACCATCCTGAAGCTGTGTAGGATAGTTTCAGCCTACCGGCCGGGGTCGGACATAAACAAGTTTAGAAGCATGGTGGATGAACTGGAAAGGGTGCACAGGAGCAATATACACCTGATAGAGGTGCCAGCCCTTGCCATTTCATCGACAGAGATAAGGGAAAGGGTAAAAAGCGGTATTACCATAAAATACCTTTTACCTGAAAAAGTGGAGAGGTATATACTTGAAAAGGGGCTGTATAAATGAATTCAGGTGACAGGGCACGGGTTTAAGGGAATATTGATTGCAAGCCTTGTACTGCGAACTATGACTTACGGCTCTATATAACGGAACAAAGATTGGGAACTTTCGTCCAAATTTCAGTATAATCCAAGATGAAAAACGGGGTGGTTTGACTGAGGTCGATGGATGATATAAGAGAAAAACTAAGAAAAGCGATGTCCCATGAAAGATTTATGCATTCAAT
>LFRM01395222.1_pt2 | contig 10766 bp, 9 predicted proteins | sample 618341 | NCBI WGS metagenome assembly LFRM01 (sample SAMN03654438, study PRJNA283298) | anaerobic digester metagenome | isolation source: pool of bioreactors CSTR01a, CSTR02a, and CSTR03a thermophilic anaerobic... | place: Denmark: Kgs. Lyngby | collected 2014-05-21
TAAAAAATTAAATGGACTGACCAATGATCTTATTTATCCGGGTCAACTACTAGAAGTTCCACAAAAAGAAGAAGCCCTTCAGGCCTCAAATATATTGAGGCCCTAGGGGCTTTTTTTTCCTTCATCCAGTTCAAAATTCATTATTATGTCGGCTTTAACGTTTTTTTTATGGGCTGCATAAAGTTGTGTTGTAGTTACATTGTCGTGATCTAGAAGGTTCTGAACGTCGTAGATGCTAAAACCACGTTCGATCAGCGTACTGGCGGCCGTTGCACGGAGTTTGTGTGGACTATAGCCCTGGGAGCGAGAAGTCTTCATAGCAAGGGCTGTATATTTTTTTACCAGATCTCGGATCGCTCTTTGGGTTATTCTTGTGCCTTGAAGGGAGAGAAAAAGAGCGTCATCGCCGGCAGGAGCCCTTTCAAGATTAAGATATTCATCCAGTGCTTTTTGTGTAGTATCATTTAGTGGAAGGGTTGTTTGCTTATCTCTTTTGCGATAAACTGTAAATTCCTTGCGTCCAAAGTGAAAGCTGGAAATATCCAGATTGGCGAGTTCTCTTAGGCGCAGTCCATAGGTAATAAAAAACAGAAGGATGGCACGATCTCTATACTTTGTTTTCTCCCAGTAGATAAGCTCCTTTTCACTAAGTCCATCACCGGTCTCTACTACGTAAAGTAGCTCAGTAATTTCCTCTTTATGGAGGCGTTTAATAGCGTCAGGCTGTGGTTTAGGCATTCTTATGGGGTTCAGTCCACCGCTTAGATCTTCCTTGAGCTGTTCATTGCGGTAGAAAAAGCGAAATAGGGAAGACAGGCTGGAGCGCTTTCTAGAAATACTGGCATTATTATTTTCAAAAACGTGGAGCTCACCATCAATTTCCTTATAATATCTCCGGCAATAGTCCCCAAGAAATTCATTTAGATCCCTAGAACGAAGCTTAGCCAGATCTTCTAAAGTAATGTCTTTTATGATTTCTGCCTTAGATAGGAGAGTCTCACCTAGAAGATAACTAAAGAAAAATTCTATATCCCTAATATAGGCAAGGGCAGTAGATGGGGCCACCGATCCCCGCAAAAATATAAAATAATCTCTCATAAAAAGAGGCATATTGAGTTCCAACTCTTTTAACGCATCTAGAATTTCTATTTCTTCACGAATAAGCTGCTGTGGCTTACTTCCCTTTGTATTAATATGATATTCCAAGAAGTTCTCCCTCCAGTTCACTCAGATAAATTTGATCAGGTCTTTGTTTTAAAAGCATCCCATAGACCAAATTAAGATTATCGGTTCTAAAATTCAATTCCTCATTAAAAAACTGTGCTAGAAGAGCGCTAAGGTCAAAACCAAGACTCTCTAAGCTATAACGCAGAAGTTGAGGAAATTCACAGTCCTGGGCGCCCTTATTAAAACAAAAATCACAGTTCCTACAGGAACCTGCAAGAAGGCTTTGACCCATAAGTTTATTTTCATACCCCATAAGGATCGGATCAATAATATCTCTCCAGTAATAGTACTCGTCAATATTTACCGGCAGGTTGTGGCTAATAACAAGAACAAAGGGATACCGATTTAGTAAGGCCGAAATATTAAATTGATGATTAGGGCAGGCAAAGTGCATGTTGTAGTTTTCACAACGACTACAATAATCAAGGACCCTTTCGGGGAAGAAGGCTTCTTCTATAAGAGCTCTCATACTTATTAATCTAATTTTCATTGTACCTCCATCTATTCCCAAAATATACATTTAAGGAATAGTTGATTTAATAATAACAAGAGAAGCTGCTTTTGTCAACTTCCCTTTATTGCTAAATTAATGTACGGAGCATATAGATTTCTAATGGATTCACTCTAGGAAGAAGCAATACATGTTCTCTTTGAGTAACGCCTTTGTAGGCCATGGCTCCGGGGCCTAGGTCAATTTCAAGAAACTCTTCTAGTTGTATGCGCTTTTCTTCGGTGGTTTTATTGTCCTTAAATTTATACAGCTCATACAGCCTAGCAATCATTTCATATCGCTCTTCATCGCTAAGCTCTTTACAGATATCCTTATCCTGTAGTCTTACATCTTCATGGTAGGTAAAGATCAAATCAAAATCATCGTACTCTTTAGGTAGGTTTTTTATAAGCTTACCAAGATTGACCTCCGCTGGCCGTGGTAAATCCAAATTCCACCTTTGTATATATTCATCGTAAATGCTAAGCTGGGAACATCCGCTTAACAATACAGCTACTACTACTAACATGAGAAATCGTTTCATGGCTTCCTCCTAAAGCTACTTTAACAACCATAAAATAACTTCTCAACCCTTTATATAGTTGAAAGCTAGATGGAATATTCTCCATTAACGTTATTCATTTATTTATTATTTAACAATATAATTTCTTTTTTTATCAAGTAGTGATAATTATGCTTCATATTTCTTAAGCTTCTCTGTTTATTGTGGTGATCAGCTGTATTTTGTTCTATATATACATATAGTCTATAGTTCAACTATATATTTTGATTCTATTTTATTCTTATACCTTGTCAATAAAGGACAAAAAAGCTCCCTCAACGAAGTTTTTCGTTTTAGGAGCAATATATTATGTTTACTTAATAATTCGATTTTTCCATTCTTTTACCAGATTTTCCTCTTTTCCAAGGTTTTTCGGCTCGTAAAAGCTCCTACCCTTGAGTTTTTCTGGCAAATAGTCCTGAGTTACCCACCCTACTTTTTCATCATGGGGATAAAGATAGACTTCTGTGGACTTCGAGAGTCTTTTTTTAGTGCTATCCTGAAGATGAGCCGGTACATCTTTAGGGCCCAGTTCTTTTATTGCATTATAGGCATCATTAATGGCAAGATAAGCTGAATTGCTTTTTTCAGCAAGGCAAAGATAAATTGTTGTTTCACTTAGAATAATTCGTGCTTCGGGCATGCCGATTTTGTGAATGGCTTCAAAGCAGGCATTGCTAACTACGAGAGCTTGAGGATCGGCTAGGCCGATATCTTCTGCGGCTAAAATGATAAGTCTTCTGGCTATAAATTTAGGGTCTTCACCTGAAATCAGCATCTGAGCTAAATAGTATATGGCAGCCTGGGGATCAGAACCACGGACACTTTTTATAAAGGCCGATATAACATCATAGTGATAGTCTCCCCCTTTATCGTATTTAAGGTAGGGAGTTTGAGTACTCTGGGAGATAATCTCCTTTGTCAATATGCGTTTACCATCCTCTGGTTTTGTAGTAAGGGCAGCAAGTTCCAAAATATTCATGGCCCTTCTAGCGTCTCCGGAGGATTCTTTGACGATTTGCTCAAGAACACTATCTTCGATGTATAGATTTTGTTTTAGAAGCTCTCCATCTTTACTAAGGGCACTTTTTAGTAGTTTGAGTAAATCTTTTTCCTCTAGTGGTTTCATTTCAAATATTAAAGATCGGCTAAGCAGAGCTGCATTTACTTCAAAATAAGGATTCTCCGTTGTAGCTCCAATAAATATAACTGTTCCTTTTTCTACATGGGGTAATAGAGCATCCTGCTGGGCTTTATTAAACCGGTGAATCTCATCTATAAATAGAATGGTACTTCGATTTTCCATCACAAGCTGTTCATCAGCTTTTTTTATTACCTCTTTGAGCTGGGCTATGCCACTGGTAACAGCATTAAGAGAAACAAAATAAGAGCTGGTAATCTGAGAAATAATCTGAGCTAAAGATGTTTTTCCAATGCCCGTTGGACCAAAAAAAATCATGCTACGCAGCCGATCGGCTTCAATCATTCTTCTTAAAAGGGTGCCTTCCCCTAGAATTTCTTCCTGGCCTACAAAGTCCTCAAGACTTTGAGGTTTTCTTCTTTCGGCTAAAGGAGCGGTTTTTTTTGCTTGTTCTTCTCGCATTAAATCAAATATATCCATTATCATCTCCTGAAACTGAGTATACCATAGCTTAGAATTATTTTTAAGGCTACATTATATTCTGCTTGACGAAAGCTCCAATGATAATTAGACTGATGATATCCTAAAGAAAAAAAAGGTGATAGAGTGCAAGATTTTAATATCCGTCTAACTCAAGTAGCTATTAAACAAATTAAAGATTATTTCCAAGTTGCCCTAGCCACATCCCTTAATTTAACACGGGTATCTGCTCCCCTTTTTGTGCGCCCTGAAACCGGTCTAAATGACAATTTATCCGGGGTAGAAATCCCAGTAAAATTTCAACTGTCTCGCTACGGTTTCTCCGTAGAAATCGTACAATCTCTGGCTAAATGGAAAAGAGATGCCCTTAATAAGTATGGCTTTGACTATGGCGAGGGTCTCTATGCCGATATGGACGCTATACGAAAGGATGAAGAGCTCGACGCCCTTCACTCGATCTATGTGGACCAATGGGACTGGGAACTGAGAATTCGAAAAGAACAACGCAACCTAGAATTTTTAAAAGGTGTGGTTGAAAAAATATACCTTGCCTTTAAAAATACCGAAATCTATCTTAACGATATTTATCCTGGAGCCTTTTCCGAGAAGCTTCCTGAAGAAATAGCCTTCATCTCCTCCCAGGAGCTTGAAAATCTATATCCAAAACTTACTCCGGTAGAAAGAGAAGAAGCCATCACAAGGCTCTATAGGGCTGTTTTTATTCACGGTATCGGGGATCTACTGGAGTCCGGACAAAAACACGACGGAAGAAGCCCCGACTATGACGACTGGATGTTAAATGGCGATATTCTATTCTGGAATCCCGTTCTAGAATGCCCTGTAGAGCTTTCCAGTATGGGCATACGGGTTGATGAAATAAGCCTTCTTGAACAACTAGAAAAAAGCGGTACTATGGACCGAATAAGCCAAAAATACCATCAAGATCTTCTTGGTGGTCGCCTCCCCTACACCATCGGTGGTGGTATCGGTCAATCGAGGATATGTATGTACTTTTTAGAAAAACGGCATATTGGAGAGGTACAATCTTCCATTTGGTCTGATGAGATCATTAAAGAATGCTCAGAAAAAAACATTCATCTACTCTAACAAAAATCTCCAGGAATCAGCCTAGAGATTTTTTTTTTATAAAAACCTTTACCACTGGCTTAGAATGGAGCTACTCAACTTTTATGGTAGCAACTACTCTTTCCCCCAAATTAAATCGTTAAAAGCTTTCCATTATTTTTAAGGATTTCTGTCAGTGGTGGTCCCATAGACTCTAATTCAAAACCCAATGATTCAATTTCTTCAATTAAATTAAGATTAGAAGCACAGGCTATACAAAAGCGCACCTTTACACCTTGTGCTTTTAAATCAAGTAGTTTTTCTTGAACGGATTTATCTTCTACCACAAGTTTCGTACTTGCACCCCAAACAATAATTTCTACTTCTTGCCACCACTGTCTACGAAGGCAATTTCCCGCATACATAAACACCATAGACTCGGCAGTTATTGGATCTGCACTGGTCCAAAGAATCGTTAATTTACTCTTTATTATGAAAACTCCATTTTAGGTTTTATTGTTTTTTATTCTTTGATTAAATCTATTTATTTTTTAAATTTTAAATTTCTCTATATTTTCAATGGTTGCTGGTAAAAAGTCGGTAATCCTCCCTCATCCTGGTGTATAGCAGCTATAAAAGAGCAATAAAATAAATATCGCAGCTTTTTTATGATATCCACTGCTTGAGAAGATTTCGTTATCAGTTTAGGGATATTTATGATCATTAGAGACTCCAATTTCTTCGATGGATCCAATGTATAAGCTTTAAGTTCAGCATACCGTTATGTCTCTTGGGAGTAATATTCTATCCTATCGCTGGCAAAATATTTCTCGAAAGCTTCTACCATTTAAAACCTGCAGCACTTGTAACACATATAAATGTATTTTGTATTTCAAAAAGCTGTCTCTCAGAGGTGAGTTTCATTTAATTGTACTGCTGTTTGTGAATATTATTGTTTTCTTAAAATATGATTTTTTATAACGCAATTTTGACTTTCTATAACTTATATAACCTGAAGTTTCTCTTAAAGTGTCTAGAAAAGACATTTAGCCACTTTATCAAAAACCTCCAGAGTTTAATCTGGAGGTTTCATTTTTGTTATTGTCGTCGCATTTATTTGTTTGTATCGTCGCTTTGAGCATCGGTTAAATCATCAAAGCAGAACTCATCCTCTTCAAGGCTAAGGCTCTCTAAAAGTAGCTTTAAAGCACTAACAGGATGTTCCATACTCAATACACCCAGGCTTGCCATAATGTACCAGTGATCAAGGAAAACCCTTACCCCCTCTTGAGGAAGAAGTCGATCTCCTTTATTTGAGGCCGGAATGGAAAGTAGAATTTCTTCTCCGCCTTCCAGCTGAGTCAGAGCTCCTCCAGTCCCAATAATAGCCCTTATTTTTGTTAGATCTTTTCCCATAGCAGCACTTTTTTTGCCTCCGCTAAAGAAGAGATCAATAAGATGACCGGCATGACGATGGGCCGAAGTAATCACTGCCTTTTGAGTCAAGGCTTGTACAAGCTTTTTGGCATTTTTTCTTTCTGGAATGGAGTTATAATGGTCCAGCTCGTAATTTAACTCTTCTTCGTTAAGTCCCGAGGCTTTCTCCAGCTCCTTATCAATGAAGCTATGGATAATGTTCTCGTGATTTACAAAGAGTCCAAGATCTCCTTCTACGGTTCTTTTAGCTAGGGGTTCGGGAGAAATAAGAATTCTACCAATTTCTTCACTACCCTGGGTCACGGAGTGGACGTCAGTAGTGGCTCCCCCTACATCAATAGTCATAACATCGGCGCAGAGGCTAGCGAGAAGCTCTGTTGCCAGCATTACCGAACCCGGTGTGGGAACAACATGGGAATCCACAATCTCTCTTATTTTTTCCATACCCTTGGCGTGAACGATATGTTCTTCAAAGACTTCTTGAATGACTTTTCTTGTGGGAAGAACATTGAGCTGATCGATTCTCGGATAGACATTTTCAACGATTCGAAGAAGCTCGCCCTTACCCGCCTCTTCAAAAATCAACTTTATTTCTTCATCATTTTCACAATTTCCAGCATATATAACCGGTACTTTTAAGGGAAGAGCGACAATTAATTCTGCATTATAAATAGCCGTATCTCGTTCTCCATAATCAACACCCCCTGCTATAAGAATAATATTAGGGTTAACTTCAGTGATTTTTGAGATATCGGTTCTACGCAGTTTACCCGATGTAAGAAAACTTATATTGGCTCCAGCACCAAGGGCTGCTTCCTTTGCAGCCTTAACTGTCATATCTTCGACCAGTCCATGAACCGTCATCCTTAGGCCTCCGGCAGCAGAGCTACTGGCAAGAATCCTTGTATTGATGAAGGATTCTTCAGGAAAACTGGTCCTTAATTCTTCAAGGGCTTGTCGAAGACCCAGGGTAACATCACCCTGGGCCACGGTTGTTGGCGCTTGAGCCCCGCCAATAAAACGGGGGTTTTCTGTATCTAGATCGGCAAAAGCATTGACCAAAGTCGTTGTTGAACCGATTTCGTAGACCAGAACTTTACTCATCTTCGCCTCTCATCCTTCTTTTACCCTGAACAATGGCAGTGGCCACGTGCACACCCTTGGTGCCTCGACCAAAACCAGCATCCATACCGTGTTCAACGGCAAGTTCAGGAGTAACCTGGGTTCCACCGGCTAAAATAACCAGTTTATCCCTAACGCCTTTTTCAATGGCGTAGTCATTTAATTTTTGCATATTTTTGTAGTGGATATCATCATGGGAAATGATGGTAGAAGCCATAATGGCATCGGCTTCCATCTCAATAGCAGCATCCACAAGTTTTTGAATCGGAACTGAGGTTCCAAGATACTCAACATTAAAGCCCCATTTTTCAATGCCACCGTGCTTGATGTCGATGATTTCACGAAGGCCTACAGAGTGCTCGTCTTCACCAACGGTTCCGGCGATAACTCTCATAGGATGAGCTTCCAGTTCACTCCACAGCTCTTGATCGGAATAAATCTTAGGCTCTGGAGGAATCTCTAAGGTTGTTAGGTCTACTGCAAAGTCAATTTTACCTTTTAGCTGTACTCTTGTTCCTTCAGAAGGATGCATACACTCAAGATGGATTACTTCAGCGTCCTTCATGTTCATATGCTTTGCGTACTCAAGAGCCGCATACTTTGCTACCTGCATAGGCACAGGAAGAAGAAGTTCCAGTTGAACCGTGCCATCGGCTAGCCACTCTACTTCAGGCATAACCATATTGGTATTACGGTAGGCTTCTTTTTCGGCCAGTCTTGTTTCTACATTGTCCACTGGATCGAGTTCATCGATATACTGAATCTTACTGCGATCTTCAAAGCTACATCCTCCGATTAACTCTGACGCCTTCTCGGGATCCACACCATATTGCATGGTATTGTTATAGCCGTAGTGGGATGTTACAGGAGCCATGTAGTTCTCGGCCCGCTCATAGACGGTACCGGCACCAATACCCCCTTGAATATCCCTAGGGATACCATCGCCATTGCGCTCAGGGTATTCACCGGAATCAACAAACATGCCTCTTTCAACGGCTTCATAATAGCCACCCATCTGGATCATTTCTTCAAGATAAAGCACGGCTCTTTCTTGAATCTCCCGGGCCTTAGCCGGTAGATAACCATCCTTACGGAGTTCCACCATTTCTAAAAGTCCATCCATACCAACTAAGGATTGTTTGGCCGTATCGCAGGCTTCGATATTAAACATATGCCAAGGAACATTTCTTCCCTCATCGGGAGTGATGGTAGACTGAATATCGGCACTGGTTAGCCTGGAAATCAGCATATTCATCACATGGGTTACCGTAGCTTCCCTGGAGGAGGAGGTAATGTACTTGGTATTCATTTGGGCGCGCATTTTGTACCTGTCAAAAAACTGACGAAGGGCAAGGGCATAGGGAAGGTCATAGCGCATGGTGGGAATGGGTGCCGCTGTGGGTGGAACCGTAGAAAGAGAAATATTGCTGGGCTTCATTCCTACTTTTTCACTAAAACGCGAGTTGATCCCATGTTGAACCAGCAGTTCAGGCATAACCTTCCAAGCATCTCTAGCCGTGGCATTGGCGTTATGAGCGCCATCAATTTGATTGATGTCGGCCCAGGCCATAATCTTCTTGCTTTCAGCGGCATCAACGTATGAGCGCACCATATTGATGTTTCTATAAAGGACATTGTATTGAGGATCTTGGTGGGCACCATTGACTCCCTCTTCGGCAAACATAACTGCCATTTCAGGTCCGGCTACACCGGAAACATAGGAGTGATAATTTATCGGTCTACCCACTTCTTCTTCAATAAGGTCTAGGGCTTTTCTTTGGGCTCGCACTTGCTTTCTTGTAATGGCAACGCCGCCAATTCCTTGGGGCGTTCCTTCAATTAGACCGTCGTAGTGGCTTTGACCGGCGGTACGAATAACCATAAGGTGGTCGGCCCCGTGCCAAGCTGCCATACGCATACGGCGAATATCATCTTCAAATCGCCCTGAAGCGATTTCTGATGTAATAGTTTCTTGAGGTTGTGGATCGAGGTTTTCAAAGTATTGAATGGCCGAAGGAATACCGATGGATTGCTTAAGAGGTTTTGAGCATTCTTTGTAGATATGCCCACCCATTTCAAGATCCTCGACTTTCTCCCGCCATGCCCAGCCTCTTCGCTTAGGTACATAATTCTCAAGATCTTTTAGAATCTCGTGAATATCAAGCTTTTCATTGGGTTTTAGTTCCATTATTTACCTCCCAGTTCTTCCTTGGCAAGATCCCAGTAATCTCCCTCAATGAGTTTGATACCGGCTTCGCGAATGGGAAGGCCTGTCTTTTTGCCTACGACATAGACAATATGGCCTACGCCATATTTCATCATGCCATGGTCTATGGCAATTTCCACCAAAGGTTTGGCCTCCAGAGTGGAAAATCCCATACGTAAAAGTATGCTTCGCTCGATCGAGGGCGAAGTATATTTGTAGGCCTGATCTAAAAGAGGATCGATAATTGTCTCAATATTCTCCCAAAATTTCTCTTTTAGCTCCTCATCGCTTAAATGTGCTATTGATTCTCGCCTTGTTAAATAATCATCTTCTCTTTGAAAACCCTTCATAGTCCCCCCTATCCTCTTAGTTCTGAAATAAGCTTATGAAGCTCCTCTTCGTTTAGCTTGATTTCTTCACAGAGGTATTTGATTTCTACGTCCGAAAAATCTCCTTCTTTTCCGCGGAGGATATTTTTCATATAGGATGACTTAATTCCCATAAGATCAAGTTCAACAACATCAATCTTACCTGGGTCTTCAGGGAAAATAATATTTTTGCCCGGAACTTCATCTTTAGTATCACCAAAGAAAATATCAATTCCGCGCTCCCTAGCAAAACTCAGTTGGGGATTAATATGTTTTCCAGCACCGGTATACTCGGTTTCTTGAACCAATATAATTTCATCTTCCTTCATATCTTGAGCCAGTTTAAAGGCAATGGCGAGAGAAGTGTTCCCTGCAGGACCACGCTCCAGACCTTCAAGATTGGCAAGAAGTTCTGTCATATAAAATACGCTGCCTTGGCCAATAGTATAATACTCATCGATATAGCGCATTGGTCTAGCGGCTGAACGAGGAACATCGGAGCGGTCAGGATTTGTACAGAAGGGAATACCAAAGCCGGTATGGCCAGTGGTAAAGCTCTTCATATTAAAGTCCTTGTCGCTGGCCATATGAAGTCCGGAAAGGTCAACCGAGGCAGCAACTATTTTAGTGTCGGTGGCGCCAGCTTTGATAAGGCCCCTAGCTGTTCC
>LFRM01195628.1_pt1 | contig 10765 bp, 10 predicted proteins | sample 618341 | NCBI WGS metagenome assembly LFRM01 (sample SAMN03654438, study PRJNA283298) | anaerobic digester metagenome | isolation source: pool of bioreactors CSTR01a, CSTR02a, and CSTR03a thermophilic anaerobic... | place: Denmark: Kgs. Lyngby | collected 2014-05-21
AGTTACAATTGGAGAAGATGGTTATACAATGGATGATGTGCTTGTTCATGATTGCACAACACAGGACAATACACTTCACCTAAAATTGGCACTGATGGATACAGCTGACGGGCTCCCTGTAGCACTTGGTGTGATTCGCAGTGTTGAAGCGCCTACATATGAAAGTGACTACGAGAAACAAATAGCTGAAGTACGAGAAAAAATACCTAATAAGTCTTTCACAGATTTTCTCTTAAGCCGGCCTAACATTTGGGAAGTAAGGTAACTACTTACTTCCTCCTTTTCTGCGATGGATTTCACTTTTAATTAGTTGCAACTCACGGCTGGTTTGACCTTTCATTGAGCTATTTTCTCTTGCTCTGCGAAATAAGTATGGCATCATTGTTTTGATTTCTCCGTAGGGAAGATATTTAACAACGTTATATCCATTCTCGGCAAGGTTATATGTTATGTGATCGCTCATACCATACAGCTGAGAAAAATATATCCCCGGGTGATTTCTATTTAATCCCTTTTCATCGATAAGCTGGGCCAATAGCATTGAGCTATTCTCATTGTGGGTTGCAACCATAAAGTTTATAGTATGATGATTTTCTATCATATAAACTATTGCGGCATCAAAATCTCTGTCAGTTGCTGCTTTATCGGGCTGTATGGGAGAAGGATATCCTAACTCGATAGCACGTTCTCTTTCAGTTTCCATGTACGCTCCGCGAACTATCTTCAGTCCAAACTTAAACCCATTTTCAATTGACATGCGGTGATGTTTTTTCAACCTCTCTAGAGCGTCGTGCCTATACATTTGATATGTGTTTTGAACAATAGCTTTTTCTTTATTGAATTTTGCCATTTCTTTCAAAACTATCTCATCCAAAATAGGTTGAATCCAAGTTTGTTCTGAATCAATTAACACTGGAACACCAAGTTCATAACCTCTTTTAAATATAGCCTCCACTCTATCTTCTATTGCCTTGAATCTCTGAGACTCATCAGCAGTAAGTGGCAAACAGGAACTTACTTTTGTGAGTAAGTATAAACTACCTATTCCTGTGATTTTAAAGGCACTAAATGGCACATTCTTATTTTCATTAGCGTACTCTATGGTACTGATTATTTCTCTACAAGTAGCCTCAAAAAGTTCTTCAGACTCTTCACCTTCAAGGGCGTAATCTAAAATTGAACCAACATTACGTTTAGCTAACCGTTCAATTGTTTTCCCACAATCGGTTATTGAGGTTCCACCCACAAAATGTTTGTAAATTGTGTTACGAATAATAGGTTTTACCGGGAACTTAACTGAAAAAGCAATATTAACAAGTTTTTCACCTATCCCAACCAATTGCTTGTTGTTCATTATTTTAAAAAGCTGATACGCTTCATTTAAGGCATGGTTAGATTGATCGCGAAAGGCTAATTTGGTATTAAAAAAATCCACCTGAGCAGTTTTAATAGTTTGCATCTGATTCTGTTAAAGAAGTATTAATATTCCACAAATATAGATATATTATTTGTATATTTGTGGAACAAATTGGATCGTTTTTATCTCTATAAATCAACATGCCACAATTGTTAAATAGCTAGTTTTGGATTAAGATTTTATAAGAGGAAAAGATTATAACCTAAGTAAAAACAAATAATTATGTCTAAAGGTGTTTATAAATTACCGGAAATTAAGAATGAACCCATATTGAGTTATGCTCCGGGATCTGCTGAAAGAGCAACTTTGAAACAGAAGTTAGCAGAGCTTAATGAGGGAGGAGTGGACATTCCTATGATTATTGATGGGAAAGAGATACGCACAGATGACAAGAGAGATATTAGCCCCCCACACAATCATCAGCACCTATTAGGTCATTATCATCAAGGCGACAACAGTCATGTTCAAATGGCCATTGATGCTGCTTTGAAAGCTAAACCTGCTTGGGAGGCAATGAAATGGGAAAGCAGAGCTGCAATATTCCTGAAAGCCGCCGATCTAATTGCAGGTCCCTATCGTGCAGACTTCAATGCTGTAACTATGATTGGACAGTCTAAGAACGCCTTTCAATCTGAAATAGATGCTGTATGTGAACTTATTGACTTCTATCGTTTTAATGTGAAGAACATGATAGATATTTATAAAATGCAACCCAACTCATCACCCGGTGTTTGGAATAGAATGGTATGGCGCCCGCTTGAAGGGTTCATATTTGCATTATCTCCATTTAACTTCACTTCTATTGCAGCTAATTTGGGCGGAGCTCCGGCTTTGATGGGAAATACTGTTGTATGGAAGCCCTCGAAAACTGCAATATACTCGGCACACTTAATTATGAAGGTGCTTAAAGAGGCAGGACTTCCTGATGGTGTCATTAATCTTGTATATGTTGGTGGAAAAGAAGCCACTGAGGTTATTTTTAATCATCGCGATTTTGCAGGTTTGCATTTTACCGGATCAACAGCTGTTTTTAATAGTATGTGGGGAACAATTGGTAAGAATATATCTAATTACAAGTCATATCCGCGTATAGTTGGTGAGACAGGTGGTAAAGATTATATATTTGCTGAAGAAACAGCAGATGCCAAGCAGGTTGCAACTGCTATAACACGTGGTGCATTTGAATATCAGGGTCAGAAATGCTCTGCAGCATCTCGAGCATTTATTCCTTCAAATATGTGGNNTTTGTTAATGCTGTAATTGACGAGGACTCGTTTGACAAACTATCTAAGGTAATAGATGATGCAAATGCATCGCCCGATGCTGAAGTAGTTTGTGGGGGCACTTATGATAAGTCGACAGGCTACTTCATTCATCCAACAGTAATTCAGGCAAAGACACCCGACTATATAACTATGAAAGAAGAGCTGTTTGGTCCGATTCTTACAGTTTATGTATATGAACCAAAGGATATAGAACAGACTCTTGATATTCTTGATAGCTCTACTGACTATGCTCTTACAGGTGCAATTTTTTCATCCAACAGGTATATGATAGAGAAGTTGACTTCGCGACTAATGCATACTGCGGGTAATTTCTATATCAATGACAAGCCAACTGGTGCGGTTGTAGACCAACAACCATTTGGTGGTGGACGAGGATCTGGAACAAATGATAAAGCCGGTTCTGTTTTCAATCTTTTGCGCTGGGTTTCACCACAATGTATAAAGGAGACCTTTGTTACTGCAACAGACTATATGTATCCAAATTTTCTAGAAGAGTAATCTCGTATAATTTATCATTATTATATAAAAATGATATTGTAGAGGGTGGTTTTATAACCATCCTCTATTTTTTGCATTACGCCATATCTTAACAATGTTTCACTTTTTGAAATACGGAATCAGATTCCTGAGAAAGTCACGGTAGACATAGCACATAACGATAATGTAGATCAACCTTAAACATCCTTTCGCTACTGTTAAATAAAACTTTCGGAAAACATTCTATCTTTGTATATTGTTAATTCAGTTGACGGATAATTTATATGCAAAAGAAGAAAATTAATATCGCTGTAGACGGATTTTCGTCATGTGGCAAAAGTACTATCGCCAAAGGACTGGCTAAAGAATTAGGTTATACATACATAGACAGTGGAGCAATGTATCGAGCGATGGCTTTATTCGCTATACGTTATGGTTTGATTACTGACAGTGAAATAGACGAAGCAGCATTGCAAAAACATATATCTGAAATAAAAATATCTTTCAAAAACAACTCCAATGGTGGTCAGGATACTTACCTAAATGGAGAAAATGTTGAAAGTGAAATCCGCACACTTAAGGTGGCAAATGGTGCAAGCAGGATTAGCACCCTTGGGTTTGTAAGAAAAGCCTTGGTACATCAGCAACAGGAAATGGGGAATGGTAAAGGTGTTGTAATGGATGGTCGTGATATAGGTACAGTTGTATTTCCAAATGCAGAAATGAAACTATTTCTTACCTCATCACCCGAAATTAGAGCAAAAAGAAGGTATCACGAGATGATACAGAAAGGTGAGAGCCCCTTATATGAAGATGTGCTGGCAAATGTAATAGAAAGGGACCAGCGTGACTCTACACGAGCTGAAAGTCCGTTATTGAAAGCAGACGATGCTATTGAGCTGGATAATTCTGATATAGGAATTAAAGAGCAGCTTAATTGGGCATTGCAAATGTTTAATAAAATCACATCCTAAAATGAACAGAATTGAAATAGACAATGAGTCGGGGTTTTGCTTTGGTGTTGTCAAAGCAATTAACAAGGCTGAGGAAGAGCTTAAAGAGAGAGGTACACTATACTGCTTGGGAGATATTGTACATAATAACATAGAGGTAGAACGTCTTGAAAAAATGGGGTTAATAACCATTGATCATGAGCAATTTAAAAAATTGAAGAATGTTAGAGTCCTACTTAGAGCACATGGTGAACCACCCAGTACATACGAAATTGCGAAAGAGAACAACATTGAGCTTATTGATGCTTCGTGCCCTGTAGTTTTGGGACTACAAAAGAAAATAAACAAGAAATACGTTCGCCGCGAGAATGATGACACCCAAATAGTAATTTACGGCAAAAAAGGTCATGCTGAAGTTAATGGGCTCTTGGGTCAAACAGACGATTCGGCAATAATTATAGAGAACCACGACGATATTGAAAAATTAGATTTCTCGAGAGATATAAATCTTTTCTCACAAACGACTAAATCGCTAGAAGGTTTCTTTGAGATTGGAGAGATAATACGCAATAAAATGAAAGATGGTGCAAAACTTGAGTTCTACGATTCTATTTGCAGGCAGGTATCTAACAGAGTGCCAAATATTCAGGAATTTGCGGAGAAACATGATTTAATTATTTTTATTGCTGGAGAAAAAAGCTCAAACGGAAAAGTTTTGTTTGCAGAATGCAAAAAGAAAAACCCAAACTCATACCTTATACATTCTCCTGGTGATATTGATCCTTCATTATTGAAAGATGATATAACTATAGGGGTGTGTGGAGCCACTTCTACTCCTATGTGGCAGATGAAAGCTGTCGCCGAAAATATCACGAAATTGAAACCGGAGATGAACATTTCAAGAGCTGCTTTTTAAAGCAGCTTTTTTTTTGCGCTATAATCAAAATAAATGTATCTTTGCATCTTATAGTTTTAATGGAAATTTAGGCTTACTCGATAGTTAAATTCAATACTAATTAGCACTTTATGGACTCAAATATAAAAAGCATTGGCATCCTTACTTCAGGTGGTGATGCACCGGGAATGAATGCTGCAATTCGTGCTGTTACACGTGCCGGTATTTCAAACGGTATGCGAACTTATGGTGTATACAGGGGATTTAAAGGTCTCATATCTGATGAGATCGAGGAATTTAAAACTAATAGTGTTAGCAATATCATTCAGCTAGGTGGTACCATACTAAAGACAGCTCGCTCTGATGAATTTCTTACAACAGAGGGTCGTAATATTGCCTTTGAGAACATGAAGAAGTATGGCATGGATGCACTTGTAGTAATTGGTGGAGATGGATCATTAACCGGAGCATCAGTTTTTGCAAATGAATTCAACATTCCAGTCGTGGGTCTTCCAGCTACTATAGATAACGATCTTAATGGCACCGATATAACTATAGGTTATGATACTGCATTGAACACGATAATGCAGGCTATGGATAAAATACGAGACACTGCAACATCTCACGAACGTTTGTTTTTTGTTGAAGTAATGGGTCGTAACTGTGGGTTTCTTGCACTAAATAGCGCAATTGCGTCTGGTGCTGAGGCTGCAATAATTCCTGAAATAAGTATTGAGAAAGACCAATTAGGCGAACTCATTGAACAGGGATTCCGTAAATCAAAGAGCAGTAGCATGGTACTAGTAACCGAGAGTGATGTTACTGGGGGTGCCATGAAAATGGCAGATAGAGTAAAGAAAGAGTATCCTCAATATGACGTTAGGGTTACTATTTTAGGACATCTCCAAAGAGGTGGTTCACCATCTGCTCAAGACCGTATTCTAGCGAGTAGAATGGGCATAGCTTCAATTCAAGCTTTACTTGAAAATCAAAGAAACGTGATGATAGGTATCCACGAGAATGAGATTGATTATATCCCATTTAAGAGAGCTATAAAAAAACAAAGAGAAATCAATGAGGAGTTACTAGAAGTATTGCGTATCTCTTCTATTTAATAAAATTCATTATGGAAATTACACACATCGAACACATCGGAATTGCAGTAAAAAGCATTGAGGAACAATTACCTTACTATGAAAACATTCTTGGCCTAAAATGCTACAACATTGAAACTGTTGAAGATCAAAAAGTAAAAACAGCTTTTTTTAAGGTAGGTAACACCAAAATAGAACTTTTGGAAGCTACTTCAGAAGACAGCACAATTGCCAAGTTTATTGAAAAACGTGGTGAAGGTGTACATCATATAGCGTATGCTACCAATAATTTAGATGAAGCTTTAAAAGAGGTAGAGTCTAAAGGTGTAAGACTTATAGATAAAGAGGGCAGACCAGGAGCAGAAGGTTTAACAATTGCCTTTTTACATCCAAAATCAACAGGCAGCGTTCTCACTGAACTTTGCGAACATCCTGAGAAATAGACTATTACAACACATTAAATAAATAATATTACATGAGCAATCAACTTGATAAGGTAAAAGAACTCATACAGTTACGGGAAAAAGCCCGTTTGGGTGGGGGTGAAAGAAGAATTGAAGCACAACACAAAAAAGGAAAGTATACTGCAAGAGAAAGAATTGCAATGCTTCTTGACGAAGGCAGCTTCGAAGAGTTCGATATGTTTGTAGAACACCGTTCACACAACTTTGGCATGGAAAAAAACAAGTTCCTTGGCGATGGTGTGGTAACAGGTTATGGAACAATAGAAGGACGACTTGTTTATGTATACGCTCAAGATTTTACCGTTTCGGGTGGATCTTTATCTGAAATGCATGCACTAAAGATCTGTAAAGTTATGGATCAGGCAATGAAAATGGGTGCTCCTGTTATAGGTATAAACGACTCTGGAGGTGCACGTATTCAGGAAGGTATAAATGCTCTTGCAGGATATGCCGAAATTTTCCAACGCAATATATTAGCTTCTGGTGTTGTTCCACAAATATCTGGTATTTTTGGACCTTGCGCGGGAGGTGCAGTTTACTCACCAGCTCTTACGGATTTTATAATAATGACACAAGGAACATCTTATATGTTTCTTACCGGTCCTAAAGTAGTTAAAACAGTAACAGGTGAAGATGTAACACAAGAAGATTTGGGAGGAGCATCTGTTCATGCTGCTAAATCTGGTGTAGCTCAATTCTCTGCTGAATCTGAAGAACATGGATTGAAAATGATTCGTCACTTATTGAGCTTTATACCTCAAAACAATCTTGAAGAAGCTCCAATTCTTGAAAATGATGATCCTATAGATAGGCTTGTAGATGGCTTGAATGACATTATTCCTGATAGTCCTACCAAGCCATATGATATGTATGAAGTGATTGGAGGCATTATTGACAATGGTGAATTTTTAGAAGTTCATGCTGATTATGCCAAAAACATAATTGTAGGTTTTGCAAGATTCAACGGTCAGTCTGTGGGTATTGTAGCTAACCAGCCTAAATATCTTGCTGGAGTTCTTGATATAAACGCTTCTAGAAAAGCTGCAAGATTTGTTAGATTCTGTGATGCATTCAACATTCCAATTGTTACTTTAGTTGACGTACCTGGATTTTTACCGGGAACCGGACAAGAGTATGGTGGTGTAATTACTCATGGAGCAAAATTACTGTATGCTTATGGTGAAGCAACTGTTCCTAAAATTACAGTTACATTGCGCAAGTCATATGGTGGTGCGCATATCGTAATGAGCTGCAAGCAGTTGCGTGGAGATATTAACTACGCATGGCCTAGTGCAGAAATTGCAGTTATGGGTGCTGATGGTGCAGTTGAAGTACTTTACAGTAAAGATATTGCTGCAGAAACAGATCCTGAGAAAAAAGCTGTAGTTATAGAGGAGAAGAAACTAGAATACAATAATTTGTTTGCTAATCCTTATGAGGCTGCACGTTATGGTTATATAGATGATGTAATTGAGCCACGAAACACGCGTTTCCGTATAATACGTGCTTTACAGAATACAGTTACAAAAAAACTGCAAAATCCTCCTAAGAAGCATGATAATTTACCTTTGTAAGAGCTGAAATATGAGTAAAAGATTAACACAGATTGCTCTACTGCTTATTTTGCTATTAGCTTCATCATGCTCCAAAAGATATGAAAATCCTTCATTGGTTATAAATGAGGTGTTGGTTATCAATGAGGAGAATTTTGTTGATGATTATGGCCAAAGAAGTGGATGGATAGAAATATTCAATAATACTGCTAAAACTCAAAATATGGGCGGGTTATTTATTACTAATGATAAGAATGATCCGAAGAAATATCCTATTCCTAAGGGAGATATTAAAACTCAGATTCCACCTCATCAGCATGTGTTATTTTGGGCAAATAATAAGCCCTATCAAGGAACATTTCATATTAGTTTTGAGCTTGATCCAAATAAGGACAATTATATTGCTTTATTTGACGAGAGTGGGCTTAAAGTTCTTGACGAGGTAACAATTCCTGCTGGTCAACTTGCAGATGTCTCGTGGGGATATGATGTGGATGGAATTAAATTTAATAGAACAGATGGCACTCATTTGTTAAAACGTTTAGATAAAGTTACCCCAAGTACTAATAATTATACTCTTGACAAAAATGAAAAGGTTGATAGATTTAAAGAAAATGATAAATTTGGAGCAACTATGACAATTACATCTATGCTAGTGGTGTTCGCAGCACTTGTACTTCTGTATATTGTCTTTAAATTTGTAGGTAAAACTTCAGTTAGAATTGCAAAAAGAAAGAATATAAGTTCAGATTTAGTGGAAGTTAGCGGAACAGAAGACACCTCACAAGAGATATCAGGAGAAATTCTTTCTGCAATATTTATGGCACTCCATGAAGAGCAGAATAATGTTCACGATATAGAACATACTATACTTACTTTTGATAAAATAAACAGAAGATATTCTCCATGGAGTTCAAAACTCTACGGATTGAGAGAACTACCTCGTAAATAATATCGCATTTTTCATAATAGAATAGCGTTAAACAACGCGTACTGTATTAAAGAATAAAAATTTAATAAAAATGAAAGAATATAAATATAGAATCAACGGCAGCTTATACAATGTAGTTGTAAATGAAATTGCTGACGAACATGCATCTGTTGAGGTAAATGGGACTCCTTATACTGTTGAACTAGAAAAGAAGACAGTAAAAAAACAGGTGGGTTCACCATTTAAAAAAGCAGCTCAAGCAGGAAGTCCTAGCCCAAGTGCAGTTGCAGCTACTCCCGTAACAAAACAATCTGCACCATCAAGCTCTAATGCACAAAAATCTCCATTACCAGGGGTAATATTAGAAATTAGCTGTAATGTTGGAGATAGTGTTAAAAAAGGGCAGAAACTACTTATTCTGGAAGCTATGAAAATGGAAAATAATATCATAGCTGATAAAGATGGAACTATTCAAGAAATTAAAGTTAGTAAAGGCGACTCTGTTTTAGAAGGTACTGAACTAGTAATAATTGTTGGTTAAGATATGGGAAGTTTTACTCAGTTTTTAATTGATAATCTAAGCGCCTTTACCAATAACACAGGGTTTGCAAATGTTGAACTGACTCATATTATAATGTTCTTTTTTGGAATATTATTTATATACTTAGCCATTCGATATGAATTTGAACCTTTACTATTAGTACCAATTGGTTTTGGTATTTTAATTGGTAATATCCCTTTTGATGCTACAGCAAATCTGGGAATTGGCATTAATGAAGAGGGATCGGTTCTAAATATACTTTATTCAGGTGTAAAAAATGGATGGTATCCTCCATTAATTTTCTTGGGTATTGGTGCAATGACAGACTTCTCATCTTTGATAGCCAACCCTAAGCTTATGTTAGTTGGTGCAGCATCTCAGTTTGGTATTTTTGGTGCTTATATAATCTCACTGCAATTGGGCTTTGACCCTACAGAAGCAGCTTCAATTGGTATTATTGGTGGAGCTGACGGACCTACTGCAATTTTCTTAACTTCTAAATTAGCTCCGCATTTACTTGGTGCTGTAGCAATCTCGGCCTATTCTTATATGGCTTTGATTCCAATAATTCAGCCTCCATTTATGCGTCTGTTAACAACGAAGAAAGAAAGGACTATTAAAATGAAGTCTGCAAGAGTTGTATCGCAGAATGAAAAGATTATTTTCCCAATAATTGGTCTTCTAATGACTACCTTTTTGGTTCCATCCGGATTGCCATTATTGGGGATGCTGTTTTTCGGAAACTTGCTGAAAGAATCAGGAGTTACAAGACGTTTGGCTGAAACTGCAAGAGGTCCGATGGTTGATATAGTAACTATTCTATTAGGATTAATGGTAGGTGTTGCTACTCAGGCATCGACATTCTTAACAGCGGCTTCTATTAAAATATTTATGCTAGGAGCGTTAGCATTTATTATTGCAACCTGTGCAGGTGTACTTTTCGTTAAGCTCATGAATATGTTCTTAAAGAAAGAAAATAAGATTAACCCATTAATTGGTAATGCAGGAGTATCCGCAGTTCCAGGATCTGCTAGAATGTCTCAGGTTGTTGGGCTTGAATATGACTCTACCAACCATTTATTGATGCATGCAATGGGACCAAACGTTGCAGGTGTTATAGCATCCGCTGTAGCGGCAGGGTTAATGCTTGGTTT
>LFRM01338236.1_pt1 | contig 10763 bp, 9 predicted proteins | sample 618341 | NCBI WGS metagenome assembly LFRM01 (sample SAMN03654438, study PRJNA283298) | anaerobic digester metagenome | isolation source: pool of bioreactors CSTR01a, CSTR02a, and CSTR03a thermophilic anaerobic... | place: Denmark: Kgs. Lyngby | collected 2014-05-21
TGCCATGCACCGTGATCCAGCCGCGCCTGACCCGCCACTTTTCTCGCACCCCCTCGCCCCCGTGCTGTCGACGGCGATGATGACATCCCGGTAACGGGAGATCCAGGCGCTGGATCCGGCGGAAAGAGGGTGGTATAGTCCGCCGCCACGAGACCGGGGGAGGAAGGTCGCGAGTCTCCGGACAAACCTCCTCCATCTGGCGGTAGGACATCTGCAGGAAGGTGTAGATGCGAGCCATCCACGCAATAAAATTTCAGGATACTGAAACGGTCGACCTGGTTTGCCGGCGTTCATCCGGCAAAGGAGCTCAAGCTCACCAGTCGATGAACTCAGGCGAGAGGTGAAGAGCCGGAAGGGACGTCCGTATCTTCTACTTTTGGGTCGAAGAACCAGGTTTATGCAACACAGCACTGGTTCAGGTATCCGGGCATCCTTCTGTTGATTTTCATCCCGGGTAAAGTATATATTAAGTATTATGTAACTCTGCCCATCAATGACTCGTCTCCGTTACCTCAGCAGCATCTGTGCAGTCTGTGGTGAGACCTGCCGATTCAGCATCCCCGAAGCAGTCGTCTCTATCGGTTCGCGAGACCTCGACACCCGCCCCGCCGAACCCCTACGGTCCACCATCTACGCATGGGTCAAACGGTGCCCCTCTTGCGGCTACTGTGCCCCGAACCCGGGAAAAGCCCAGGAGGGAGCAGCCGAAGTCGTGAAACTACCCCGATACCGGGAGCAGCTCGACTCCCGGAAATTTCCCAGAGTAGCAAACACCTTCCTCTGCTGGTCGATAATCCAGGAGGATCTCGGTGCGCAGGCTCAGGCTGCATGGGCCTCCCTCCACGCCGCCTGGGCCTGCGATGATGAAGGGGATGACGTGCCTGCACGGATCTGCCGGAAACGTGCCGTCAACCTCATGCGGCGGGCGTGGGAGCAGGGTGAGCGCCTGGCCCCCCAGGCAGGGGCGGACGAGGCGCTCCTCGTAGATCTGCTCCGCAGGGCGGGAAGGTTCCGGGAGGCCCGTGCCGTGGCAAAGGAGGTGATTGAGCAGAACCCGCATCCCCTCATTACCGAGATTATGCGGTTCCAGATCAGGTTGGTCGCTGCATCAGACCGGGGCGCTCACACCGTCGCTGAAGCCAGAAGGTCCAGGCAGGCTGCATCGTTGTGACGTGTGGATGCAGCAAAGCCTCACTCTTTGTATACTGTTCCACCGATACTCTATCATGGACAATATCACGATCCTCTCCCCGGGTATCTATACCTACGGCGCCATGCTGATCGGCGGCGTCCTCCGCGACGCGGGCCACCGGGTGACGCTCACCCGGACAGCTACTGCCCCCCCTGCCGGTTCGCTCCTGCTCATGAGTCTCTTCTCGACCCAGCACCTCCTTGACCCCGAGATCCGGAACCTGATCCGGACCCACCGCGCAGGGGGCGGAACAGTCTATGTGGGGGGTCCGGTCTCGGCAGCGCCGGAGATGGTGCTCGGAGAGCTCGCTCCCGACGCGGTGGTCGTCGGTGAAGGAGAGGAGACGGTGGTCCGCCTCGTCGAGGAGGGGGTCTCGGATACTCTCCCCGGGATCGCCTTCCTCGACGGTGACCAGGTGATCGTGACGCCCCCCGCCCCGCCAGCCCCGATCGACCGGCCGCTTCCTCTGATCCCGGACGACATCGGGAGCCAGAGCATCCGTGGCGCAAGTGCCTACATTGAGACCCATCGGGGGTGCATCGGCGGGTGCACATTCTGCCAGGTGCCCCGGTTCTTTGGGCGGATGATCCGAAGCAGGCCGCTCGCGGACATCATCGAGGAGGTAGAGGCGTTTGCAGCGCGCGGGGCGACACGGCTCTCGGTCTCAGGGGGAACCGGGTCGCTCTACGGCTCCCTGGATGGGGAGATGGACCCGGAGGCCTTCGTCGCCCTCCTCCGCGGGATGGCCGGGGTGATGGGGCCGCGCAACGTCTCCTCCCCGGACATCCGTGTTGATTGCATCACCGATGAGGTCCTGGATGCCATCAGGCAGTACACCATCGGGTGGGTCTTCTTCGGGATCGAGTCAGGGAGCGATCGGGTGCTCCGATTGATGGGCAAGGGCGTCACCGTCAGGGAGGTCGCGGAGGCAGTGGAGCGGTGCCGTGAGCACGACCTTAAAGTTGCAGGAAGTTTCATCGTCGGCTACCCCGGAGAGACGGAGCGGGACTACGAGGCGACGAAAGACCTGATCGCCAGCCTCTGCCTCGATGACGTCTTCGTGAGCAGCGCCGAGCCCATCCCCGGAACACCGCTTGCAGACCTTGTGGTCAGGACCCCGCGCGAGAAGAACCCGGCGTTCGTCCCCCATACTGGAGAGTACCGGCCGCTTGACCTGACCGAGAGCGAGGCCCGGTGCTTTGACCTGATGATGCATGCCGATATGTACCGCCCACAGATACGGCTCATAACCGACGAGGTCTACTCCGCCTACCTCTCTGAAGCGAAGAAACAGGGGCGGGATATCAGGGCAGCGACCGACCTCATCCTCCGCTACGCCCGGTCCCGTGAGTAGTGGATCATTTCACCCTATTTTGCGGATCCTGGCGCGGATCGCCAGTCGCACGCGGAGGGCGCGGAGGGGCTTTGCCGAGGAGAGGTGCTCTTCTCAGAGATTCACGATTGCCTGGTAATTGGCAAAGACTGTCGGGAAGAAGAGGTGGGCCGTGACGAGGGTTGAGAAGAAGACCGAGACAAATGAGAGTCCTTTGAAACTCCGGGCAGCCACCAGGGAATGGGGTCTATACCCTGCGGACCGGTATCAAAAGATGCGCGGTGGCTTCATCCGGAAAGAGCTGGTATCGTTATGCGACCTATCATTCCCGCACGATACAACCCATTCTGTCGGGCTCCTTTCTGACCATTCTTGCCTTTTTCAGTGATCGGGTACGGTACAGACCTCTCCTGGTATTCTTCACCTATCATACATGAGATCTTCCCGATTTTTCCACCGAAGCAGAGTATATATAGCAGGGACATCCATCAGCCCTTGGAATACTGCTGGAATCACAACGTCCGGCCCCCTGCAGTAACCACGATACTAGCAAAGGATGGTGCAGATCGACCGGCCGGGTGAGCGCCCCATCCCCCCACCGGGAACTTCCTTAAGATATGGGAAGATCAACCACCAAAACGATCATGCGATAGGTAAGGATGCAGACAGAATGCGCAAAATTAAGTCTTCAGCGGGCCTGAAGGGATTTGAACCCTTGGCCTACGGATTAAGAGTCCGTCGCTCTGCCGACTAAGCTACAGGCCCATGCATCTGACCTAATAGTGTAGCACGGGATAGGGTATAAACCTTGCGGGGCCTTCCCGAAACTCGCTAAAATGGAATCCCTTAATAATATGAGAAGTTACACCATTGTACGCATGCCTGAGGCGGTCCAGAACGTTTCAAAAGAACGTGTCAAGTATATCATCTTTGGTTGCGGGAGCACTGGCTATAACGTTGCAGAGGAGCTCGCACGAGAAGATGAAGATCTCATCATCGTAGATAAGGACGAGAAGCGGGTGGAAGATCTCCGCGACCAGAAGTACGAAGCATTTGTTCGTGATCTCCGTGACCCCGACCTCGTGGAGGGGTTGCCGGTACCGGAGGTCGCTTTCATCCTCACAAACGACAGGGATGCCAACCTGGCCGCGCTTAAGACCATCAAGAACCGCTACCCGGCAACCTACGTCATCGCACGCGCCACCGACCCGGTCGGGGTCGACCTTCTCCAGCAGGAAGGTGCCGATATCGTCCTCTATCCGCAGGAAGTGGTCGCGAAGACCGCCATCCACTATATCAGGCAACTCCACTCGTCAAGACTCGCTCTGCGGCTCTATGATATGCTTGCTTCCTGGGAGGGGACGCTCTGTATCGTCACCCATCTAAACCCCGACCCCGACGCGATCTCAAGCGCCATGGCGCTCTCGATGATCGCCAGACACGCAAGCCACAACAAACTTGAGTGCCGCATCCTCTACGAAGGGGACATCGGACACCAGGAGAATCGAGCGTTTATCAACCTCCTCGAGATCAAGATGGAACGGCTCACCCCCCAGATCCTTGAGGAATGCAACTACATCGCTCTGGTCGACTCGTCAGGGCCGGGCGTGAACAACGAACTCCCAAAGACCACCCGGGTCAACATCATCATCGACCACCACAAGAACGGCGAGCGCCCTTCCGCTGTCGCCGACTTCGTCGATATCAGGCCCGGGGTCGGCGCCACAGCGAGCATCATGACCCAGTACCTGATGGAACTCGATATCCCCGTGAGCAAATCGGTAGCCACCGCGCTACTCTACGGTATCCGGGCGGATACGAAAGATTTCAAGAGGAACGTCACCCCCCAGGACCTCAACTACGCGGCGTTCCTCCTCCCCCTGACCGACGCCGACCTCCTCGACAAGATCACATCCCCCTCCATATCGCTGGAGACCGTGGAGATCATAGGAAGTGCCATCAAGAACCGGCGAATCAAGAGCGGATACCTCTTCTCCAACGTTGGCTACGTCAGGAACCGCGACGCGCTCCCGCAGGCTGCCGATATCCTGATCAACCTCGAGGGGGTGAACACGGCACTGGTCTACGGTATCAGCGACCAGAATATTGTCATGTCGGCGCGGAACAAGGACATCAGACTCCACCTCGGGAACGTGATGGCTGAGGCGTTCGGCGAGATCGGTGAGGCCGGTGGACACTCCACGATGGCCGCCGCCATGATCCCGCTCAGCTATTTCTCCATGGTGAAGGAGAAAGAGACCCTGCTCGACCTGATCATCGACCCGATCCTCAAGCGATTCACTAACATCGTCGGCCTGGATAACAACGAGGGTGGTTAATGAAGTTTGTGGACTGGGAACCACATTATATCGCAATTCTTGAATATTTTGGGTTCGAGCGCGAGGCAGACGAGGCGGCCGCCAGGCTGCTTGCAGATCTTGCCGGAGGTCGGGATGATCTCGGGCTCCTTCAATCGCTCATCCAGGACAGGGCGGTGACGGTCTGTGGGAACGCGCCCTGCCTCCCTGAGGAACTCGATCAGGTCGAGGGGACAGTACTCGCCGCTGATGCCGCTGCTGAAGTGCTCGCTGACCACGGTATCCGGGCTGATGCGGTCTTCACTGACCTCGACGGCGCGACCGATGTCTTCATCGACCTCTCCCGGCAGGGGACGGTGATGGTCGTGCACGCCCACGGCGATAACCTCCCGCTCCTCCGCCACTGGCTCCCGCTTCTCCCGGGCCCGCTGGTCGCCACCACTCAGGCGGTGCCTCTGCCTCACGTCTATAACTTTGGCGGGTTCACCGACGGTGACCGGGCGGTCTTTGCCGCCGATGACCTCGGTGCGGCGTCGATCCGGATCATCGGGTTTGACCTTGCCGACCGGAACGTCGACCCCGTCAAGCGGGGAAAACTCTTCTGGGCGGGGGAACTCCTCCACCTGATCGGGTATGACCTCTAGTGCTCTCATCATCGATGGCTACGTCGACGAGCCTGCGTGCCTGGGTGTTGCGCCCTACATCTCCCCCTACGTGAGAGAGGTCGCCGGGGTCCTGATAGAGCATGGTTACGTACCCGGCTACGTCACCATCGATCAGGTCAGGTCTGACCCGGCCCTGGTCGCCGGCCGCGGCGACGATCTTGTGGTGATGATCGCAGGAAGGACCGTTCCCGGCACCTACATCGGGGGGAAGCCTGCGACCCTCACGGAGATCCAGCAGCTCGGGCTCCTGCTTCGGGAGCCGACCACCGTCATCGGCGGGCCGATCACGTTTGGTTATGCACCCGGCGGCGGGGAGAGAGCCATCAGGCAGGCGATCGCCGGGTTCGACGTCATGCTCCAGGGGTCACCGGCGGTCGCGCTTGATGCCTGGCTCTCGGGCGGGGAACCCGCCGGTGTGACTGACTACTCCCGGACTGACCACTGGTGCATCGCGGGCGCCGGGATCATCGCCCGGCACCCGGCGTTCCCGTACGTGATGTGCGAGCTCGAGACCGCCACCGGGTGCTCCCGGGCAACGGTCGGAGGGTGTTCCTTCTGCACCGAGCCATTCTACGGTCTTCCGCGCTACCGGAGCATCGAGGGGATCGCTGAGGAGGTGGCGGCGCTCCGTGCAGCTGGCGCTCGCCACTTCAGGCTCGGTCGGCAGCCCGACCTCCTCGCCTACCAGAGCAGCGGCGGGGAGTTCCCGGTCCCGCGTCCGGAGGTGCTCCGGGACCTCTTCTCTGCCATCCGGGCGAGGGCTCCTGATCTCCTGACCCTGCACATCGACAACATCAACCCGGGCACCATCGCCCGGCACGAGGAGGCGGCCCGGGAGGCGCTCGCCGCGATAGTCGACGGTCACACCCCGGGCGACACTGCAGCCTTCGGGATGGAAACCGCCGACCCGGCGGTGGTGGTGGCAAACAACCTCAAAGCCATGCCTGACGATGTCTTCCGCGCGATCGAGATCGTGAATGAGATCGGGGGGAAGCGGAGCGGGGGTATCCCGGAACTTCTTCCCGGCCTGAACTTCGTCATCGGCCTTGCGGGGGAGACGCCAGCGACATTCGACGCGAACGAGGCGTTTCTCCGGCGGGTGCTTGACGCCGGACTCCTGGTGCGGCGTGTGAACATCAGGCAGGTGATGCTGTTTGAGGGGACAGCGGTCTATGAAAAGAATACCCTCGGGATGCACGACACCCGGTTCCGCGCCTTCAAGGAGTGGACCAGGAGAGAGTTCGACGGACCGATGCTCAGCCGGATCTTCCCGACAGGCACCATCCTCCGTGACGTCGTCGTCGAGGTCTCCGGGAAGCTGTCTTTTGGGCGACAGATGGGGTCCTACCCGATCCTGGTCGGGATCCCGCTCGTTCTCCCGGTGGGAAGCGTGCTCGATACCGTCGTGGTAGACCAGGGGATGCGGTCGGTGACAGCCCTCCCCTGCCCGGTGGAGGTCAACACCCTCCCGGTCGCGGCGCTCCGATGGATCCCGGGCATCGGGAAGAAGAGGAGCGCCGCCATCGCCGCACGCCGGCCGTTTGGAAGCCTCGCGGAGTTTCGGAAGGTCGCGGGGAAGACGCCGGTTGACGGGGTTATGGTGTTTTAGGTCATGTGCGCGAGGCAGACCGTTGCTACCTACGGCATGCCCGGGATCACCGGCCACCCTGGAGCATCAGCGGGGCTTCTGCGACGCAAACCCTGCCGGCTGATCATGACCGAACGGGGCATGCAAGTTCGCAGGCACGGCAGTGGTCTATCCGTTCCCTGCCAGAGGCTTTATCGGCGTCCATCCGCGCCATGCACCGGTCCCGGCTGTACCTGCCGGTGGCAAAGGCGTCCATAGGGCAGGCTGAGATGCAGTAGCCCTCACAGCCGGCGCAGGGGGTATCGTGCCCCGGCAGATCCTGGTCAGGGGAGGTCAGGTCCGCCCATACCGCCCGGAACCGGATCCTCGGTCCGTAGCCGGGGACGAGGACGAGGTTGTTCCTCCCCATCCTCCCGATGCCTGCCATGCACGCCGCATCCTTGAGGTAGATGCCGCCGTCCTGGATCTGGTAGGGAATGACCTCAGTCCTGGTCCTGTAGTTCTCCTGCAGCCAGAGGCCGAGGCGTCTGCCGATCCCCTCGAGGATCCGGTCTCCGGGCGTTCCCCGACCCTCTTCCCAGAGGTCGAGTTCAGGATGCTCCGGGTCATGGTGGAGGCCGAGGATGATGTAGGTTCCCCGGTCCCTCTGCGATCCCTGATATCCGTCTGCGACTGCTGAGGGACAGTTGATGAGCCTTGTTGCAGGGACGACGCCTGCCACGTCGGCACCGAGCGTGCGCGCTCTCCTGAGCGCCTTCCTGATGATCTCCCGGTCGTCTGGCATCATGGAGTGTAATGGACCGGGAGGTGAAGAAGGGTCTGGTTTGTGTATACGATCTCTTCTCCCATCCGGGATGCAAACGTCTCCGTCGAACCTGGTCCCTCCTCCGCAAGATCCACGCTAGATCTGGTCCGGGAGGACGAGGTCAGGGCTCGTATTCCAGATGGGAGATCTGGAGCGTGGCCAGGCTACCTCCGGTTAAGACCAGATCCAGCGGAGACCCTGCGCCATAGCCGGGTTCTCCTGGTCGGGCGTTGCACAAACCGATATCATAAGGCTTTTGGCGGTATACGAGCCGTGGAAGGACGCAAGAACCAGTATCCATAATTTCTGCCGTCATCAGGCATGAAGATGTAACCATGCGGAGCGAAATTGAACAGCAAAAGCTGAAAGATGCGCTTCCTCCGCGGGTTGAAACTGCGGGTCTCTCTCCGTGGTCCTGCCAGGGGTGTCGTCAGTCGCAGGATGCAAGAAAGATAAATATATATTCAGCCGGCCGCACACTCCCATAAATGTACCTTGTCATCCGCTGCCCGGGCTGCAGGACCTTCACCTACGTGGATCGTTACCAGCGCTGGAGGCTCTGCCCGATCTGCGGCGAGGCGATCAACGTCGAGAAGGTGCCTATCTACCTGGACGCCGATGACTTCCTGGATGCAGAATGTGTCGTGGGACAACTGGAATCCTACCTGCACCGAACCGGAAAAAAAGACCTGACAGAGAGTGATATCCAGGAGTTACGGGCCCAGTACGTTCAGTGGGTGAAAAATCGGGTCTGATCACCAGAGGCGCCCGCAGCCGGGACAGAGGATACTCACCCTTCTTCCGCAGTGCGGGCAGTAAAGACCCGTACGTTCGTCGCTCGATAGCGGTCTCCCGCACCTCTTACAGTGGATCGGGGCCTCAAACCCGCACTCGTGTCTGACCATCAATCCAGGTATCTGTAGTCTTTCACAAAAAGATTTCCCTTTCCCCGGTTCGCAACATCACCGGTAAAGTGGATAAGCGTCCGTCCTTCGTGTCGAACTGTCCCGATCTTCTTAAACGTAGGGAGCATCGCGTGCGCGGTCCCGTAGACGTAACAGGAGCCCCCCTTCATGTTAGCACCAGGGCGGTAGCAATCCCCGTGGATGATGAGCGTGCCGTCCCGCATCTCTGCCCCGGCCATATCCCCGGCATCACCGTGCACGATCACCGTGCCGCCTGAGATGTTCTCTGCCAGGAAGTCGCCGGCGCGGCCGAAGACCTCCACGGTCCCGCCGGTCATACCCTTCCTCCCGCCACGGTATCCCGATGCACAGTAGTTGGCGACGTTACCCCGGCAAAGGATCGCTCCTCCTGCCATCTCCCGGCCAAGCCAGCCGTCGGCATTGCCGTGGATCTCGATGGTCCCGCTGCTCATGAAGTTGCCACAGTGCATCCCGATATCACCAAAGATGGTGATCTTACCGCCGTCCATATACTCACCCACCCGTTTGAGCCGGAACGTATCGTCGCCCAGGATGACGATCTCAACATCCTCTGGCCGGTCGGCTTCCCCCTCCACGGTGACCGAGAAGATCTCGTCGATCCCAAGTTCCCGGTTCCCCCGCCAGACCGAAAGGTCGGTGCCGGACAGAAAGTTCTTCGGAACAAGTGACTCAGCCTCGATGGGGATAAACGACCTCGCGACAGGTTTCATCGTGAGCGTGACTTTCATATCGCTGCCTCTGTCTCGATGCATCGGTTCCGGTTCAGGTACTTCTCCTGCACTGGATAGTTCCTCATCCGGACCGTGTAATAACGGTCGAAATTCTCGATAAATTCAGGGTCTCTTCCCATATCATATTCATCGGAGACCTTCGGCCTGACCCAGAACGTGGCGTTGCTCCCGTCGACCAGACACTCGCCTCTCCGCGAGACGACCCGGCCGCGTTTGATCGTGTACTCGGTCTGGCTGAACGCCTCGATCACCTTCTGGTAGTCGACCGAGGGGTCGACTTCATCGATCCGGATCGGATAGATGGCGACGTCAGCCTCGGCTCCCGGCTTCAGGTGGCCTTTACCGAGATCCTGGAGCCCGAGCGCCCGTGCCTGGCCGGCCCGGGTCATCACCGCGATCTCATACCAGTCCAGTTCCCGCTCGATCGCCGGGAGGGGCACCCGGGACCCGGTATCAGGGTGGACGGTGGCAAACTCGGCGTCACGGTATTTCTTGCTCATCAGGAGAGCGATGATCTCAGGATACTTGACGAACGGCGCACCGTTCGGGTTATCGGTCGTGAGCAGGCACTGCCAGGGACTCTTCGTGAGGAGCGCGAGTTCAAGACCGATCGCCCACATGACCGAGTTGACCAGGTTCTTGCGCCGGTAGACGATCGGTATGATCCCGGAACCAGTCTCGAGTTCCACGTCGTGGTTGCTCCACTTCTCGCGATAGAGGCGGTAGAGGTTGAACTCCATCGGGCCGTCGGCAGTCATCGTGGTGGTCCTGCCGAACATCACCTGCCCCATATCGATGACGATCTGCGGGCGCATGTTGACGAACCGCGCAATCGGCTCGCTCTTCGAGCAGAAATCCTTCCACCCCGATCCCCCGTAGGCGTGGAACTGGACGTGGGTCGCATACAGGGTCTGTCGCCTCGGATTCAGGTCAGGGATGAGACCGAGGGATCCGAGCGTGCAGGTGTAGTTTCCTGGCATCCCGAGGTTGTTGCAGTGGAGGTGGACCGAGTGCGGGAGGCCGAGGAGCTCGTTTGCCTCGACGGTCGTCCTGATGATCTCTGCTGGCGTCACTTCAAAGTAGGGCACCGGGTCCCGGATGCACGAGACGTTCTTGCCCCATTGCCAGGCCTCGGTACCCCCCGGGTTCGTGAGTTTGACAGAAAACCCCTTCACCGCCCGGAG
>LFRM01103136.1_pt3 | contig 10762 bp, 13 predicted proteins | sample 618341 | NCBI WGS metagenome assembly LFRM01 (sample SAMN03654438, study PRJNA283298) | anaerobic digester metagenome | isolation source: pool of bioreactors CSTR01a, CSTR02a, and CSTR03a thermophilic anaerobic... | place: Denmark: Kgs. Lyngby | collected 2014-05-21
CTCACTGATCCCACAACGGGTGGTGTCAGTGCATCATTTGCGATGTTAGGTGACATTATCTTAGCGGAACCCAAAGCATTAATCGGTTTCGCAGGCCCACGGGTTATAGCACAGACCATGAATTCTGATTTACCCGAAGGATTTCAAAGCGCGGAGTTTCTCTTAGAGAAGGGCTTCGTAGATAAGATCGTTCATCGAAAAGCAATGAAGGAAACACTTTCAAACATTCTTTCCTTGCATGAGGTAAAATCATGAAAATAAAAAACTTAGAAAAAGAAATTAAACAATTAGAAAAACAAGGACACGATACAAAGAGTCTATTAACTTCCCTTAAGATCTTAAAGAATGAATACCATTCAAATTTGAGTGGCTGGGATAAAGTACAACTGGCGCGCAGTAAAGATCGTCCTTCAACGAAGGAATTCTTAGGAGCTTTGTTTACAGACTTCATTGAGTTTCACGGAGACCGTAAATTTGGTGATGATGGAGCCGTTGTTGGCGGTATTGCGCGATTAGGAAATCATCCTGTTACTGTCATTGGTATCGTGAAGGGGAAGACGACTGAAGAAAATATTCGTACTAACTTCGGTATGGTTCATCCTGAAGGGTATCGTAAGGCACTTCGTTTGATGGAACAAGCTCAAAAGTTCAACAGGCCAATCATTACACTTATTGATACGCCAGGTGCTTATCCTGGGATTGGTGCTGAAGAGCGCGGTCAGGCTGAGGCCATTGCGGATCTTCTCCTGAAGAGTATGTCCTTTACGGTTCCTATTATCTCAATCATCTTAGGTGAAGCAGGCAGTGGTGGTGCATTAGCACTCGCTGTCGGTAACCAAGTGTGGATGATGGAACATGCGATCTATTCAATACTATCTCCCGAAGGCTTCGCTAGTATCTTGTATAAAGATGCGAGTAAGGCCAAGGATGTGGTTGATGATATGAAGATAACATCAGAGCATTTACTGGCGATGGGGATTGTGGATCTTGTGATTGAAGAAAATGATATTAATGATACTTTTGATTCCATCATCAAGGATATATCACGAAAACTGAATCGTTCTTTGGATGGTTATTCAAAGATGCGACCGAAACAAATTCAAAAGGAACGTCAAAATCGCTTCAGAGCGATGGGAGATATTCATTATGAAAAGTAGGATCATTGCAACGGGATCGTATGTCCCAGAGAAAATTGTGAGTAATGATGATTTATCGAACTACATGGATACAAACGATGAATGGATCACACAGAGAACAGGCATTAAGAATCGTAGATTTGAATCCGTTTCAAATCATCACATGGCATTGAGTGCTTCACTTAACGCTATTCAAGGAATGGATATCGAATCCATTGATTGTATCGTGGTGTGTACATTCACACCTGATAACTTCATCCCAACGAATGCGAATCTCATAAAAAAAGATTTAGGTATTAAGCGACACATTCCTTGTTTTGACCTCAATGCTGCGTGCAGTGGTTTTGTGTATGGTCTACAGGTTGTGGATGCCTTACTCATTTCTAAAATGTATAATCGCATCTTATTGGTAGGTAGTGATTTCAATTCAAGGTATATGGATTTTACGGACCGATCAACATCCATTCTATTCGGAGACGGTGCGGGTGCGGTTGTGATGGAGTTGGCTGAGCGAGGAATTGTGGAGACGGTACTTTACGGTCAAGATGATGTTGAGGATTCAATTACGATGCCAAACCTGAGTCCATTCTCAAATCCCTTTGTGCATGATGTGCAATCGGATCAAGCCTATTTTGAAATGAAGGGTTCTACCGTCTTTCGCTTTGCGATCAAAGCATTCACGAGTAGTATTAAAACCTTACTTAAAAATAATAATCTCACAGTCGATGATATTGACTACATTATTTCGCATCAAGCCAATGAGCGGATTATTGAATCCTGCGCAAAGAGTTTGAAGATGGATGTTTCGAAATTCCCAATGAATTTACAGGAATACGGAAACACATCTGCGGGGTCGATTCCAATTGTATTGGATGAGATCGTGCGTGATGGACGATTGAAAAAAGAAATGAAAATTATTGTAGTGGCATTTGGTGGTGGTCTTACTTATGGGGCATCACTTATTGAATGGTAATCGCGTTTATGATATAGTTTGATAGTCAAACTAATAAAAGGAGCAAATTATGAACAAAAAAATTAAAGAAATTATCTCGGAACTTATTGAAGTAGATGTATCAACAATCGGTGATACTGCACTGATCATTGATGATCTAGGAGCAGATTCAATTGCGGTTATGGAAATCGTAATGGAATTGGAAGAAGAATACGGTGTTGAAGTCCCAACGGAAGATGTCTTGAATCTTAAGACGGTTGCGGATATTGTGGCTTACATCGAATCTAAAGTCTAATGAAAAAAGCATACCTCTTTGCTGGCCAAGGCCAGCAATTTCTACATATGGGGCAAGATTTAGCACAAGAGTTTGAGAGTGTGAGTAGGATATATGAAGCCGCATCTCTTCAAGCTGGATTTGATATTCTTAATCTTAATGAGGAACAGCTTAACTCAACGGAGTATACACAAGCTGCAGTTCTTACCCTCAATTACGCAATCTCAACCTTAATCCCAAATGATGCCGTCTATGTTGCGGGTCTTTCATTGGGTGAGTACAATGCCCTAGTCTATGCGGGTGTACTCAGTTTTTCAGATGCTTTAGATCTTGTATTAAAACGATCCAAGATTATGGCATCAGCACTTAAAGATACAGGTATGTATGCCCTGTTGAGAACAGATATTGAAACAGTTGAATTGGCGATTAAGGATCTTCCCATCGCTGTCTGTAATCACAACACGCCATCTCAAATCGTAGTGGGTGGATACTTGAAGGATTTAGAAGCGAGTGTGGAAACACTCAAGGAACACGGCATCAAACGAATTGTGCCACTTAATGTTTCTTCTGTTTCTCATATGTATCTTATGGAAGATGCGAGTAAAGAGTTTGAAGAAACTCTAAAACAATACCAATACAAAACACCTAATGTGGATTTCATCAACAACGTTGAAGCGAAGGTTCAAACAGATGACTTTGTGTCTTCTTTAAGTCGACAAATATCTCATCGCACACGCTTGAGTGAAACCATCCAATTGATGATCAATCAGGGTGTGGATCAATTTGTAGAGATTGGGCCTAAGGGGAGTTTAAAGTCTTGTGTTCTTGCGCATGACAAATCTCTTGAAGTTCATTCTATATATGATCTAGAAACATTAAAGGAGAGTGAATCCAATGCGTCCTAAAGCACTTGTTACAGGAGCAACCAAAGGAATCGGTCGTGCCATTGCACTCCAATTAGTTTCCGATGGATATGATGTCGTGGGGACGTATGTTCGTGATTACGATATAGAAACTATTAATAGTCTTGAAGAAGAATACTTTTCTTTGATTCAAGTAGATGGAAGAGATTCTGAAGCAGTGAAGCAGTGCGTTAAGGAACACGGTCCTTTTGAAGTGCTTGTGAATAATGCGGGTATCACAAAAGATGGTCTAGTCCTTCGTATGAGTGAAGCTGATTTCAGAGATGTCTTAGATGTGAATCTTACAGCGAGTTTCTTAATGACTCAAGCTGTAGCGCGGGGAATGTTGCGTGCTAAAAAGGGTGTCATTATCAACATCGCATCCGTTATCGGTGAAATGGGAAATGCAGGACAGGCAAACTATGCTGCCAGTAAAGCAGGGCTTATCGGCTTTACGAAATCGATTGCGAAAGAATTTGGTTCTCGAGGTGTACGAGCGAACTGTGTGTTACCGGGTTTCATTCAAACCGATATGACAGATGTCTTAAGTGAAGAACTCGTTGATGGAATCAAGAGTGGAATTGTATTGGGTGAGCTTGGAACGGTTGATGATGTTGCGAAAGCAGTGTCGTTCTTAGTATCCGCAAACTACATTACGGGTCAATCCTTAAGTGTTTGTGGTGGGTTGAATATTTAGGAGGTCATGAAATGAATCATAGAGTAGTTATAACAGGAATGGGAATTGTTTCTCCATTGGGAAGTAATGTCGATGATGCTTACGCAAATGCGATTGCGGGTTTCAATGCCATTGAAGTATTAGAGGAAATGGAAACTGCAGTCAAAGTGGGTGCACGAGTACGCGATTTTGATGCTTTAAAATACCAAACTAAAATGGAGGTGCGTCGTCAGGACCTCTTTTCACAGTATGCCGTCTATGCTTCTAAGGAAGCGTTTATTGATTCGGGTCTTGAGGGGAATATTGATCCTGTTGATTTGGGCGTTATTATGGGAACAGGAATGGGTGGTATGCAGACTTTTGCGCGTGATCTTAACCGAGCATTCGAAGGTGGTTATGCAAAGATACCTCCGATGTTCATTCCGATGATCATTCCTAATATGGCAGCAGGTAATGTCGCGATTGCTTTAAATGCGAAGGGGCATTGTAGTTGTGTCACAACGGCATGTTCAGCGGCTACCAACTCAATCGGTGATGCATTTCGTATGATTAAATACGGTGATGCGAAGGCGATGGTTGCGGGTGGTACTGAAGCAGGACTGAATCCTTACACTCTTGCGGGCTTTAATGCCCTAACTGCATTAAGTAAGACTGAAGATCCTAATACAGCGTCACGTCCATTTGATGAAACTAGAAACGGTTTTGTCTTGGGTGAGGGTGCTGGTGCTTTAATTCTTGAGGAACTTGATCATGCGCTTGCGCGCGGTGCACATATTTATGCTGAGCTTGTGGGTTATGGTTCAACCTGTGATGCTCATCATATTACTGCACCATCGGGTGAGGGTGCGGTTCGTGCGATGAATCAAGCATTGAAGGAAGCGAAAATTAATGCAGCAGATGTTGACTATATCAATGCTCATGGAACGAGTACTCCCTTAAACGATCAATTTGAAACGCGTGCGATTAAGGAAGTGTTTGGTGAGGATGCTTATAAGGTGTCCATCTCTTCGACTAAGTCGATGCACGGACATGCCTTAGGTGGTACGGGTGGTATTGAGGCGATCTTGAGTGTGAAGACAATCAATGAGGGCATCATTCCACCAACAATTAATCTTACAAATCCTGATCCTGAATGTGACCTTGATTATACGGCGAATGTCAGTAAAGAGCGCGATGTTTCAATCGCGATGTCTAATTCATTGGGCTTTGGTGGTCATAACGCAATCTTAGTTTTCAGAAAGTATGGTGAGTAAAATGGTTCTCAATTCAAATCAAATCATGGAAATCATTCCTCATCGTTATCCGTTCCTCCTTGTGGACCGAGTGGATGCGATGGATGAAACATCCATTACTGCGATTAAAGCAGTCAGTGCGAATGAGATGCATTTCTTGGGGCACTTCCCTGAGCATCATGTGATGCCTGGGGTATTAATTGTGGAAGCACTTGCTCAAGCGGGCGCAATCGTTTTACTTTCTCGTGATGAATTCAAAGGGAAAATTGCCTTCTTTGCGGGAATCGAAAAAATGAAATTCAGACGACAAGTCATTCCAGGGGATGTATTAACCTTAGAAGTAAGTCTTACGAAGATCAAAGGTCCTGTTGGAATCGCTGAGGCGAAGTGCAGTGTCAACGGGGAGGTATGTGCGAGTGGAACACTTAAATTTGCGGTTGGGAACTGATTTAGTTTTCATGCCTCGTCTTTTGGATAAACTCAACAATCCATCGTTCATCAATAAAGTCCTCACGGATAAGGAACAATCCCTATTCGAAAGTCTTTCACTTGAAAGACATAAGTTGGAGTTTCTTTGCGGTCGCTTTGCGTGTAAAGAAGCGTATGCGAAGGCAATGGGAACTGGTATTGGGATTGTGGATTTCAAAGATGTGGAAATACTAAAGAATGAGTTTGGGGCTCCTATCTCAAATCAGGGAACCTTTTCAATCTCTCATGATGGTGATTATGCGATTGCGGTGGTGATTGTTCATGAGTAATTTCTATATGGCCATTACCTTTTTAGCGCTTCCATATTATATTTGGAGAACTAAAAGGATCTTGAAGAAACAAGATGATGAACTCGCATATAAAGAATCGAAAAAATGGGGTGACGATTTTCTTGGTGTTCGTGGTAAGAAAATCATCAATCGAAATGAAGAGAATTATATCAACTTAGACCAATGTGTCTTTGTGTCGAATCATCAATCTCACAATGATATCTTTATTCTCTTAAAGGCAATTGATCGTCCGATTCGATTCATTGCGAAAAAAGAACTCTTCACATCGAAAATATTCAGACACTTTATGAAGTTGTCGAAGTCCTATCCTTTGGACCGTGAAGACCCAAGGGAGAGTATGAAAGTATTGAAGGAAGTTGTGAATGATCTGAATACATCCAATGCGAATGTCGCAGTCTTCCCAGAAGGCACGCGTTCACGTGGCAGAGATATGCTTGAATTTAAAGCAGGTTTATTCTCAATGTTGTCTCGTACAGAAGTTCCGATTATTCCAACGTACATTCATAATTCTTATAACAGTAATCTAAAGACTTACATTGTTTCATATGGTGAACCCATCTACCCTAAGGGTATGAAGGGGCAAGCCCTGTGTGATCTTGCGAAGGATCGCATTCAGACAATGCAAAATGAGTTAGAAAAAAGCGGTTCCTAGGAATCGCTTTTCTGCTTGAGGTGCTCTTTTAAGTTGAAATGGGCAACGGATTCGAGTTTATCGTAATAGCCATCAAAATTACTATGTCGTGTAATTGAATTGGGTACTACAATGACAGGAATTTGAGCCGTAATACCAGCGATGAGGCCATTGTTTGAATCCTCAAAGATAATAGCTTCATGGGGTTCAATATCCAGTTTCTCAATTGATTTTAGAAATAAATCGGGTGCTGGCTTTCGATTCTTTATTTCGGATGACGTTGTGATGGCATCGAAATGGCGAAGAATCCCCAGTCGATCGAGGTGATATAGCGGTCGTTCTTTTTGGGAACTTGTCGCTAGCGCAACTTTAAGTCCTAAATCCTTTGCTTGAAGAATCAGTTCTTCTACGCCTTCCATGATGGGAAGATGATTGCTTCGTTCTATGAATAAGGGTCTACCTTGTTCATAGAATTGATCGATGTCGATCGTTGTATTAAGTTTTCCCTCAATTTGTTGAAATAGAACTTTCGAATCAGAGCCAACACAAATTGTGAACTCCTCAAGACTGAGATGGTAGTCGTGAACTGATTGGAAGTAATCTTTATATATCGAATACCACACTGTTTCTGTATCGACAATGAGTCCATCGAAATCAAATATAATCGCTTTTGTCATAGGATCCCCTTCTTTCGTATAGATACTACTATACAAGGTTTTATGGATGTTTAAAAGTATCATTATCTTTGTGATATAATTAAGAATAAGAGTTTCACCCGGAGGTCACTATGACAAATAAAGTTATCAATATCAATATCAATCGTAATGTCACTTTAGAACTGTTCATGCATGAAAACCAACCGCGCCCTACCATCCTTCTGTTTCCTGGCGGTGGATATGATTATTGCAGTGAGCGCGAATCCAATCCAATCGCGAATGCGTTCTTTGATGAAGGCTATAATGCAGCTATCTTAAGATACAGTGTGGGTGAGTTTAAAAACTTCGCCCATGCACTCGATGATGCGAATGAAGCTATGAGTATATTATCAAGTCACACTTCGGTGAAAAGTGAAAAGATTGCGGTAATCGGATTCTCAGCAGGGGGTCACCTAGCAGCTTCCTTATCTTTAATGGGTACAATGAAACCAAGTCTATGCATTCTAGGATACCCCGCGACATTAAAGTCTTTCTCTAAAATTATGAGAATTGAGTCAGAATCACTGCATACCTTAATCGATAAATCTACACCACCAACTTTCATATTCTCAACCTTTGAGGATCAACTCGTTCCAATAGATAATACGACAAAATACATTGAGGCACTGGAATTGAATGATGTTCCCTTTGAAGCGCATATCTTCCAAAAAGGTAAGCATGGTCTTGCCTTAGGAGACAAACGAACCAACATGGGTGAAGCAGATAAAATCGAACCGGCTTTCGCAAAGTGGTTTCCTTTATGCATGATGTGGTTGAAAGAGAACTGGGGATATGTTGAACGAGAGAAGAATCAAGAACCCTCAATTCGAGATCTAATGGTAAACGAAACCAATAAGAATCTCATTCTTGAAGCCTTTGATATTTTCGAATCTCGAGAGACCCTAACGATTTGTAGAGGACACACATTGGATAATATGAATAAGATACTTCCGGATGTGTTTACTCTGGATAAAATAAATGAATTGAAAAATAGACTCATCGAAAGTGCACTTTAATGTGCACTTTTTAATTACAAATTAAGTTTCGGTACAATGGAAATCGCTTATAGTCATACAAGTTGGGCTGAAGTTTCATTGTCCAAGGTAACGCTTACATCTATAATATAACTAGGAGGAATAATTAGTGATCAGAGAAACATCAAATGCATTAATTAAATATCTTACTCAATTTAATCATGCGACTGTTGAGAAGGTTTCACTTGCATTAAACATCTCTAAAAAACGGTTGTGGTATGAGATTAGTATTCTCAATGAAGCCCTCGAGCGATTGAATGGTGATTTAATAACATTGAATCAAGGGAGTATCGAGGTACCAAATAGTTTCGAAAGTAATCAAGAAATACTTATTAAATTTCTTGAAACAAAGGAACTAATTCCAGCCACTCACCGATCTTATGCGATTGCGGTATATGTGTCCATGAGACAAGATTGGGTATCGTTGAAACATCTCGAAAATTTACTGAACCTAAGTAAAAATAGTGTTCTCTCTGAGTTGAAATTATTCAGAGAACTTGCATCGGATTATGATGTGGAACTCTTAAACAATAGAAAAGATGGTTACTACCTCGAAGGTAGTGAGGAAGCCATTCGGAAATTAAGTGAACTCTCGATGAGTCAGTTAACGTCTGTAGACTACGGATTAGGAATTATTAAAGAAATGTTTGCGATGTGGGATCTTGATTATAACAGAGATTATATTGGGGATGTCGTCGAGAAATCTGCATCTCAATACAATGTGAATTTTGTGGTTGAACGATATGATGATTTCATCAACACGCTGATGTTGATAAGTATTAAAAAGAGAAGCAATCCAATATCATATGACGCTGATGTGATTGAGTATATTGAGAAACAACCACTCTTTGAGCTTGGAGTAAAAATAAATGCTGAGCTAAAGATTGTGGGAGAAAATGAAGATGTGTTCACAACACTAAGACTGTTAGGGGCTCTGCAGGGAAGTCAGTACCTTGCATATGATGAGAACCTAAAAAGAATTAGTGCAGAAATTGTTACAGTACCAAATGCATTGCTTGATAAATTACCGATGCTTGGTAAAAATCTCCTGGAATTATCATTGGACACAGTAAAAATGTTCAATACAGACATTAAGGCATTAGGCTATAAGATTCTCTAATGGATGATACTAAAAGACCTCAACTCAGTTGAGGTCTTTTGCATATAAATAGGTATTACCAATGCGTTTAGAAACATAGAAAGCACCAACTATTGAAATTAAATCCGTTGGGATGAACGTTAAGAAATAAAGCTTTAGTACTGAAATGATGGATGTGTCTATTTGTAGTAAGTACTTCATGTTTAAGTATAAGAAAGGTAGTGCGATGAGGTAGAGGCTTAGCCATGCGATGATGGGTTGTTTTTTTATCAACATCGCCATTGGGATAAAGCCAATAATGAAACCAAATGAAGGCTTTAGGATCATTGCGATACCTGCTTGTCCATTTGAGAATACAGGTAATCCCATCAGACCCACAAGGATGTAAACGGAAATGGTGAGTAGAATCTGTTTCTTATTAAGACACAAACCAGTCAGTGCAACCGCAAAGACCTGTAGTGTAAACGGAATGATGGGAGTAGGAATGGTAAGTTGAGCACATATGGCAATCAGGACCACAAAGATGGCGCTTATGGTGAGTTCTCTTGTTTTCATAATACAATGCTCACTTCACCCGAGTTCATCGTGTGGCGAACGCCGTGTTCGTCTTCTACTTCAAGGTGTCCTTGGTCTGTGATTGAGCGCGCAAGGTATTCAATATCATCAATGCGTACTTTTTTACCAATTACGATTGAGTGGTCTTGGTAGACTTTAATTAATTCGTCTTTGCGAAGTTCCAGGTCATCATAGAAATAATAGAAGTATTTGAGTGTTTCAGCTATAATCAAATGTTTATTAAGAGTCATGGATGAGTATTGATCAAGCGAAGCGTAATCATGTTCATCTGATTCATAAAGATTAATTCCAATGCCTACAGTTACTTTATTGAATGTTTGTGTTTGAAGTTCAAGGTCACCTTCGACCAAGATACCGCAAATTTTCTTATTATCGATCATGAGATCGTTCAACCATTTAATTCCGACTGGTTTCTTAGTGTGGTGTTGGAGTACTTGTCTTACCGCAACGGCTGCGCACAGGGTAAGCAGTGGTATGTCACTCATCTCAATCATTGGATAAAGATTGAGTGAGAAGTAGAGTCCTTTATTTTGAGGTGATATAAATGAACGACCTCGTCGACCACGGCCATTGGATTGGTGCTGTGATACATAAAGGTCACTTAGGCCTTCTTTGGCTAAGTCGTTGGTAGAAGTGCAGGAGTCAAAGACCTCAACACTTTGGATATCTGGGATTGAATCCTTTAAAAAACCTGCTGAGATATAATCGCCATAAGCCTCAATGCGATAGCCTTTGCGTGTCTTGGCTTCGATTACGATTCCAAGGTCGCGTAATTT
>LFRM01218353.1_pt1 | contig 10755 bp, 11 predicted proteins | sample 618341 | NCBI WGS metagenome assembly LFRM01 (sample SAMN03654438, study PRJNA283298) | anaerobic digester metagenome | isolation source: pool of bioreactors CSTR01a, CSTR02a, and CSTR03a thermophilic anaerobic... | place: Denmark: Kgs. Lyngby | collected 2014-05-21
CGTGCACCAACGGGCGTACCATCTGAGGAAAAGCATACTGAAGCAAGCAGTTTTTCGTCACCCATCCACTCTGCAAGTTTTTTAATATTTTTTGTACTCACGCTATGGGTAAAACCTTTACGTTCTTCAGAAAACTCAAGACAACGCTGCAAAAGATCAAAATCATCCGTCAGCTCACAATAATAGCCTTGCTCTTTTGCTCTTCTTATATGGCGAAGTAGTCGCTTATCTGCATATGTTTGCCAGTCATCTAAATGCAATACAAATGTATAACGGGGCGTTACATTAAAACCTGCCCATTGAAACGGTCTAATATCATCAATTACAGGTGAGAATGTTAATCCGGCTTTCGGTTTACCTTCTTTTACTAATACAGCTAGCTTGGTAATAGCATCACGCTTGTACTGTATTGCGCCGCTGTTTTTTGTAGAAGAGCATTCAAAAATGGCTGGTAAATGTGAATTTCTACCAGGCATAATTAAATGACCTTTTTTATTGTAATAAAGAACGGTCTCAAGCTTCCATGCGTTTCCTTTATCTGGCACTAACTGGACTCTTTCACTTTTCAAGTCCCACTGCAGCTCATTAAATCTAATCCAACCCTGATCAAACAAAGGATCCATAAAACTGTTCACCTTAACTTACTTAAATATTTATATCAAATAAAATTTATTATTTAGTGCAAATCTAATTAACTAGGTTACAAATCAAATAATAGCGCTTTTCTTTTTTATCAACATCAAAGTATTCTTCAACAGGTTTAAAACCAACCTTCTCAGCAGAACGAATTGAAGCGATATTTTCAATTGATATACGTGATGAAATACCTTTAAAACCTGATCGTTTGAAATGCTCTTTGGCCATTCTTCGCATTTGACTCGCAATTCCTTTCCCTTCGAAACCGGGTAAAACACCAATATAACCTTCATGAATTGTTTTATCTTTAAAATCCCGATAATTAATATAATAAAAATCCAAACCAACTATCTCTCTCTTCTGGTCATCTTCAAATAATGTGATAAGTAAAAAACGTTGGCTAAAAAAATATAACAACACCTTATGAAAACTTGAAAAACCTCTACCCGCAATTTTTTTATAAATAGCCTCAGCCTCTTTTATTTCTGATCGCTTACAGCCTCTAAAAATCAAACTATTTCTATCGATCTGGATGACACTACTCATAAAAAGAAGTTTAATAAAATTAATTGTAAAAATAAAAATCACTTTAATTTTTCCCATTACAAAACTCTTTTATAAAAAAATATGCAGTTCTTCCATTTGAGCAATAGCCTTGATTATTTAGTTGCTCTACATCCACCTTACTATATACAGCCTCTCTTAACGAAAGAGACTTAGGCTTCACTATCAATCTATAACCCTGTGCCAACAAAGGACGAATGCCAAGCTGTTTAATAATATTTAACTGCGACAATTTTTTAGCAAAACCAGCATCTGAAGCATTACTCACATTTGCCTTAGCAATATTTTTACTATGTGCGAGGTATTTATTTTGCACATATTCGATATACCACTCATGATTCCTCAAAGGTAAAGGCAAGTCTTCAAAGAACCCGACAAACTCTTTATCCCATAATGGAATCCACCAGTCGTAATCAAAAAACTCATAGACGCGTACTGAGCTGAAAATAAACTTTGACTGCCGATTTTGCCAGTTATGCTTCTCACATTCATTTGCAAACTCTTGTGCGCTATAAGTGGCTTGCAAAACGAGTGATTTTTCAACTTTCTCTTTAAACATACTCACTGAAGGCTGAACATTCTTATGCTGAGTAAGGCAGTAATGCTTATTAAATAAATGCTCTACCAGATCATCCTTGGTATATTTCGCAGTTAAATCTTCGTGTATAAAGTTGGGGATGTGTGAGCCAGCAACCATGTCACCGCTATGACCTGGTGCAAATACCGCATCATTCTCGATCATACCCTGCTCTTTCATGATTTTTACTGCCAGCCAGTCTTGCATATGCGCCAAGCTTGTCCAGCTTGAACCTTCAAGCTGATAGCGCTTACGCTCGTCTGTTTGCCATGCGGCTTGCCAAAGCGCTTCTGTGTACTCAACAAAGCGCCATTCTAGGCCGAGGTTGTCGGCAACAATTTTGCTGTACGCCGCCTCTTTATTACCTTTGGCACCATAGGTAAAGGTGAGGATATTGTCGTAATTGGCCTCTTTAAGCAGCGCGGCAATTAAACGTGAGTCATAGCCACCACTGAGCGGGATCACAATTTGCCGGCCATTGGCATAGCGGATCAAGCGCTGAATGCTTGCTTTGGCCACCACATCAAGCTCGGCTAACAAAGCAGCTTCGCTGTAGTTCACTGGCTCGCTGTGCTCAAAGCTGTAATAACGCTCAACGGCTAGTGTGTGATCCGCATACACCAAACACTCACCCGCTTGTAACTGCTTAACATGTTTATACAGGGTGTCCCTGCCAGTCACATAACCGGTAAGTTGAAACTCAGCTTTGGCAAACTCATCCATCACAGTGTCGTTCACCTGCTGGCGTACCCACTCTGCACTATCGCTTAAATAGAAGCCTTGCTCGTTTACCGCATAAAACAAGGGCCGTGAACGGATGTGATCAACGGCGGCACACACGGTATTGCCTTCGTGTTTAACTAATGAGAAAAAGCCTGCTAACTCTTTCAGTCTTTCAACCCAAGCCTCTATATTCTCAACAGCAGCCAGTGCGTTTTGGTGCCGCTCAAGGTCGTGTATACAACCTAACAGCTGAAGTTCTTTATCTGCTGCTATGGTTTTCCAGTGCTCTGAAAGATTTAACACAATACTCATTGGGCAAAACTCTTTTTAAATACAAAAAAATAATACAGCGCTGACATCAAGCCTGTTACCAATAGCGCTGCATACCAATAGAGCGCTGGCAGCTCAATCACTGCTGTTATAAGTAAAGGTAGAGTACAGATCACGGCCAAAGCTAATGACTTCAGTAACGGTTTAGCTAAATGATGCAGCTGGCTTTTTGCGTGACCAGCCACCCAGATTAAAAAACCGATCCAGCACAGCATGCTAAACAACGAAAATAAAATAACGGCTAAAATCATGCTGTCGTAATGAAAGCCGATACCAATCGCCAGTACACGCACAAACAACATTAACCCTTGGAAATACATGCCCTGTTTTTGTTTCTCAAGAATCGTAAACATGGTGCTTAAGGGCGATGCGATAAACACCACAGCCAACCAAGGTGCCATCCAGCGTGCTAACTCTCCTGCTTCTTGCCAGTTTTCGCCAAACACTACAGCGAACAAACGCGGAGCATCTATCATCAGTACCAATACCACAGGCATGATAATGCTGACTAACTTGGCATACACAGCTTCAAACAAGGGGGCTAACCTATCTTCACGATAGGCTTCTGCAGCATTGGCAAAAAACACATTACCTACTGCAGAACCAATAAGAGACATAGGCATCGCCAGAACGCGATGCGCCAGGGCATATAAGCCCGCCACACCTGCAGAAAAGAAAATCGCAAACAACAAAGGTGGCAGTTGCATGCTGGCAGTATTTAAAAAACCGCCCCAAGTGGAGAAGATGGGGAAGCTTTTATAACGCGCTGCGACCTTTTTAAGATCACTCCATTGCCAACCTTTAAAATGTGGGCTTTTTAGTGCTGGCCGAGCTAAGTTCATTACCCCAACTGACTGGCCGCCGGTTTGGCCAAGCATTAAAGCCAGCACACCCAACTTAAAGCCTGATAGCTGTACGGCCAGTGTGGCTAGGCTTTGGGATATTTTGGTCTTGGCGATAGTGCCAAAGCTTTTGGTGCGTATGGCCCAGTAGTTAAACACCTGATAACAACCAATGGCTAACACGCCTACAGGTATCAGCCACAGGTAATTGGCCATATCAGGTGCATTGATTAACTGCGCTAAGCGCTCCCCGCCGATCAGTATCACCAGTGCGCTGATAACTGTAATAAACCCAACGATCAGCAGACTTAAAATAGCCACATGTGCTGCTTCTGAGTCTTTCTCAGGTAGCGGAATAGCTAACTCATAACGCAGGCTGGCAATCACGGTAAATAGGCTCAAAATGCTTGCGTATACGGCCAGCAAGCCAAAGTCTTCGGGTGTGTAAAGCCGTGTAAGTAATGGCGAGGCCAACACCATTAGCGCTTGCGCGCCAACGGTGCCGCCTACCAATACGCTTACGCCTCGGGCGAAGGCGTTTTTGGGTAAGGCTTTTTTAAATATCGAGGTGAGTTTTGAGATCAAGTTGAGGTCGTTTAAGTGGAGTTTTAAGTCGGTAAGCGCATCGGTAAAGCGACAGGCGGTAAGTTCATACGCTGGGTTTGCGCCATGGCAAACTCACGCCAAAAGGGCCATAAGTGGTAACTTACGTTGTGTAGGGCAAACTCATCGAGTGCATCCTGATTGTTTAATAGTTCTGGATCTTGAACACGATAGTCAACAGCATAGGTTGCTTCTATTTGAGCAAGCAGCTCACTGTCTTTATCTTCATCGTTATTTTCGGGTGTTAGATAGCGCACGCCAACAACAACATTGACCCTAAAAACATGCTCCTTATCAACTGCCTCTTTCACTTCTAGCAACATGGAACGCGTAACTTTATGCATAAACTGTATGCTGAGGCTGCCGTTTATTTGAGTTATATGTTTTAACTCAAATCCTTCCATTAACTCAGCACGCACTAGAGTCTGAAATACACTTTCAAACTCTAAACCTCGCTGAGCTATTTGGAGTTGCTCGGGATTCTTAGTTTTATCCATTAACTACGGCACACGATTGGTAATCACGGATGTTATGTATTGTGGCTGTAGCTGCTTGCGCTGTTTTTTTACTTTCGAGTGTCAACCAGTTTTCTGCAGTGTGTTTAAACTGTGAACCAAAGCCTACATAAGCAGACAGCACACTATTTATTAGGGCATTTAAACTGACGGCTTCCTCTTCTGCACTGATCGCTATGTTTGCATGCAGCCTGCGTGGTAAGCGCAAAGTAACTCTGCCGCTGTATTCGTTTTCATTATGTTGCAGTGGTTGTGGAAATATTTTGCCTTTTTCTGCATAGATAGCAGCCAATGTTTCAATGCTATCTATGGCTAGAGCATAAGCCTCTTCATAGGTATCGGCATATTCTGCCAAGTTTGGTAGCTCTTTAATTTTTGCTTCGTAGCAGTTTTCACCTTCAAACTCACCAAAACGAATTTCTATGGTGTACTGTTTTGCATTCATGTTATTCATTTTTTTGGCTCTCCTAATCGTGAAAGCTCATCTTTAACATTTTCTAGTGCTTTAATAATATTTTGGACATATATCGGTTTTATTTGTGGGTTTTTACCGTGATCACAGTTAAAGCTTCCGCTTTCAAATTCATGCAGGTCGGGATGGGTAAAGACCTTATGTCCTCCACGCTTTCCGTCACGCACCTCAAACCCAAGGCTCTCGAGTATTTGTTTTAGCTCATTACAGCGAGTGTTTGTCTTTTTTTGCTTGAGCGTTGTAATTGCCGAATTTATATCCATCTCACCAACCCGCTGACACTGTATATGATGTCACCTTTAGTCTTTGCAAGCAAGAATTGCGTTAATCACTCTTTTTTGATCGTCATCTGTCATATACGGATGCATCGGCAAGCTCATCACTTTTTCAGCCACGGCATCGCCCACCGGTAACTGTGCTGTCGCATCAGCCACTGCAGGCTGCTTATTCAACGGGATTGGGTAATGCACAGCTGTTGGAATACCCGCCTCTTTGAGATTAGCTTGCACCTGTTCGCGGTTATTCACTTGAATGGTGTACTGGGCGTAGACGCTGGTGTTGTGCTCTTCAACAAACGGTGTTGTCGTGATACCTACTTCATTTAGCAGTTGATCGTACTTGGCTGCGACTTGTTGGCGCAGGCTAATTTCTTCGGCAAAGATTTCCAGCTTAGGCAATAAAATTGCAGCCTGTAACGTATCTAGACGGCTATTTACACCAACTCGAATATGGTGATAACGGCGGTCTTGGCCGTGGCGAGCGATTTGGCGCATGACTTTGGCCAGCTCATCATCATTGGTTAAGATTGCGCCACCATCACCGTAGCAACCTAATGGCTTGCTTGGGAAGAAACTGGTGCACGATACCGTGCTGAGGTTGCAAGATTGCTTACCTTTATAGGTGGCACCAAAGCTTTGTGCCGCATCTTCGATCACAGGTATACCGTATTTATTGGCAATGGCGTTGATCGCATCAAAGTCTGCGCACTGGCCGTACAGACTGACGGGGATGATGGCTTTAGTTCTTGGCGTGATCGCTGCTTCTAGCAATTGTGGATCAAGGTTGTAAGTTTTTGGGCAGACATCGACATAGACAGGTTTGGCACCCAGCAGCGCTACGGTTTCTGCAGTGGCAATGTAGGTAAAGCCAGGGGTGATCACTTCGTCACCGGGGCCGATGCCAAAGGCCATTAGTGCGATTTGTAAGGCGTCAGTGCCGTTGGCCACTGTGATGCAGTATTTAGCGTCGGTGAAGACGGCGAGCTTTTCTTCGAGCTCACTCACTTCTGGGCCGAGGATGTATTGGCCATGGCTGAGGACTGCTTGAATACCAGCATCGATTTTGTCTTTGATACGCGCCTGTTGCGCGGCTAAGTCTATGAATTGCATTTTGCTAACTCTGATCCATTCAACGTATAGGTCGTGCCGGTATGTTCACATACTGCGACGCCCTCGCCTTGTACTGGTAAATCCAATTGCTCACCGAACTCACTCATCCAGCCGATTTGTTTGGCAGGTACACCCACTACTAAGGCATAGGCCGGCACATTTTTATTAACCACTGCGCCAGCACCAACAAAGGAATATTCACCAATAGTCACTCCGCAAACGATAGTGCAGTTAGCACCAAGAGTTGCACCTTTTTTAACGATGGTGTCTAGATATTCTTCTTTGCGTTCGATCAATGAGCGTGGGTTGTATACATTGGTAAACACCATGCTTGGGCCACAAAATACACCATCTTCAAGATGTACATTGTCGTACACCGAGACGTTATTTTGGATTTTGCAGTGATCGCCGATGGTGACTTTATTGCCGACAAACACGTTTTGGCCAAGGGAAACCCCTTTGCCGATTTGTGCGCCGCCACAGACGTGGACAAAATGCCAAACGCGTGAGTCATCGCCGATTTGTGCGCCTTCGTCGACTATTGCTGATTCATGTACTTGGTAGCTCATCAGGAACTCCTTTTTATTTTTGCCACGGAATCCACAGAAGACACGGAAGTTAAGATCAAAAGAAAAAAAGCTTTACTTTAAAGGCCTTGCTCTTTTCCGTGCTTTCCGTGTCTTCCGTGGCCACCAAAAATCAACCCAGCACTTTGGCTAAGAGTGGGTGGGGATTGGTTGGGTTTTCTACTAACTTGGCTTTGCGCATAACATCCACTGTTTCAATCGCGGCGCGGTTGTCTTCGACGCCGTAGCCCTGTCCCGCTAAAATACGCTGGTAGCTTTGTGTGTGCAGATCGGTAAAACCACCGGAGAACTCTAATTCTTCGCCTTCAACATCAATACTGCGGTAGGTGGATTTTTCACCGTGTACAGCGTTGTCTGGCAGGTGGTTGGCATCGATGGATAAGAACCAACGTACATTGGCACGCTCGTACTTTAAAAAGCCCGATGAGGTTTTCTCGTCACGGTAGTGCACTTCGTTATGGATAATTTTGCCAAAAATGAAATGCAGCATATCGTAAAAATGCACGCCAATATTGGTGGCCACACCGCCGGACTTTTCATCAAAGCCTTTCCACGATTTTAAGTACCACTTACCGCGTGAGGTTAAGTAAGTTAAATCCACATCAAAGACTTTGTCTGCTGGTGCAGCTTGGACTTTGTCACGTAAAGCAATAATCGAAGGGTGCAAACGTAGCTGCAAAATCGAGTTTACTTTTGCGCCGTACTCTTTTTCATAACGATTCAGAATGTCTAAATCTGAGGTATTGAGCACTAAAGGTTTTTCACAGATCACATCAATGCCGTTTTGTAAGGCAAATTTCATGTGTGGTAAGTGTAAGTAGTTGGGTGAGCAAATAGCGATGTAGTCGAGTTTTTGGCCTTGTTGTTTCAGGTCTTCAACAAAGCCTGAAAAGGCTTCAAATTCAGTAAAAAACTCAGCATCAGGAAAGTGGCTGTCCATGATGCCGACTGAGTCGTTGATGTCCATGGCGACGACGAGGTTGTTACCAGTTTCTTTAATGGCTTTTAGGTGGCGCGGGGCAATGTAGCCCGCTGCGCCGATCAGTGCGAAGTTTTTCATTGTGGAACCTTTGTTTTTTTGCCACGGAATCCACAGAAGACACGGAAATTAAAATCAAAAGCTTAAGGCTTTTCTTTTTAGATTTTGCTCTTTTCCGTGCTTTCTGTGGATTCCGTGGCGATAAAATATATAAGTTAAAGGCGCAGGTCGGATTCGTCTTTTTTGAGGACGTATTTCACATCATAAAGAACGTGCTTCTCTTTACCGTAGCTGCGTATTTTAGCTTCGCCCCATTCTTTAAAGGTGCTGTGATCCACTGCCAGCACGATAGCATCATACACACCAACGTTAATTTCAGACTCAAGCTTAATACCATACTCGTGTTGCACTTCTGCAGGATTTGCCCATGGGTCGTAGCAATCAACATTCATATTGAAGCTTTCTAACTCTTTGATCATGTCAACGATCTTCGTGTTACGCACATCAGGGCAGTCACCTTTAAAGGTAATACCTAAAATTAAAACGCGGCCTTCGTCAATATGAATCTTCTTACTGCTTACAGCTTTAACCAGCTGGATAGCAGTGTATTTACCCATGCCATCGTTAATGCGACGGCCGGCTAAAATCACTTCTGGCTGATAGCCGACTTCTTTAGCTTTATAGGTCAAGTAGTACGGGTCAACACTGATACAGTGGCCGCCGACTAAGCCTGGCTTAAAGGGCAGAAAGTTCCATTTAGTGCCTGCTGCGTTTAGCACTTCTTGAGTGTCAATATTGAGCAAATTAAAAATCTTAGCAAACTCATTAATAATCGCAATATTCAAGTCACGCTGGGTGTTTTCAATAACCTTGGCTGCCTCAGCAACTTTCATCGAACTGGCTAAATAAGTTCCTGCTGTAATAATCGAAGCATAGAGTTCATTGACAAATTTAGCGGTTTCCGGTGTAGAGCCTGAGGTGATTTTTTTGATTTTGGTCAGAGTATTTACTTTATCACCGGGGTTAATCCGCTCTGGGCTATAGCCTGCATAAAAGTCAACGTTAAACTCAAGTCCTGAGCCTTTTTCGATGATTGGGATACAAACTTCTTCTGTGGCACCCGGATACACCGTGGACTCGTAAATAACCACATCATTTGGCTGGATGACACTGGCCAGCATCGCCGAGGCTTTACGCAAAGGTGTTAAGTCTGGAGCGTTATTTTCATCAATCGGCGTTGGTACAGTAACGATGTAAACGTTGTACTGTTCCAGATCTTTTGGGTTACTGCTGTACTTTAGATTGGTTACAGCTTGAAGCTCAGCATCTGCAACTTCTAGCGTTGCGTCATGGCCTGCTTGGAGTTCATCAATTCGTTTTTGATTGATGTCAAAGCCCAGCACATCGTAATGCTTGCCAAATTCAACTGCTAAAGGTAGCCCTACATAGCCGAGGCCAATGATAGCGATTTTGGCGGAGTCAAGTGTGTTCATCTAAGTTCCTTTAAAATTCGAACATATTTCAGATTGTTTATTAAACTTTTTACTTCAGGCACGCTACCGCCCTAGGGTTGTTCGCGTATCGCCCCTAAGTCGCATCGTACTTTAAGTTGTGCTGGTCAGTTGTGCGTTAGCTTGCGCGCAGGTCGGCCAGTTGGATCAGTAATTCGTTTTGCTTGCCCAATAGGCTGAGCAAAATAATGCCGCGTTCTGCGCCGTCGTACTCTTTAAATAGAGCCTGATAGTGTTGAAAGGGGCCGTTGTTTAGGGTGACGCTTTGCCCAGCGCTGAATTGCTGGGCAGTGTGATCGGTGTTGCTGCGCTGGCGTAAGTCGTCAATGATTCTGTTATCGACGGTCATCACTTGGCTGGCAAAGGTCAGCAACTGACGTGCGCCCATGGTGGAGCGCACTTTACTTAAAATAGGCGCTTGCGCGTCGGCCTGTAAAAATAAATAGCCGGGAAATAATGGCTCTTGACGCATGACGCGTTGGCCGCGGCTGATACGCTCGATGGCTAACATCGGTAAAAAAACGCTCCCGCCTTGGCGCTCAAGGTTGTCTTGGGCGCGCAGCTCTTGTTGAGATTTGGTTAGCACGACATACCAGTGATGATCACGGTCTGTGCTGTCGGCGGCGGGGGTGTGTTGAATCATTCCATAGCCTTACTTGGCAATCCATATTGGGAAAACTGAAATCCATTATCAGTGGTATGTAACTGGCGTTGGCTGGCCATTTATCTAGGCTCGTGCTTTTTTCTGATGGCGGAGTGTAAGACCTTATGGGCCGTTTGCATAGTCCAAAAAAGCATTATTGAGCTTAAATTTTGTCCTCTCTACACGACAAAACATGAACCACCTCACGTTTTATCTGCATTATATGGGGTAAAAATATACTTTGCTAGCGGGAACTTTTTCTTTGCTGTGGCGGATTGTGTTGCGTTTTATGCAACCGGTGCAGCATTTTGCCATGGAGCGCTTTTAATTGTGGGTCGGTCTTTAGGCCGACAAAATGTATCAGGCTGGTGCGATGGTGGTTTGT
>LFRM01347540.1_pt1 | contig 10754 bp, 11 predicted proteins | sample 618341 | NCBI WGS metagenome assembly LFRM01 (sample SAMN03654438, study PRJNA283298) | anaerobic digester metagenome | isolation source: pool of bioreactors CSTR01a, CSTR02a, and CSTR03a thermophilic anaerobic... | place: Denmark: Kgs. Lyngby | collected 2014-05-21
CATTTCTGAACTTGTGGGGCACATCGACCAACGCGGTGCGGAATTTTTTACCTACTTGAATCTCGTCCACATTCATTCGAATTCACCCCCACAACTGCAAACCTCCTCGGGTTCGAGTGACAGCGTGAACGTAAACTTCGCTTCTCCAACCCCGACAAACTCAAACGCATCCCCGACAACAAACCTGGGCGCGTTTTTCCGTATAACCTCCGGTAGCCGTTCTTCCGCAACGGGAACCTTGGCATATAGCACATCCCCGCGGTAAACTTCGACAAACCATGTCTCTTCTCCCTTCGCAAAGCGAAACGTGCAGTCGCGGTCGTCGCTGCCTTCGCTACCGCCCCGGCGCAACGCTAACGTGTACAGCGCCTTCTTAACCAACTTTGGCAATTTCATTGCATCCATTTCGATCCCACCATCACGACAATCTGTCGTCCGGGTAAACGTCCTCACCGGGTTCTTCGGGCATACTCCTGCTCCAGTATGGTAACCAACCGCGTCTGGTGGTTCGTGCTCTGGCACATGCCGATTGTCCCTCGGAGTTTCCACCCATCGGCTTTTGCCCACATTGGCATGATGGTATCGAGCCAAACCAAGGTTCCCCCGTCCTTCAACACCTTACTACACTCTTGGACGACCTTCTTCTTGTTCACCGGCTTGGTGCCATATTTCACATGGTTATCTCCATACGGCGGGTCGGCAAGGATGAGATCAAACGTCCCTTCCTCGAAATACTGGCTCAACTGCGCAGCATCCCCCACCACGTCGGGGGTGTGTGTCAGACTACCATTGATGTCAAACCGAACCTGTCGCGCTCGCTCCTCGGGTGTCCCAACCAACTCGACCTCGCCCGAGAAGCAGTGCAGGATCAGTCCCGACCTGAACTCGCGAGGGAACAGCAGTTGAATCCGTTTAAGATACGACGGAGGGTATGCCCCGTAGTATTTCGACGGGTTCCGGTAATTGTTCCCCATCAGCCAATACCCACACACAACCCCGTTGTGCTCTATCAAAGGGGAATAAATCCCCCGATTCTCGTTATAATTATCAACATCAACCATCCACATCCTCTTGTATAGCACACGCCGATTCTTTTATATCCGTCCAGACCCATACACCATGTGCCGGTGGCGAACGAAAACCCCGGCCGGTTCTGGCAGCATGGCGAAACTCTTGGTTGCTTGATTTGGCTCAAACACCCCCGGTGCGTGGCGGCGCACCGGGCTCCTTATTCTCCGACGCGCCAATGTCCACCCCGTTCAACACTTCGCCAACCCACCCGAACGTATCACACAGTCGGTTGCACAGATCCGTGTAGTGGGCTCGTCGCAGGTAGTCGATATCTATCCTCATCTGAGAAATCGAAAGCGATATCGCCTTCTTCGCTTCCCGGAGGTTTTGGTAGTCTTGGTTCTGTGCGAGGCGACGCTCGGTTTCAATTGTCCGTTTCTGTGCATTCGAGAGCGATTTGTCTTTGGTCTCTTCCCATTCTGCTTCGACGGCAATGGCAACCTCCGCTTCGATCGCATGCATGCGATCTTCGATCTCTCTGAGGTCAACGCTGGCCGACAACTTATTGCGTTCGAGAACGTAAATCTTATCAAATTCCTTAGATTCCATACTTCAAATTCTCCTTTATGTCAATCCCGCGAGCGATACGAACACATCAAACGTTACTCCAACGAACATCAACATACTCTCCGTAGGCTTCCCGATACACGTCCATCCGCTCCTGGAAATGCCGTGCGAGGAACGCACCCTTGTCCCGGAAATCGACAACGACCGCTTCCTCCTTTCCCGGAGATTTTCGCAATGCCCTTCCGACTTTTTGAATTACTCCAACAGGCGTTTTCAGTCCACCTGCCATAATTATCGCCGACATTGCCGGAATATCAACCCCTTCTCCGAGGAGGGTACTGATAAGGCAGTTCAATTCGGTTCCAGCGAATTTCCGAATAACCTCGTCCCGCTCCTTTTTCGGCGATGAGCCGTGAATGAACGGAACATCGTCAAACATAATCGCGAGGATCTCGCCATGCTCAACGCGCTCAACGTGGATATAGACCTTGTGACCATCGCGCATGAGTTCACGCGCAGTGTCGACAATCATCTGGTTCCTGTACTGATTTGCCACAATGCCATCGTAATAGGCGTCCTGCCAGTCTTTCGTCCGCCGCATCTTAATGTACGGCGGGTCAAGAATCACGAACCGCGGTTCTGTCAGGTATCCCCGCCTGATAAGATCCGCCGGAGTGATTCTAGCGCAGATATCGCCGATCGCACCCCAGATTTTCATTTCTCGCCCGTCAGCACGATACGGAGTCGCCGAGAGCCCAATTCGAACCGGAGAGTTGTACAACATGGCAACGGTATAGGTGTTCTCCGAGGGAAGGTGATGGCACTCGTCCGCGCACAAAACGGGGTAGTTTAGATCAATGGTGTCTATTTTACCTCGCTTCACTCTTCTTGCAATCGTCTGAACCGACGCTATGGTCACATCATCCCAATTCTCCTTGAACGACCCTCCGACCATCCCCGGATCGATACCGAACGTAGTCTTGATGGCATCTCGCCACTGCTTCATCAGTTCCCGAGAATGCACCAGAATGAGCGTTCGGTGGTCAAACGCATAGATGAGTCTGAGAGCAACCAGCGTCTTCCCCGCCCCCGTAGGCAGGCACACAGTCCCGCCTGAGTTCAGATAGGCAATCTCGGCGGCCTCTTTCTGGTAATCGTACAGCACCTTATCGGTCTTCCACTCCAACCCGATAGGGTCTCCAGGCAGTTCGATGTCGTTCTCAACGCTGTAATCGTAGCCTATCGAGTTCAGAACCTCTAACACCCGCGGCAGAACCCCGACCGGAAAATACCATTCCCCTGTAGGCGCTTTGCACAGCAAACTCTCTTCGAGGATTCCTGTGCCATTCGGCACCCGAGAATTTCTTTTCGACATCCTCGGCATGTCCCGCGGAACATATGTCAGCGTTCGGGCAATGGCCCGACGGATAACTGGCTCCACCTGCCCCTTGAGAATGTAATAGGGCTGGGAATGGCTCCGTTTGAGAATCAGCGACACCTATCCCACACACCTTGTGCATTCCCCGAATACGGCGACGGCGTCTTCGTCAGGCTTGTGGCTGCTAAGTCAACACCCCGCGGCTTTTCTGTCTCCCGCGCCGCGAGACGTTCATTTGCTCCGACATAGCCCCATCTTCCAGATTTCGATTGTGCCTTCCGTGGCGCTTTCTTCACATTTCCGAAGTCAATCGGGGATATATCCAGCGCCCGGCAAACCGCTCGCTTGAACGCATGCGACTCCGCGGTTCGCAGACACGTATCACCGTCAGGAGTTCCGCGATTGTCCGCGTCTCCGAGCGATTCGAACACAACTCCGCTCAGCAGTCGGATCTTCACCTTCACCTGACAGTAGATGGTCGACCCCATGACATACGTTCCGATGTGCTCGACCTCGTAACCACCGTCCTGATATGGCCGAATCGCCTTCTGGTATCCACCGACCCGCATATCAACAACGCTCGTATCTTTGAATTCGATCGTGTAGAGATACGGCTCAAACTCTTCGCTCAAGAGCACAGCCTTATCAAAGATCGGCATACCGTACTCATCGAACAGGTCAGATCGGCTCCCAGTTGTCATTCAGCATCGCCCCACGACCGCACGATTCGTTGTAACCGCGCAATCAACATCTCCCGTGCGGACTTCGACGCCTGATATTGGTCGATCCTCGCTTTGACACGGTAAATTACATCATCTATGGGAGAATCCGAACCATCCCGGAATCCGTTTACCGACACGCCGGTGTCTTCTTCTGCCAAAATGACGGTCTTTCCGTTCTCGGGGGTCGCGGATACGACAACAACAAACGTGTCCCATTTGGATTTACCCAACTGGATGTCAAACCCTCTATAACTCCCGAGATTGGTTAAATTGGAGTCCATTGGACTCCTCCTCAGACCTTTGCGGCTCTGTTTGCTGCCTCTTCCCGGAGATCCTCAAGCACCACTTCAATGACTGCAACGGGCGCTTTCCCCTCTGCAACGTACGGGCGAATTTCTTCTGCGGTCACCGCATCCGGCGTCAACTGGGACACCCGGAGATACCCGATAATCCCGTTGCGAATCTTGGTGAGTGATATGGAATCGGAATGCTTTGCGGCGATCTCCTCGGTCACAGTTGCTGGTTTTGCAAGCGGGGGGAGATCCACCGAATCCTTCGGCTGATCTGGTTCGGCGGCCTTTGCGGGGGCTTTCTCGGATGCAGGGGTGGGTGCTGCATCCGCAGCATCGTCATCGCCCTCGATCAAACCGAAATCATACAAATCCATGATTTGTCCATCGGCACCGACAAACTGCCCGCTCTCAACAACACATGTTGCATTGAGATTAATGTAGTTCGCATTCTCCATGTTGTCGTCGCGATCCCGGCGTATGGCTCCCATGTAACCGATTGCATAGACGACGAGTCCCCTGACACCATCAGAGACGAGTTTGCACTGCTCTGTGGGGTCTCCACCCATCGCATCCATTGCATGCTGGCACATCGGGATGAGGTCGGAAATATCTACATGGGGGGTTCCATACCGCTGCTTGCCGACATTCACAGTGATGTAGTTGATCGCATCGTACTTGTCACGCTCGGGTGTCAGACGAATGCCCATGCACGGCATGGGGTTGCCGTCTTTCGGGCCAGTCGGAACTTCCAGCACTTCAAACTCACCGTCCCGGAAGTATCTATCTTCGTCCTCGTCATAGACAAGGATCGCCGCAGGCGTGACTCCCGAGATGATACCTTTCACAACAATTGTACTCTTCTCATGCTGGACACCGACGTCCCCCGGAGAGATTGCTATAGGCTCCAGCACAGAAATCAGATCGCTCTTGCTGATCGGCTCCATCGAGACGAATTCCTGGAGGTTCCACTTCTGCCACTTCTCATCATAGCGAACCATGACCTTCACGGCCGACGGGTATACAATGTCAACCTTGCGACCACCCATCTTTGCGCGGGCATCAAACGTTGAGAGTTCAACGATGGTTCCGTCCTGTTGAAGCAGCGTGATCTTAAGCGGCGACCGAGCATTGTACCGGTCACTTGACCCGAGAATGATACCCGTCTTGTACTCCGCGGTCAGGGCAGCAAGTTCCCGCTGGAGACGTCCCCTTGCCGTTGCAACGCCTGCGCGGATACTCAGCGCATCGCACGTTGGCTTGTGGGATTTTAGGATAGCAAGTACGTCAATGCCATTTTCCACGCACTGTTCGTACAGGTCTTCGTCGTATTTCTTAACTTCGTTCTCGAACTGTTCGATAGATAGATCAGACACTTTGTTTGCCATTTTATATCAGTCCTTTTGTTTTTCTAGGCGAACTTGTCGCACGAGACGGGTGGCGCCCGACCGACAGACGACTCGCACGGCATCGGGGCATCCTACCTCGTCTGATTACCTATTCGCGGGATAAGTATATATACTTTCCTATCCAAGATTATCTTGTATGAAAACAGACGAAAAGGTTCGAGAATCTGCTGTGAAACAGGAGGCTAAACCGGCGATCGACGTCCCGGTGACCGTCGTTCTCAGAAAAAATCTCCGGTTCGATGTCCCGGCGGTCGCGGCACAGGCGGCGGGGCTCAGTCCAGACTGTCTCATCGAGGTGAAAATCGTGTCCGTTGGAGGAGAAACGCTCATTCCGCCCCCACATCCATTTGTGGCCCGGATTCAGCACCACAACTATAACTTCACCATCCCAAAACTCCCGGCACAGATCATGCAACTGAAACCGGGAGACTGTATCGATGCATACATCCGGAGGATTGACTGACATGGTCATTTGCCATAGCAGAAACCCCAACACAGGCGAGGTTGGTCGTTTCTACGAGCAGGATGGTATACTATACCCTTCTGTAACAACAATCCTCGAATCAGAGATCCCAAAGGGCAAAAACGACCCCGTCGAAAGATGGAAGCGCAGAAACAAGAATTGGAAGGAACTCCAGCGCAAAAGCCAGATTGTTGGCACCATCGGGCACTTCAGGATACTAAACCGACTTTCCGACAGAACTATCGAGATTCCGGAAGTCGGCGTGCACGAATTTCCTGACGACCTCGAAGACCTGCTCGACATTATCGATTTCCTCTGGAACGAAAGTGGATTCGAAACACGCATTGGGTATCCCCGAAAAATAGAATCCACGCTCATCAGCCACACCCACAAGTTTGCGGGCAAACCCGACCTGCGCTGCCCAATCAAATGCGACGACGGGCACACCCGACTTGCTGTGGTGGATATCAAGACATCGAACGCGGTTTACGACAAGTACATCTATCAACTAGCAGCGTACGGACTTATGATGGAAGAGAGTCCCGAGCACAACCGGTTTCCTGACGTCGGAATCGTCATAAACCTCAGCCCATACGAGGATAAGAATCCCCACATGGTACCGAAAGTCACAGAATTCCCCAAGGCAAAACTGCTCAAATACGCCGCCGAGTTTGCAGAGATGGCAAAAAACTACCACGCTCGGTTTGGTGACCCGGTGTCTGAAAACTAGTCGTCTGACGGCAGTACCGGGAACAACATATTTTTATCAATCAACGAACCATGTTCAGTCTGCACATGGGTGGGAGCAATCGCGATCGCAACCAGGAGAAGAAACGCACCATGACAAACTCTGTAAAACGCACAAATGGTAACAATCCATCGGCACCTGGAGAACAGGTGAGAGGCAAGGGGATTTTAACCCCCGCCCAAAGTGGATGCCAATGCCATGCCCGTTCCAACAAGAACGCCGTGACGGCTCCCACGACTGAAGTCGTGGGCTTCTATGGTTTTTCAACCAATGCATTGCCGCCCCAATGCAACTTTTTCGTAAACGCCTTGTGGCTGTCAACACCCGCCACATCAGCGACCGTCGCCATCGGTTTCGCCGACGTTAAGGGAGGATATTAACATGCTACGTAGGCAACCAAAATATATAAGCATTGCGGATTTTGTCGCATTTGCCGACGCAGTTGACGCATTTAATAATACTCTCCCCGACGGTATGCGTCTGAATATTTTCTACATTCCGCTCCGTAGGAATAGTAAAGTTCCGGCGACAAGCAAGCCAATGTACGTCGTTGACGGGGAAGGGAATGAGTCACCTAGACCCGGATTTACAATGGATCGTAAGAAGGCAGAAGAGTTCCTGAACAACAATCTTGGGAACATCGGCATCCTTGCCTACAACGACGGCAAGAACCCGACTCTCGCTCTCTTCGACTTCGACATTGAAAAGAACCCGGAAGATGGTATTGGAAAGACGGTCGTCCCAAAAGACGTCATTATCGAATTCGCCCGCGGTCACGGACTACCGGTTGCAATCACCCGGCAAGGTGGATACCACGTCTATGCCGTCAATGACGGCACGCTCACCAACGCAAACATCGTGTATCAGGGAAAACACGCCGGTGAGTTGCGTTGTCACAAGATGTATGTCGTGGCACCCGGATCGTTCGTCCCAAAATTCACCGACGACGATGAGAAGAAAGGCAAACTCCCTGCTCCTGAAGCAACCGGCGTATACCGTCTCGTTGAGGCAAGACCGCTCAAGAAAGTATCTCGAAGCGAATTGCCCGAATGGTTGGAACTGGATGTCGCGCCAGAAGGCAAGACGCCCAGAGTCCGCGACGTGCGAATCAAACCGATGGGGAACGTCAAAGGTGGGAACGATATCAAAAATGATATCGGGGTTACCCTGACTGCTATCAGAGCGCGTGATAGTGTGCTCGACGAGGCGTTGCTTCGCGGTGCCATCGAATCTGATCGAAGCAAAGTTGACTACGCAGTTGCGTGGCGGCTCCGCGCATGGGGATTTGATGACTCGTCCATAGCACACATCCTTCGGACGTACCGAGCATCAAACAAAACGCACCGGGACGACTACATCGAACTCACCATCTCAAAAGTCACCCGAGACTACGAGTTCCGCCCATATCTTGAACTTGTCTCAGATATCGAGAGAATCCGTGCTAGCGAGCGGAAAATAGCCGAACACGCCGCCGCTCAAATCGAGGAACGGCTGTCCGGAGAGGCGTCATCCCAAATCTCGGAAGGATATATCAGCGAAGACGGCGTTCACCACCTTACCGNNCACCTTACCGACTTCCCGGAGCGCCTACCGAATGAAAAATATGTCCACATTCGCGGGCTCCCACGAATCGGGAAGTCACACTGGACGCTTACGAAACTCGCAGAGGCCGACACCGGCATCTATGTGACATCCAACCACGATATCATCGAGCAGCAATTCAGGACGTTCCGAAGGCTTGCACCAAACAAAACTGCGGTGTGGATCAAAGGGAAGCAGAGATGCTGTATTCGGATTGGTAGCGACGGAATGCACTATACCTGCTCCGACTGCCCCTACCGGCCGCGAAGCCAGTGGGACGAAGAAGCGAGCACCAACCGACCAACAATCGAAGAGGTCGAATTGGCCGTGGCTGGAATCCTCAGCACTGACGGGTACCTGTGCTATCTCGATGACGAATCTGCCAATTCGGGAGAAAACGATATAATAAAGTCGAATATCCCGGATTGGGTATGTCCGTATTTCGCATTACACGCCGCGGCGAAGGAAGCAGATTTCATCTTCACTGTTCCGTATTATACCTCGACGGGGAATGAACAGACCACACTCCAATCCCGGTCACTTATGGTTATGGACGAAGACCCGGTGTTCAAGTTCTACGTCCCAAAAACCGTATCCATAGCGGAGCACGGCCATGTTGGAAATGTGACAAACTTTGCCGTCAGATCAAACATATCTGACGTGACCCGTGCGTTCGGTGTCATAAAAGCGAAAATCGAAGAAAAGAACCGTCAACCGTTCGAAGACCGGGTAATTCTCGCAATCATTCGGAATTACGAAGAGATTGAACGTCTCGTCGCCCGAGTAGCACAGAACGAATTGCCGGTTCGTAAAGCACCGGAAGTACGGGCATGGCTCCACGCCTCCATCAAGAATCTCCTCCACAGAAAATTTGAAGGGCTATCACACGGTGATCGGATTTCGACCATCAGGGCACTTGAAGAGTATCAACGCGGTGTAGGAACAATCAGTGAAGATAGTAGTATCGTCGAATACGCAGAAGCATTACTCTTCCCTCATCCCGAAAACCCGGTCTTTTGGGAGCACGGGAACCCCGCAACGCTCTATCTGGTCGCAGACGAGTCAAAAATCATCCGCACGCCATCTCCCGCAGAGAAATATCTCATCGTCGGATTTACCGAAGGCGAACTGTTCGCAGAGCAGATGAGCAAAATCGAGTTCGGCCCTGACTGGAACAACCATGTCAAAAAACTCCACATCGAGCGGTTCCCGTACGGTGACAACTTCGTCGTCTTCCAGGTGACACACCAACGCCCGAGAGACGAGCGCCGGATATTCTATCGGCTCACCCGAACCATCGACGAGATGGACAATGGGAGGATGTGGAAAGTACCCCGCCTCACTCTCACAGCGAGCAAGCGCCATCAGGCAGCATTTGACGAGCGCTCCGTGTCCGAACGGTCGGTCATGATCCGGAGGAAACACGGATTGAGTGCAATTCGTGAGTTCGGCGGTCTGATGGGAGCATCGATGATATTCTATTCGAACTCCCGGATTTCCCGAGGCATCGATGTTCCGAACATCGACCTGCTCATAGCAGACGCCTGTACATTTGCCCAACCGTATATTAACGCGACTATTTCCGCGTACAAAGACCGGCTCCGTGCAATGGAATTCGGCGAACCTGGAGACCCCGAACCCATCAAGCGAGCGCTCTTCGATGCTATCCGCACGAAAGACAGTCTCCTCACAGATGAGACAACGAACGGTGTGCTCCGCATCTCCCCGGTAGTTGGTAAATTCGAGGATCAGGTGAAGACCATTGTCATCGCCAGTCAGGACTACCGATACATCAACCCAGAAGCCACATCCCGTATGCACACGATTGTGGTTGACGAAGACAGTGACCTCACCATCGTCGCGAACGCCGTTCTTAACTTCCCACGGAAGGTCTGTCCACAGGGGATCATGTGCATTGCCGGGCAGGAAAATCCCGATTACGCAGCCACCTGGGAGACCCCTCCATCCATGCCGGGCAACACTACAAGCGTCGTTGCACCCGGATATGTAAAAAGTCAACTCCCCGAAATACTCGAAACTATGACCACAGGAGCGATTGTTAGCCAGGAGCGGCTCCAGTTGCGCCAGAAGATGGAAGAACTCGAAAAGAAGATCCTGAACTCCCCGTTACTGGCAGGAGGAAGGCGAATAAAAGTCAGTTCGCTGAAAAAATCGTGTTATGAGCGTATTTCGAAATCGTACACAAGGGCGGAGATTGACCGGGCGATTAAGAATCTTATTATCAAAAAGTCTCTGATAAACGAAGTTGGGAAGGAGGGGAGGGGTAAGAAAGCGCGGGAATACCAATTTGTCAGAAAACAATAAATTTTTAGTTAAGTAAAAAATACTTTCTAAATCGGAGCCGTTTACGCTTTTATTTCGTTTTTCAAATAATTGTGCTACAGACGGAATTCGAAAATGGAGCCCGCACGTTTTTTTGTTTTGCCAAAAAACTCCTCTAAGGCCGTAACCCCTGGTACCTGGTGCCCTATTACAGTAGATCGAGATCTGAAAAATAGTGGGGGTTAATTTTGATATTTTTCGATTTAAGTCGATTAAATCGATTTAATTGTCGAAAAGTGGTC
>LFRM01173325.1_pt1 | contig 10753 bp, 12 predicted proteins | sample 618341 | NCBI WGS metagenome assembly LFRM01 (sample SAMN03654438, study PRJNA283298) | anaerobic digester metagenome | isolation source: pool of bioreactors CSTR01a, CSTR02a, and CSTR03a thermophilic anaerobic... | place: Denmark: Kgs. Lyngby | collected 2014-05-21
CTTGGCGATTCCCCCTGCGTACATATCAGGGAGAAACAAAACTGCATCAAGCTCACAATTGGCCGGTTGACATCAATTTCCCTGACGCTTACCCCGACAAATTTCTCAGCTTGGTTAAAAAAGCCAGAAAGGAAGTAGAACCCAGGATCGACTTTGATGACCGTTATCGCTTCTATATTCACATCAGCAAAACAGATGCAAAGGAAGACGAACCTGTTTTAGAGATAGAAGATTATCTTTACGTGTTTGGCTGCGTCTACGACGATCTATACCTAAAAAGAGTATATTGATCTTGATCAGTCACAAAAAAGGAGCTCCCAAGCAACAAAGGGGGCTCCTTATTACTACAACAGGAGAACAAAAATGAGGAAAATAAGTAATGCTGCACGTTTTTTGTTTTTACGCCTACAAAAACATTGGAAATACACTGCAAAGCATAGCCAAAGAGTAGCCGAAATAGCACAAATGTTTGGCCGCAGTAAAGAAGAAAAAAACTTGTTTTATTTGTGCGGCTTATTCCATGATATAGGCAAACTCAAAATACCGACAGGTTTACTGCAAAAAAAAGAACAGCTTAACAAAAACGAAATAGAAATGCTTAAGCTTCACACGTTATATGGTCGAGATATTCTATATAAACAGGGCTTTAACAATAAAGTGATCAATTCTGCTTACCAACATCACGAACGCTGCAATGGTAATGGCTACCCCGATCAAATCACAGAAATTCCTTACATAGTCAGGGTTATCGCTGTAGCAGATATTTATACAGCACTGACTGAAGACAGGCCCTACAGACCGGCATTATCACAACAAGAAGCAAGCAAAATCCTATTAAACTACGCACAAAATGGTGAAATAGATATGGAGATTACAAAACACCTGTTGGGATATCAGCATGATATCTTAATAAGCATTAAACCATAAAACTCTATTAGAGACATAAAGCCTTATACTGCAAGGGTTTGTAGGCCCTAAAACAGGGTATTTCTAATAGAACTCATTAAGGTCAGATAAACGGCAAGAAAGTCTAATAGAAAAAACAAAAAAAAGTGGCATAAACCCTTTAACCATGGGCATTTATCGTCTATTAGAAAAGGGGAGGAAAGCGTGTCAAATATTACAATATCGTTTTATGGAGATGAAGAAACAAAAAAAATCCTTGATAAGCTGCCTAAACGGCAGCGCAGCCAATTTATAAGAGACGCTATTGCCCTGAAACACTCCTTAGACCCAATAGCAGATAAGATAGATCAGGTTATATGTAAAGTAAGTGAAGTTAAAAGCGCCATAGACAACCTTGAGGTTAAAGCTGTTCCTTTTGTTCAGCCGGTGCAGCTGCATAACAAAGAAGAAAAAGTAGATGATGTTATTATTGACGAAATGATAGCAGACAGCCTGCTTGATTTTATGTAACAAGAAAGGGGGAAAAAGTGTGAGCACAATTTATCAGGTCTCTGAAATAAAACAACTGCTTGCGAGAAGTTTAAAACCCCTATTTTATCAAATCGAAGAACTATTCGGCATGATCACGTTAGAAGGGGTCGTGGAAAGGGTAAACAATTATCCGTCTGGTACCTATGTTTCACTTAAAGACCCAAATCACACAGACGTCACCATAACCTGCCTGGTGGCCCCAGACATAAAAATAGATTTTGAGATAAAAGCCGGCCTGAAAATACAGGCAGTTGGAACAGTAGACTTAAAAACGAGAAAGAACAGCGTTGACCAGGAAACAATAGTCCTGGTTAATCAGCTTTATGACGTCAGCGAAGGCCAGATGACAGAAGTAGAAAAGTTAAGAGAGAAACTGCAGAAAGCAGGTTACTTCGGCGACAAAAAGCCACTACCTAGCATTGCCGAGCACGATTCACTAAAAATTTGTATAATCAGCTCAGTAGACGGAGTGGCTTATAGGGATATCGAGAACACAATTAAGGACATCCCATACTATTCTCTTTCTTTATATCCTACTAACCTCTACTCTCCCGACGACGTGGCACGCTCTATAGAAGAAGCTGACAGCAGGGGAGATTATGATATTTTGTTAATATCCCGCGGTGGTGGCAACAGGCTTGATGTCTTTGACAATATGGTTGTTCTAAAAGCTATTAAGCACTGCCGGACTCCCACTTTTGTTGCTGTCGGCCATGCCCAAGACAGAACATTAGCTGATGAGGTAGCAGATCACTATGCAGCGACACCTACTGCTGCAGGTGAATATCTTGCGCAGATTTACAGGATGCATGAACTGCAAAAAAAAGATACAGAACTGGCAGAACGGGAGAAAAAACTCGAAAAGCTTGCAAAGCAGGAAAAGGAACAGCTAGAAAAACAAATCAAAGAACAGCAAGCGTTTATTAAGGCTTTAAAGAAAAACATCGCTTCTAGTGAGAAGTATGAGAAAGAGATCAAAATACTAAAAAATCGCTTGCGGAACGCAGAGAATCAGAGAACAACAATCCGACTGACTCCAGGATTTGTTGTTTTTTGTTTTGCTGTATTAGGTCTAGCATACCTGATCCTTAAGTAATTAAGAGGTGTTTACATGGTAAAAAAGGTAGTGATGAGAGGTCATTCAAAAAAGATAAAAAACAAAGCTGAAAACAAAGAAGAAAAATCGCCTCTGCCGGTATCGGAAAAAGAGAAGATCATTGAAATAGCCGAAGACATATCACGTTCTTTGGTGGAAGCTCAATACGAACTATTCGAGCTCATTAAAACAGCAGATCTGCCGGAGAAAACCGATGTTTTACTACCGAGAGCATCAGCCAAAAAATATGAGAACTATATCTTAATCAAGTCTAATATTTATCCTCCTAAAATTAATGTCCACCCATCTTTACAGAAGGGATTCCAGCACCAGTCAACTTACGGAAAAGTGAGAGACACTTGGTTTACGATCATCTATAAGGCACTCAGTGGTATGGACTATGAGCCAATTAATGATGCATTGGTACTTATTAGATATCGAAGGCAGTACAAAAGATTTGATCCTCCAAACCATAATGCAAAGTTTATCATAGATGCTTTAGTCTACAATAATTTGTTAGTGGATGACAGCAAGGACAATTTAACCCTAACGGTAATTGGCGAACAAGACAACGAAGAGGGAACAGATATTTTTATCGGAGATAAACAAAAATTTGCACCAAAATTTATGGAGCTAATTGGCGTTAAAAAGTAAAGGAGGATGCTAATGCCATTAAGGGTGCTAATACCATTAGGGGTTATCGGGATTAGCATGCGCCATTGGTATTAGCAGGCAAAAAGACTAAAAATACATGCAACATAAGGCTTTTTTCTATAACTGCTGCACACAATAAATTTACCAAGGTTTGAGGTATGAACAAAAGTGCATGTGCAAAATTCAAACAACGCAGTCATAAAGCACAACGAGAATTGGTGTTTTGAGGAGAACACAAATATGCGTTAGAGAGAGAAGTGAACACAAAAATCTGTTAATCAATTACACGGGAATAGATTAAAACTATGGCATAGAAGCCGGGGCGATTCTTTTAACACTCACAGTAAATTAAAAGCAAAAGCAAGGAGACTAAAAAGCCGGGGACGATTCGCATACAACACAAACAAAATTCAGAGCAGCATCACTATGTTGGATTAGCAACAGAGGGGTGGAAAAACCGGCGCGATTTGCTCAACGAACAAAGAAATCAAAGGTGATTACATGAGCAGAAAAGCAAACATACAGATTACGGAACGAGACAAAAGAATAATGATCCACCTATATAGGGCAAGACTTCTAACCGGAGTACAGATAAGAGCGCTTTACTTTAACGGTAGTGCTATGGTTCACCGCAGACTACCCAAGCTAATAAAGTACGGCTACATCAAATACGGAGCCTATTTTGAGCCTATTCCTGGCCACCCTGGCAGAACACGCAAAGTAGGCCACTATTATTACTTAGACAGCAAAGGCATAGACTTGCTCACGGAACTGGGGTATATCACAGAAAAGACTTACCCTTCCCGCCTCCTCCCCCGAGATAAAGACATAGAATTCCATATAGAGCTGGGCGATTTATATAAACTACTGGTTACAGAGAACATCATTACCCCCGAAGAATGGCAATACGGCAAGGAAGTCAAAGAGATAATCAACGCAAGAAAATACGCACCGTTATTTGCAGTTGCAAAAGACCTGTATATATTCAGAGCAGTCTATAACATCCCGCCGGCGTCAATTAAAACCATAATAGACATTGCCAAGGAACTTCCCCGCAGCGTGATTCTGTGTGCCGACAGTAGCGTGCAGGATAGAATCCTTGAAAAATACCTTTACGGTAACATACACATCATCCTCATGAGGGACATGTTTAAAGTGATCCCCCTCATGCTCAAACACCCTAATGGCCACTTGAACTTGCTGCTGTCCACGATTGACAAATACGGGGAAGATACGGAAATTATTGAACGAGCCCCACATTATGCACACCTTCAGGTCGGTGTGGACACTCTTTTGGCAGCGGACTTGGCCACCGGCAGCGCACCTGCCTTAATACAAGCCAGAAAATTCAAAGGCGATTTCCGGTTCTATTCGGCCATAGACAGAACCCAACTGCAGGACTATCCCATCCCGGAGGATTTAACCAACATAGTTTTCCTAGATGGTTCAGAAACCAGAGTATACCTTAATGACAATCAAGTCATAGAGGAGGGGGCGTAAAAAATGAGAGTACCAGAAATCATAAGTGAAAAACACATTAAGAGACTGCTTTTCCCTACCAGCACATTTGTTTTTATTATTTGCCTCATTACCTTTCTTGCCCAGACACGCTGGATACTTTCTCCCCCGACAGACACAACAGTAGTTTTACTTGCTCTTATCACAGGCTGTCTTTTAATTTTGGCCCGTCAGACCTACACCAACACCATAAACATAGCTTCAACAATCCTGCTTGCAGGGATTTTTTATGTCCGGCTATTTACGCGTTGGTATATTAATGAGATCCCCGATATTATCATTTACAGCTTCATAGATGGGGAAGCGATAGTAAAAGGCTACTGGACATTTACCATGCTGCCTCTTATTCCTGTTGTCTACATGATATTTAGAGGCGCAAGTGCAGCACTTGAGGAACGCAGCTTGCCGGACCGTTTAATTGATATTTTCCCACAGCTTACAAAACCGGGCGAAGAGGACCTTGTAATTTGCAAAACCCTGTCCGGAAAAGACGTAGTTATTCCAGCCAATGACAGATACTTAAACACCTTAATAGGCGGTTCCATTGGTACGGGTAAAACCAGCCGTCTGTTGGCACCGATTATCTACCAAGAGCTGCAGGCCATAAAAAGGAGCATGGGAAAGGGTATCCCTCGCGGCTTAACCGTATTAGAGCCCAAAGGCGACCTTACGGACAAAGCGGCTGAAATGTGTGAGGATCTTGGTGTTCCTTATGTCTATATCAACCCTTTACGTGACGACACGGCGCGATTCAATCCTTTGGAAGGTGATCCCATGCTTGTGGCCGAGGCGACTCGTACTGTTTTAAGTTCTATTGGAGGCAAACAAGAAGCATTCTTTGCTCTCAACCAAGAAATAGCAGCAAGAAACACGATCCTGCTGCTCAAATACACCAAAGGTAACAATCTTTCCCTTCCGGATGTATCCAAAGCCCTGCGTGTACCGGACACATTAAAAGACGAAGTAGAAAAGCTAAAAAGAATAATAGAGTGCATGGAAATAGAAAACCAGCAGCTGCTGGCCAATATTCAGGAAATGACAGACGTGGAAACAGACGCATATAAAGTAGCCCAAAAAGAGTACGATGAAAAACAGCTGCAGATATCCTTGCGTCAAAATGTAGTTGACTTTTTTGAAAAAGAAATGTTTGGGGTGCTGAAAGACAAGATGTACCAATTCGTGTTAGGTTTGCGCCTCCAATTTGATGATCTGGCAGGCAATGAGTTGCTGTATAAAGTTATTGCCCCCCGATTAGGGAAAGACAACAAGTTAGACTATTCATCAGATATCAACCTTGATGATCACCTTGCTAATGGCGGCGTACTTCTTGTGAACTCTGCCTCCAACTCGCTTGGGAACGCAGGAGATGCGTTTGGCAGTTATGTTCTGCAGCACCTGCAGGGAGCAGTATTTAGGCGTCCGGGAGACGAAACGACCCGCCCCCGTCACACCACGATTATAGATGAAGTGCCTACATTTATCGGCCCGGCCTTTGAACGTATGCTGTCAAACGGCCGTTCTTACCGTAATGAAAACATTATTGCTCTTCAAACCACGGCACAGCTGATCCTGGATGAAAAAGCAACATTTAGGGAAACGATTATGAACCTTTGCAGAAACAAAGTTTTCTATGGCGGCATGGATGCAGAGGAAGCCAAATATGTGTCAGCAGAGATGGGAGAAGATCTTCAGATAGAAAAGACTGTAACTTACGAACGGTCGGCAGCATTGAAACTGCCATTTTTGCGCCAGTCATCCCGGGAAGGCGAGGTAGAAAAGGCCAGATACAGCTATACCGATCTCATGGAGCTGCCTAAATACCATGTGGTATACAAAGTAGTCAAAAATAATGTACCGCAGACCCCGGGCATCGGAATTACAGATTTATGTGAGTGGGACAAAAAGCGCAACAAAACAGGCCAGGTCACAGAAAAAAAAGACTTTGCCCTGCAGCGTCGCCTGGGCAAGTCAGTCAATTCTGGTGAATCTCCAAAAGAACTGCAGAGGACTTTTACCTTATCCAAAAAAACTACTGTAGCCAGTCAACCGGCTGCAGCGAACACAGAAGAACAGCCCCTGCATTTACGTTCTGATCAAAACTTTGCAGACGAGGTGCAGGATGCAGTTACAGACAATAACGGCCCACCGGCAGCAAAAGATCAATCAAGCAGGCAGCACGAACAGCCTGTATTTGTACTGCCGAACAGTAATTTGAGACTTGTTAAGTCGGAGCCAAAACAGAAAAAGTTTAATCCTAATCGGCATATTACAGACGAAAATTTTTAACAAAAGGAGTGTCAGATTATGATGCAGGACGAAATTATCAGCATTAAACCTGAGACAGAAGGTTTTACCGGAGAAGTAGAGTCACTGGAGAAGAACCCCAGACCGCTGCTTTACACAGCGCAGCAAAACAAACTTGCCCTACAGGCAGTACCTACAGCAATTGAAAAAATCCCCATAAAAATTAAGGTTAAAAAGGACGGGGAACTAACACATGAACCTCATAATATTCCGGCCCTGGTATTCCATTTCGGGCAGGAGTTTAAAGGGATCATCCCGGCCACAGAGACCGGCTTTCTCAGGCTGGACAACGACATAAGTGAAGAAGATGCAGCCTTAATCTACCTGCAGCTGCCTAACTCCGAGAAAAAAACCATATTGCGTAAAATGGAATCTGTGGTTGGCAAGCAGGTTGCTTTCCATGTCAAAAAAATTGATGATACTGTAGCGCTGCTTTCCCGCCGGGATGCCCTGGCTGCTATGGCAGAACGGACATGGCAGGAGCTTAAAGTCGGCGATATCCGTAATGTAACGATTCATCGGATCTACAAAAGATACATTTACTGCAACACTGGTGGGGTAGCCGGTATTATCCCGGCAGAGGAAGTGGCACACGGCTATGTAGATATTGCATCAGTAGTAGAGGAAGGCAAAACGTACCAAGCTAAAGTCATTAAGATTCCTGAAGACCGCAGTTTCATCACCTTATCACTGAAAGCCTTACAAAAAGATCCGTGGGAGTACGTACCAAATAAGTACAGTCCGCGCAACTCATACCTTGCTACGATTACCGGCATACTGGATTCCGGAGCCGGCTTTTTTATTACCTTTGAGCCTGGAGTGACAGGTGTAGTTAAGCATCCGGCTTACTATAACCCGAAAGTAGGGGACCAGGTACTGGTTTTTATCCAATCCGTTAACATTGAAAAGCGCTACATTTTCGGCAGGATCAAAAGGCTTGTAAATCAAGCTTAATGGGGTGTGGCACCAATGAACAAAACCAAATTCAATGAAGGAGTCATAATAAGACATGCAAATCCCGCCCCACAGACAATAGATCAGAGTTTTTTTATTAGAGAAGATGTTGAGCTTGCGAGGCTGCTTTACAGACACGTAGTTCTAAACCGCAGCCAGCTGCTTGAGCATCTTTTCCTGTTAAAGAGCAGAATAGGGGCAACACGCCTTATAAAGCTTACAAAATACGGCTTTGTCAACAGATACGAGATGCTCAACGAACAAAACAAGCTCTGCGATCGCTTCTATACGATCAGTCCGAGATCAGCAGAGCTGCTTTCTGTACCTGATCCGGTGCGCCTGTCGGCCGATGTTATAAAACGCCTATTGGCTACCAACTATTTTATTCTCTCCTGCCTTACCTGCCAGGGGAATATAGAATACGAACTTACTGCCAGAAGCCCGGTTTCAGCGTATATCTACAGAGATAATGTGTACTCGATCTACGCACCGCGTGATGAGGCTTCTGCCGAGGAAACAATAGCGCATATAAACGAGAAGCAACCAACCCGGGCCCTGATCATCGCACCTACTTCAGAGCTGGCGATTCAGATAGACAAAAGAATACTGGTGCCGGCACGCTATGCTTTTGACAAGGACATAGTTGAACTGACGCTCAAATTTTACAGTGTAGACAGGGGCAGTAACCTCTGCCCCGCACATATCAACCTAACTAAGCCCAAGCTAAAGGGGGGAGTATTATGATGACCATCGACGACAACAAAATAGTTCAATTTAGAATAGCTCAAAAAGCAGAATATGTGCGAAGGAGCTTAATCCGGCTTGGTGCAGCAATATCGACCGGTGATCCGGACAAGATTCGCAGAGCTGAGGTGAATGCACAAAACTGTATTGTAGATGCGTTAACGGAAATAGGTTACAGCACAGAAATCATCTTTTAACGCCACAGCAGCTGCGGTTTTCCATACAACGCGGTACTTGGTCAGTATAATTAAATTAACGAAACTCCTCCTTTTCTCTTTTCCTCCTCTGGGCGGGCCGAAGACTCGCCCACTTTTTTATCAACCAAAGAAAGGAGTAATTAGTTATGCCGACCGTGTACATAGACGACCGCGGATGGATTTACAAAGTGATGCCCGGTATAGGACATGACGCGTACAAAGCTCGCTACCAAAAACCCCACACACAAAGCTGGAAAGGCGTAAGAACCCTGCCCTGGCGCAAGACTTTTGAAGAGGCGCAGCAGGATCTGGACGCACTTGCTGCAAAAAAGAGGTGGCAGAAGTACCAAGGAAATAAAAAGGGTGTGAATGAGTTTTGAAAAAAAGAGTTACTGCTTTGCTGCTGGTACTAATTCTGGTATTGATGACGGGCTGTAAAAGGCAAGTTTCAGAGCCTCCAGAGCTCACAGATCCTACTCCTACACAAGAAGAAAACTTGACGGCCGACATAACCGAACCCCAAAAGGAAGATCCAGAAGCAGAACAAGAAGAATCAGGGGAAGAACCAAGTTCTGAAAAGGAAAATAACTCCCACAAGGAACCTGAAGATAAGCCGAAAGAGAAACAGGAGCAGCCTGAAAAGGCAAAAGAAGAACCGGGCCCCAAGAACGAACCGAAGAAACCCCAAAAACCTTCCAACCCGAAACAGCCGCCCCAAGAAGAGAAGCCCGAAGAGGAAACTAAACCAAAAGAAGAACCAAAACCTGACTCAACGCCAGATCCGGTACCGGAAGAAACTGAGCCAGTTGAGGAACCACCAATAGAAGATAGCGAGCAGCTGGGTTTTCAGCTTAATCCTATTGCCAAGACAACAGATGGACTGATCCACATTTCAGGCAAGACAGATATCCCAATTCTATTAAAAATAGTTGAGGAAGCTACAGGTGAAGTAAGCAAGCATTCGTTCGATGCTTGTCGTTTTGACTTCCAAACGCACGTGGTTTGGTACGGGAAATACAAAGTTACAATATCTGCCTACGAAAATAATAAAGTCGGAAAAACACTGCACGAACAGTATGTAGAAAAACCGACACCAAACTTCTCAAATTATGTCCAAGAAGTTATTCGGCTGACAAATAAAGAGCGTGAAAAGAGAGGGCTACAGCCCCTTAAAGCTCATACAAAGCTATCCGAAGTAGCTACGGTTAAGGCAAAAGACATGCACAATAATAATTATTTTGCACACCATTCACCGACATATGGTTCACCGTTCGCCATGATGAAACAATTCGGCGTGACTTATAGAATAGCTGCAGAAAACATAGCAGCTGGCCAAATGACTCCTCAGGCAGTTGTAAATGGTTGGATGAACAGTGAAGGGCATAGGGAAAACATATTAACACCCGAATTAACTCATATTGGCGTAGGGATTTTCTATGGCCCAAAAGGTTACAGAACCTATTGGGTACAGATGTTTATTGGAGTTGAATAGGAGGATGACATGCAAAACAAGACAGAGCAGCTATCAGACTTTTATTTAGAATATCCCTTACGCATAGAAATCAGCGGCTTGCTTCATACATTAGCTGCTGCCGGCGTGGAGATAACACCTGATTTAGAGAAAGAGCTTTTTGTGCTCACGGAGCCAATATTCATGAAGTATATCATGCAGGCAAGCAGGGAAATTAGAATTACTCTTATGAAATGGCTCAATAACAAACTGGGTACAAGTGAACAGGAAATTGAATCACAGATTTTCATTACAAATCCCCCAGATGGTGAGGATCAATTGTTATTACTAAAACAAAATGCCCAAAACTAGACGCTGTTAAATGTCCTTAAGTTGCTA
>LFRM01021763.1_pt1 | contig 10752 bp, 7 predicted proteins | sample 618341 | NCBI WGS metagenome assembly LFRM01 (sample SAMN03654438, study PRJNA283298) | anaerobic digester metagenome | isolation source: pool of bioreactors CSTR01a, CSTR02a, and CSTR03a thermophilic anaerobic... | place: Denmark: Kgs. Lyngby | collected 2014-05-21
TGATGAATACAAGCGTCCCGATCTGACGCCGCTGGTCAAGGCCAGCGAAACCATTGGCAAAGCCTTGAAAAAAGGCGATATTGTCATTTATGAGTCAACGGTTTACCCCGGTGCCACCGAAGAAGACTGCGTGCCCGTACTGGAAAAATTTTCTGGTTTAAAATACAACGTGGATTTTTTTGCCGGTTATAGCCCCGAGCGTATCAACCCGGGCGACAAGGCACACCGCGTGTCCACCATCAAGAAAGTCACCTCCGGCTCTACGCCTGAAGTGGCCGAGGTGGTCGATCAGCTGTACCGCGAAATTATTGTTGCCGGCACCCATAAGGCCAGCAGCATCCGGGTGGCTGAAGCCGCCAAGGTGATTGAAAATACCCAGCGGGATGTGAATATTGCCCTTATCAATGAGCTGGCGCTTATCTTCAATAAAATGGGCATTGATACCCAGGCCGTGCTGGAAGCGGCCGGTACCAAATGGAATTTCCTGCCATTCCGTCCCGGTCTGGTGGGCGGTCATTGCATTGGCGTTGACCCTTACTATCTTACCCATAAGGCACAATCTATTGGTTATCATCCGGAAATCATCCTGGCTGGCCGCAGGCTGAACGATAGCATGGGGCCTTATGTGGTTGCCCAGCTGGTTAAAGCCATGACCAAGAAAAGCATTCAGGTGCAAGGGGCCAAGGTACTGGTGATGGGTCTTACCTTTAAAGAAAACTGCCCCGACCTGCGCAATACCCGGGTAGTGGATATTCTTAAAGAACTTGACGAATACAACATGGATGTTGATGTGTACGATCCGTGGGTGGATGCCCAAGAGGCGCAACGCGAGTATGGCGTGACACCCGTTAAGGAAGTACAGAAGGGAGTATATGACGGTATTATCCTGGCCGTTTCCCATCATCAGTTTGTGGAAATGGGGGTTGATGCCATTCGTGCCTTGGGCAAACCCGATCATGTGCTGTACGACCTGAAATACGTATTAACGGCAGAAGAAGCCGATATTCGCCTTTAATTGGGTAAAAGGAAAACAAAGCATGAGTCAGGCATTTGAAACATTGAAAACCGATTTGCAGCGCCAGCCCCGTACCTGGCTGGTGACCGGTTGCGCCGGGTTTATCGGCTCCAACTTGCTAGAAACACTATTGCTGCTTAACCAGAAAGTGGTTGGACTGGACAACTTTGCCACCGGCTATCAACATAATCTTGATGAAGTCCAGGGGCAGGTGTCTGCCACGCAATGGGCCAATTTTAAATTTATCGAAGGGGATATTCGCAATCTAGACACTTGCCGCCAGGCATGTGAAGGGGTGGGTATCGTGTTGCATCAGGCCGCCTTGGGCTCGGTACCGCGTTCCATCAATGATCCCATCACCACCAATGACGTGAATATTGGCGGTTTTCTTAATATGATGGTGGCGGCTCGTGATGCGGGAGTGGCTTCATTTGTGTTTGCAGCATCCAGCTCTACCTATGGCGATCACCCCGATTTGCCTAAAGTAGAAGATAAAATTGGCAATCCCTTGTCGCCCTATGCGGTCACCAAGTATGTCGATGAACTGTACGCCAGCGTATTTGCCCGTACCTACGGTTTCCGCTCTATTGGCCTGCGCTATTTTAATGTATTTGGCAAACGCCAGGATCCCGATGGTGCCTATGCAGCCGTGATTCCCAAATGGACAGCGGCCATGATCAAGGGTGAAGATGTCCTGGTTAACGGTGATGGGGAAACCAGTCGTGATTTCTGCTTTGTTGAAAATGCCGTTCAGGCCAATCTGCTGGCCGGTGCCAATATGCCCGAAAATGGTTTCGAGGTGTATAACGTGGCGGTTAATGCCAGAACCAGCCTGAATGAGCTGTTTGCCCATCTGGCCGCAACCTTGGCAGCGCATGGTATACGGTACGATAAAAAACCGGTTTACCGGGATTTTCGCCAGGGTGACGTTCGCCACTCACAGGCCGATATCGGCAAGGCCCAGACACAGCTGGGTTATGCGCCGGGTCATTCGATTCTTCAGGGTATTGAAGTTGCCATGCCTTGGTATGTTCAGTTTTTGCAATAAATTTTTTTGAAACAGCTACGCACCAGACTTAACCGCCTGCACCCCGATCACAAACGTATTGCCCAAGGCGCAATGCGGGTTGCATTTTTTTTGCTGATCGGGAAAATGGCCGGTGCCATTAAGGAAATTGCGGTTGCCCATCGTTACGGGGTTAGCGATATTGTCGATGCCTACCAATTTACCCTAACCATGGCAAATTGGTTGCCGGTAACAATAGTGGGGGCATTTTCAATCGTTCTTATTCCCGCTTTGGTTAAGGCGCGGTATGCCAGCCAGCATGAGCGCAGCCGTTTTATTTGTGAATTGCAAGGCTGGATTGTGGTGCTTGGGGTGCTGCTTTCCGTGGCTACTTATTATCTCTGGCCACAAATATTGCAATATACGGGCGGTAATTTAAGTGCCCAAACCAGACAGGCCAGTACCGAATTGATCAAGGCCTTTGCCCCAGCTGTCCTGCTTACCCTTATTATCGGGGTATGTACTGCCCGCTTGCGGGCTCATGAGCGGCATATTAATAATCTGCTGGACAGCATTCCTGCCCTAATGATTTTGCTGGCTATCCTGGTAACACCAAATAACACCAGTGTTTATCCGCTGTTATGGGGTACTTTGCTGGGTTACCTGATTCAGTCGGTATGGCTGTCTGTGCTGGCTCGCAGGGCAGATGGTGGCAATGGTGGCTGGCCCAGGCCGGGGTTGCAGTCACCGCAATGGCCAATGTTGCTTAGCGCGGCCGGTATAATGCTGGTTGGGCAAATTGCCATGAGTTTTGTGGGGCCACTAGATCAAATGGCCGCTGCACGGCTGGGTAGTAATGCCAATGCAACCTTGGGTTATGCCACCCGTTTGTTGTCGCTGGTTATTGGTATTGGTGCCGCTTCTGTTGGCCGGGCTGCCTTGCCGGTGCTGGCCGATGTGCAAAGCCGTGGCAATCCTGCCCAGGCACGGTCCATGGCCCTGAAATGGTCTGCTTTAATGTTATTGGTGGGCGTTGTAGCAGTGATGGTTGGCTGGCTTCTGGCGCCCTGGATGGTAAAGCTGTTGTTTGAAAACGGTGCGTTTACCCCCGAAGATACCCAGAAGGTGGCGTCGGTTTTGCGCTGGGGGCTGCTGCAACTGCCATTTTATTTTGGGGTGTTAATCCTGGTTCAGTTAATGGCAAGCCAGAACCGTTATAAACTGATGGCCATTATTGCCATTGCTAACTTTGCACTAAAGGCCGGCATGAATGTCATACTTGCTCCCGTAATGGGCGCCGAAGGTATTATGTTGGCAACCAGTTTAATGTATTTTTTATCTTACTTCTGTTATTTTTTTGCCGTCCTGAAATATGGTGTGGCAACCAAAACTTCCTCAGCCTGAATTAATATGTCTTTCGAGATCCATACGAAAACTCCTCCTTTGCGAATCATGCTATTTATTCATTCACTGCGCGGAGGAGGCGCCGAGCGGGTAGCGGTTGATTTGTGCGCGCGGTGGATTGCCAATGGTCACGATGTTTTGCTGGTGACCCAAACCGATGCTTCCGGGGATGCTTATGAGTTGCATAAACAGGTCCAGAGGATTTCCCTGAATACCGCCGGTTTCAAGGGGTTAATGGCCAACTTGCGGCGCCTTTTTATTTTGCGCCGGGAAATCAGGCGTCACCGCCCTGATATTGTAATCGGTTTTATGACCACCTCTTCCATTCTGGCTGTATTGGCAGGCACCGGAATACGCGGGTGTCATGTGATTGCCACCGAGCATACGCATCCACCTTCCCAGAAACTGTCTGGCCTGTGGCAAAAATTGCGGCGTTATACGTATCCCAGGGCCTCCAGGGTGATTGCCTTAACCCGCGGTACACAAGCATGGCTTGAAAAAAACGTGCCGGGTTCAACTGTTGCCGTGATTCCCAATGCGGTGCATTGGCCCCTTGAAAACAAAGAACCTGTGATTGAATGCGTAAAAACGCCAGGCCGCAAGCTTTTGCTGGGGGTGGGCCGCTTGCATCATGATAAGGGGTTCGATTTGTTAATAAAGGCCTTTGCGTCTATTGCTCACTTGCATCCCGAATGGGATTTGATTATTCTGGGTGAAGGCGACAAGCGGGAAGCCTTGCAAAAGCAGCTTGATGAGGCTGGTATGGGGCATCGTATTTCCATGCCCGGAAGGGCCGGCAATATGCGTGCCTGGGCCAAGTCTGCTGATATCTATGTGTTAAGCTCACGTACCGAAGGGCTGTCAAATAGCCTGCTTGAGGCCATGGCCTGTGGGGTGCCCAGTGTCGCATTCGATTGTGATACCGGGCCGCGAGAAATTATTCGTCCCGATCTGGATGGCGTACTGGTGCAGCCGGCTGAAGATGAAGAAGCCCTGGCGGCCCATTTGTCAGCACTCATGTTTGATCAGGTCAAACAGGTGGAATTGGGCAAACGCGGCATTGATGTCCGCGATCGTTTTTCAATGCGCCGGATCTCAGGACTGTGGCAGGAAGTGTTTAACGACGTCCTGGGCAATAAAAAAGACGGCCAAAAGGGGTAAGCATGTGTGGAATAGTAGGCATTGCCGGAAGCCAGGAGGACAAGGAAAGCATACTGCGTGAGAGTTGTCGCAAAATTGCCTACCGTGGTCCCGATAGCCAGGGAGTCTGGCTAAGCCCGGAAGGGCATGTCGGGTTTGGCCATGTCAGGCTGGCCATTCAGGATTTGTCAGAACAGGGGCATCAGCCCATGCCTTCGGCAGACCAGCGTTTCATGATGGTGTTTAACGGGGAAATTTATAATCACCCCGAACTGCGTGCGCAGCTGGAAAAAAATGCCCAGGCACCGGCCTGGCGTGGCCACTCCGATACCGAAACGTTGCTGGCCTGCTTTTGTGCCTGGGGTATTGAACCAACCCTGAAAAAAGCTATTGGCATGTTTGCCATTGCAGTCTGGGACCGACAAGAAAAAAAATTAATTCTGGCACGTGACCGTTTTGGTGAAAAACCTTTGTATTATGGCTTTGCCGGGCAGGGGCTGGTATTTGCCTCGGAACTCAAGGCGATCATGGGGGTGCCGGGGTTTGAAAAACAGCTTAACCGGGATGCGATTACCTTACTGTTGCGGCACAATTATATTCCTGCCCCTTACAGTATTTTTCAACATATATACAAGTTGCCGCCCGGTACCTGGTTAAACCTGTCCGAAGAAGACTGGCAAAACAGGCGCCAGGTAGAGCCACAGGTTTACTGGTCTGCCTACGAAACGGCCAGGCAGCAGCCCAAGGTTCACTACGAATCAGATGCCGCCGCTACCGATGCACTGGCGGGCGTGCTGTCCAGGTCTATCAAATCCCAGTTAATTTCTGATGTGAGCCTGGGGGCGTTTTTGTCTGGTGGCACCGATTCTTCCCTGATTGTTGCCTTGATGCAGCAGCAAAGCGCACAGGCAGTCAACACGTTTTCCATTGGCTTTCATGAAAAAAAATATAACGAAGCCGAATATGCCAAGTCTATTGCCAACCATTTGGGTACCGATCATACCGAGCTGTATGTCAGTGCCAATGATGGTCTGGCCCTGGTGCAGTCGCTGCCTGCCATGTACGATGAGCCGTTTGCCGATTCTTCTCAAATTCCTATGGCATTGGTAACGCAAATGGCATCCCAATCGGTAACAGTGGCTTTGTCGGGTGATGCCGGTGACGAGCTGTTTGGGGGCTACTCCCGCTACCAGCGTGCAGCGTCATGGTGGTCGCGTCGTGAGAAAACCTTGCCTTTTATCCGTGTGTTGGTAGCGGGTGCCGCCGGTAAGCTGGCCCCGGGCTTTAGTGGCAATAAAAAAGACAAGCTGCAAAAACTGAATGAAGTGCTGCGTGCCGCAGATGCGGTTGATTTTTACCGGCAATTTGTTTCATACTGGAAAGACCCCTCAAGTGTGGTGTTGGGCGCCCAAGAACCGGCAACGGTTTTTACCTTGGCACCCATTGGTTCTTTTCTGGAAACCATGATGATTATGGATACGGTTTCCTATTTGCCTGACGATATTCTGGTTAAGGTAGACCGGGCAGCCATGGCCTGTTCGCTGGAAACCCGCGTTCCCTTGCTGGACCCCGGCATGTTTGAATTTGCCTGGGGCCTTGAAGACAAGTACCGGGTGCGAGATGGTCAGAACAAGTGGTTGCTCAAGCAACTTTTGTATCGAATGGTACCCCGTACTTTGCTGGAACGTCCTAAAAAAGGTTTTTCGGTGCCTATGGGTGAATGGTTAAGAGGGCCACTTAAAGATTGGGCCAATAATTTGCTTGATCCTTCCCGTTTGCAGAAGCAGGGTTTGCTTGATGCGGCGCAGGTGCAGGTGCGCTGGCAACAGCATTTGGCGCAGCAGTTTGACTGGAGTCCTCATTTATGGGGCATTCTGATGCTGCAGGCCTGGATGGATCATTACGATATACAGGGTTAATAGCCTGAAGCAGGACCATAAGAAATAGGTTGGGTATTATGAAAATCATGTTGCTGGTCAGTTCAATGAATGCAGGTGGCGCCGAGCGTGTAGCCGCCACACTGGCAAATGCCTGGGTTAAACAGGGGCATAACGTGGTACTTGTACCTTGTTTTTTAACGGGCAGTGGCCATTCGTTTTACCCCCTGCATTCAGATGTCCAGGTAAAATGGCTGGCCGACGACCTGCCTCGCCAGCAGTGGCTGGGCCGGATCAGTAAACCGTTGGTACTTAGAAAACGCATCAGGACAGAGCAGCCCGATGTGATTGTTTCATTTCTGGCCAATGTGAATGTCACCACCTTGATGGCAACCAAAGGCATTGATATCCCGGTCATTGTTTGTGAACGAACTCATCCTGTCTTGAGTAAAAATATTGGCGGTATCTTAAAACTGTTACGCAAAAAACTGTACCCCCGGGCAGATGCCGTCATGCTTCAGACCGAAGAGGCTGCTCGTGCGTTTACCCGGGTCTTGCCGGGTCTGAAGCATGTTGCGGTTATTCCGAATCCTTTGCCCGAGGGGATTGAACAACTGACTACTTGTAATGGGCTGTGCACGGTAAGCGGGCGCAAGACACTGGCGGCCATGGGCCGTTTTGTACCTGCAAAGCAGTTTGATATCCTGATTGATGTCTTTGCCACCGTCAGCCATGATTATCCCGATTGGGATTTATGTATCTGGGGCGATGGGCCAGAGCGTGCTGTCCTGATTGATAAAGTCAAAAAATTGGGTTGCAGCCAGCGCATCACCTTGCCAGGAAAAACCACCGAACCCTGGAAAGAATTGTCACATGCCCATGCTTTCGTGATGACGTCGCGGGTGGAAGGGTTTCCCAATGTTTTGCTAGAGGCAATGGCCCTGGGATTGCCCAGTATCAGTTTTGATTGCCCCAGTGGTCCGGCCGAATTGACCCAACAGGGAACCACAGGTTTGTTGGTGCAGCTCAATGATAAGCTTGAGCTTGAAAAAGCGATCAGGCGTTTTTTGTGCGATGATGATTTCCGGTGCTCCCTGGGGGCACGTGGCAAGCAGTCGGTCTGGTCCCGGTACCAGCTTGAAACCGTGTTGCGCCAGTGGGATGAGTTGTTCAGGCAGGTGGGCGTTCCGGTTTCAGAAAAAACGCAAAACCAATGAAAAAAAATCAAAAAATACGTGTCGCACACCTGATTAGCGGTCTTGGGCAGGGGGGGGCTGAATCGGTCCTTTTTCGCCTAAGTACATGGCCTGACCAGGACGTAGAGCATATTGTGGTGTCGTTTGCCGATGCCGGTATTTATGGCCAACCGCTAACCGATGCCGGGGTAGCGGTGAAAATGCTGGGCATGACCCCAGGGCGTCTGACCCCGTCAGACTTCTGGCGTCTTAAAAAATGTCTGATCCAGCTCAATCCCGATGTGATCCAGACCTGGATGTACCATGCCGACCTGATCGGCGGGTTGGCGGCCCGCATGGGCGGGTTTCGGCATATTGCCTGGGGTATTCGCAACTCGGGTGCCAGTTTGGCCAAGAGCAGCCGTTCAGCCTATCTGTTTGCCCGGCTGGGCGGGTTCTTCTCACGCTGGCTTCCCCAGCAAATTATCTGTTGTGCCGAAGATGCCCGTTACCGGCATGTCCAATGGGGTTATGCCCCTGAAAAAATGGTGGTTATTCAAAATGGCTACGATTTGTCACGCTGGGTTCGCAGTGAGCCAGCCCGCCATGCCTTGCGGGCAGAATGGGGGGTTAGCGGGCAGACACCGCTAATAGGCTTTGTGGCGCGCTGGAACCCCCTGAAAGATCATGCCAGCCTGATTCAGGCCTTTGCCCGATGCCTTGAAAAACAGCCCGATTTACATTGTGTTCTGGTAGGCAAAGACATGGATGCCAGTAACTCGTCCTTAATGGCCTTGCTGGCTCAGTACGGGGTTAAGGAACGCACCATTTTGCTGGGCATGCGTAACGATGTGCCGCAAATCATGAGTGCACTTGACTTGCATGTGCTGTCCAGTATTGCCGAGGGTTTTCCCAATGTGGTGGCCGAAGCCATGGCATGTGGTGTACCCAATGTGGTGACCAATGTGGGGGATGCCGCCTTAATTGTGGGCGATGATGGCTGGGTCGTACCCGCTTCCAATCCAGCGCAGCTGGCTGAAAAAATCATGCAGGCGCTGGAATTTATTGAAATGACCGATAAAAGCGTACTGGCGCAACAGGTACGGGCACGGGTGATGAATGCCTTCAGTCTTGAGAAAATGGTTGCCGGATACCGGCAAACCTGGCTGGCCATGCTTGGTGCAAACGGCAAGGCAAAATAAAAGGATGGATATGTCCAGAAAAATACTGTTTGTGGTGAATAATCCGGCTTTTTTCCTGTCGCATCGCCTGCCGATTGCCCTGAAGGCAAAAGAAGAAGGTTATGAAGTGGCCGTTGCCACCATGCCAGGAGAGGCCGTGGCACAAATTGTGGCGCACGGCCTGACGCATTTTGTGATTCCCATGTCACGAAGCGGTATGAATCCGTTTGCAGAGCTAAAAACCATTTATGCCATGTATCGTTTGTATCGTAACTATCGGCCCGATTTAGTGCATTTGGTCACGATTAAACCGGTTTTATATGGTGGTATCGCGGCCCGCTTAGCCAGGGTGAAAGCGGTGGTTTATGCCATTTCGGGGCTGGGGTTCATCTTTACCCGTCAACGTAAGGGTATCGACTGGATCAAGAAAATTACCCTGGTGCTTTACCGTTTGGCACTGGGGCATGCCAATAGCCGAGTGATTGTCCAGAATGACAATGACCGGCAAATTTTGCTGGATATGGGTGCCATGCAAGAAGCGCAGGCAGTAAAAATCAGGGGTTCGGGGGTGGATGTGACGGTCTTTGCCACACAGCCCGAGCCAGAAAAGCCGGTGGTGGTGACCATGGCTGCCCGTTTGCTTAAAGACAAGGGTGTGATGGAGTTTGTTAAGGCGGCGGGTATCTCCGCCCGCTGTGGCAGTGAGATACGCTGGCAACTGGCCGGTACGCCAGACCCGGGCAATCCGGCTTCGGTGAGCCAGGCTGACATGGAAAGCTGGGGCACAGCGGTCGAAGTATTGGGAGAGGTCAAGGATATTGCCGGCCTGTATGCGCAGTCCCATATTGTGGCGCTGCCTTCTTATCGGGAAGGCTTGCCTAAATCGCTGGTAGAGGCGGCGGCCTGTGGCCGAGCCGTGGTAACGACTGATGTACCCGGTTGTCGGGATGCCATCGCAGTAGGTAAATCGGGCCTGCTGGTGCCCGTCAGGGATGCGCAAAAATTGTATGAAGCGGTTGCCAGGCTGGCTGCCGATGATAACCTTAGGTTAAGCATGGGTAAAGAAGGCCGCATCCTGGCGCTGGAAGAATTTGATATCCGCAAGGTGGTTGCGCGGCACCTGGCGATTTATCGTGAGCTTTTATCCTGACGCAAGCAAGGCTTGCGAAGCAGGCTTGCTATGGGTACTCATTCCCGTGGGGATGTATCGTAGATCCGTTGCGCGGCAAACCTGTTCATGCCCATGCTTCTGCGCGGGAATGAACAGGAGGTTAAATTAAAAAGGCAGTTTGGCGTCAGGGGCATAGGTGGTAAATACTTGCCTGAATTCATCCTGGATGCGGGCCAGGGCAACGGGGTTTTCGGCTTCAAAACGCAGTACCACCACGGGTGTGGTGTTGGAGGCACGGGCCAGGCCAAACCCGTCTTCGTATTCGGCGCGTACCCCATCAATCGTATTAATATCCCGTGCGGTTGCAAATGAGGCCTGCCCTTGCAGGGTTTTGATCAGGGCATGAGGCTGGCCTTCCTGCATTTCAAGTTTCAGCTCGGGGGTAGAAATATCCTGGGGAATGGCATTCAGGATCTCACTGGGGTTATCAAACCGCGACAGGATTTCCAGCAGGCGGGTGCCGGTGTACAGCCCGTCATCAAAGCCATACCAGCGTTCCTTGAAGAAAATATGGCCACTCATTTCACCGGCCAGTGGGGCACCGGTTTCAGCCAATTTGGCCTTGATAAGTGAATGCCCGGTTTGCCACATCAGGGGTTTGCCACCGGCCAGTGCAATGCCTTCGGCCACGTGGCGGCTGCATTTGACATCATAAATAATGGTTTCACCGGGACAGCGCTCCAGAACATCGCGGGCAAACAGAATAAGCTGGCGATCGGGCCAGATGATAGTGCCGGTTTTGGTCACTACGCCCAGGCGGTCGGCATCGCCGTCAAAAGCCAG
>LFRM01159208.1_pt1 | contig 10750 bp, 8 predicted proteins | sample 618341 | NCBI WGS metagenome assembly LFRM01 (sample SAMN03654438, study PRJNA283298) | anaerobic digester metagenome | isolation source: pool of bioreactors CSTR01a, CSTR02a, and CSTR03a thermophilic anaerobic... | place: Denmark: Kgs. Lyngby | collected 2014-05-21
GAGGTAAAGTTTGCTGAGATGGCTTATGAGGGCTACTGGTTCTCTCCACTTATGGAAGCCGTCCAGTCGTTTATGGACAGCACACAGAAGGCTGTCAATGGAACAGTCAGGATGAAGTTTTACAAGGGTAACGGAGTAGTGAACGGGATGAAGTCCGAGAACTCTGTATACAATAAATCCCTCGCAACATACTCTGCCGGCGATATGTTTGATCACACAGCGGCAGTCGGGTTTATCAAGATTTGGGGTATGCCGATCAAGACATGGAGGCAGACCCATACAGAAAAGAACGTAAACCCAATAGATGAGTTTATCACTGCTAAGGAAAGTAAAAACGTCTGCCTTAAGGCTTGCGGTGCTTAGGGGCTGCGACGGAGTGCGTGCCGCGTGGAGCTACCAGGAGAACCATCTGGTGTGAAGCTGCGACGAAAACCAGTCGCGTGAAGCAATAGTGAAGCAGTTGTAAGGGCGGGTATAAGGGCGGTCAAACGATAGTCAAACATTGTCAAACAATGGTCAAACAGTCGTGGGATCAAGAGATGGAGAATTGCGCGAGATACGTGCCGCGGGAATCCAAGTCCCGCCCCTCTCCGTCATTACCGCATATATTTGATCAAGAAGGCGCTGTTCTCCGAATTGGGAACAGCGCCCATAATATTTTGCGTGTTTTCCTAGATCCACGGTCCACGGATATGTCCCACTATCATTCTTGCACTTCTCCCTCTCCGTCTTCCCGGCATGCCTTCGAGCCGGGATCCAGCCTAACTCCCCACCTTCATTCCCGTATGGTACCGAGCGAATCCAGGTTCCTCCCTACATCATCTCGCCGGTATGCATCCGAGCCGGCGGCCAGTGACTTTTGTTTTATGATAAACTTAGAGACAGACCGAATTCAGAGCCACTGGACTCCCGTTTAGCCGCGTCCGGGAGCGATGATGGGGGCCGGACCATAGTCCCTTACAATCTTTTGACCGATCCATACCAATTGACTACCAACCGACTCTCCAATTGATTTGCCATCGACTCCCGTGACGCCAGACGTCGCCGCTTGCCCATTGCTTGCCAACCCTTGCCAATAGCTTGCCCGTCCTTACAACCGTTTCACCACGGCTTCACGGCGATTATTTCGCCGCTTCACGCCAGATGTTCCACCTGGCAGCTTCACCATCTACTGTCCCGTTTTCAGCGCTTCCATAGAGAGCTTGATGTGTTCCTGCATCAGACATACGCACATCTCCTCGTCATGTTTTTTAAGAGCTTCTATGAGTCTTATGTGTTCCTCTAAGCTTGGATTGTTTGCGAAGTTGAAAAAGGATTCGAAAAATATAGTCTGGACATAGGTCCTTGAGAGAATGTTCTTGACATAGCCTGCGAGCGTTCCGTTGCCTGATGATTCAGCAATTATAAGGTGAAAAGCGTCATTGACGTTCAAGTAAAGTTCAAGGTCTTTTTCCTCAAAAGCTTTTCTTTCTGTCTCTATCTGCTCCTCCAACAGACATATCTGGAGCGGGGTTATAAGTTTTGAAGCTTTTCTTATCGCCATTACCTCAAGGGTCTCTCTCACCTCATAGGTATCGATTATTTCTTGTCTTGTAGGAGAGGAGAGACATGCCCCCCAACCAGGAACTATTTGGACGAGACCTTCATTCTCTAGACGCCGCAGAGCTTCTCTCACAGGTGTCCTGCTTACGTTGTATTCCTTTGCTATAACAATCTCAGGAAGTCTTTGCCCGCTTACTAGGGTCTTATCGAAAATTCCGCTTCTAATTCTTTCATAGACATAATCTGTTGATGTTTTCCCATGAGTGTTGTTTTTTGTCATTTAGTTATCCCACCTAATTATTTTATCTTAACAAATATATACAGTTTTGCTCAATAGTGCAAGCCGAACATATTGACATAAGAATAACTATCAGATAGAGTATTAGATAATGTATTCACTGTATACTATAACTGAAAACATATAAAAAGAAAAGGAGTGATAGTAGTGATTGATCTTAACAAACTCTGCGGTATGAAGGGAAAAATTGCCGTTATAACAGGAGCTGCATCAGGGATTGGCGCTGGAATATCCAAGTTTTTTGCAGATGCTGGTGTAACAGTTGTGATGGCAGATATTAACGAGTCTCTGGCGAACTGTGTGAAGGAAGAAATTATTGCTGCCGGCAACAACTCCATTTTTATTAAATGTGACGTTACTAAAGAATCTGACTGCAAAGCTTTAGCTGATGCCGTTATAGAGAAATTCGGAAAAATAGACATTCTTGTGAACTGTGCGGGAGTTGCTCGCCGCCACACGGTAGAGACTCTTTCCGAGGCGGATTGGGATCTAGCGCTGAATGTGACTTTGAAGAGCGTATTTTTAATGAGTAAGCATATCGTTCCCTATATGAAAAAAGCCGGCGGAGGGAAAATTGTCAACATTGGTTCCGGCTGGGCCCTTAAGGGCGGGGACCATGCGGTATCTTACTGTGCAGCTAAAGCCGGGGTCTGGAATATGACTAGGGCAATGGCCATTGATCACGGCCCGGACAATATCAATGTCAACTGCGTATGCCCGGGTGATATCGACACACCGATGCTGAAAAGTGAGTGCGAGCAGCTGGGCGGAGTTTATGATGAAAAGTTCAAAGAGGAGTGCGCCCAGAGACCGATGGCGAGGCTCGGAGCACCTGTGGATGTTGCAATGTGTGTTTTCTTTCTTTGCAGCGATATGTCACCATGGGTGACTGGTACGAGTCTTGTCGTTGATGGCGGCGGTATCGCTTAAAAACGGCGATTATACGTGCCATATGCTTCGTGATGGGCTGTCGCTCGGTCCTCGGCGTATCATATATACGCCTCCGGGCGAGCAACAACCAATCACATCGCCTCTGGCACGTCTAATCGCCGTTTTAACGGTTGGGTTTAGGGTAGTAAAGAGGAAATAGGACCTGCTGGCTTTTAAAACTATAGGTTTGAAAAAGCTGGCTGAGCTTGAATTTTAAAATTTGAAATAATAGATATTTAGGGAGGTAATTTTATGGGTAAGAAGGTATATCCCTATATTCCGAACTCTGAACCTGAGGTGCAGAAGGAGATGCTGGAGTTTATTGGGGTAAAGTCGATTGAGGATCTGATCGCCGACATTCCGGAAGAAGTTCGCATGAAGGAAGCGATGAAACTCCCGGAGCCTTTTACGGATGAAGTTGGGATTTACAGGCATGTGAGCGGAATAATGAACAAAAATGTTACAGCTGAAGAACTTCGCTGTTTTCTTGGAGCGGGTTGCTACAACAGATATGTTCCTGCTGTTGTCGATGAGGTAATAAACAGGTCTGAATTCTTAACAGCTTACGCAGGTGAACCCTACGAGGATCATGGGCGTTTTCAGGCGCTTTTTGAGTATCAGTCGATGATGGCCGAGCTTTTGGATTTTGACGTCTGCAACGTTCCTACTTATGACGGAAGCCAGGCAGCCAGTACAGCACTCAGGATGGCAACAAGGATTACAAGAAGGAAAGAAGTTATCGTTCCGAGAAACCTCAATCCCGATGTTATGAAGGTTGTTGAGACATATCTGCAGCCGGACGTAAAAATTACTTATGTAGATTACAACGACAAGACAGGGCGAATCTGCTTGGACAGCCTCAAGGCAAACCTCTCAGAGAGGGTCGCAGCTGTTTTGGTAATGAATCCCAATTTCTTTGGAGTCATCGAGGATAAGGCTCAGGAAATCTCTGACATGGCCCATAAGGTTGGAGCGATGATGGTGGCCTATGTTGAGCCTTCAACGCTAGGAGTGCTTACACCTCCAAGTCATTACGGCGCAGATATTGCATGCGGCGAAATCCAGTCGCTTGGAATACACATGAACTATGGAGGCGGAGTAGCAGGGTTTATTGCAACCAGTGAAAAACCTGAAATGGTTGAGGAATACCCATCCAGACTTTTTGGAATCGCTCCGACAAGCGAAGGAGAGTGGGGGTTCGGTGACGTTCTTTGGGAGCGTACCTCGTTCGCCAACAGGGACAGCGCCAAGGAATTTGTTGGTACGCACTCTGCACTTTGGGGCATAGCTGCGGGAGTATACCTTGCTTCGATGGGGCCGCAGGGAATGAAAGAACTTGGCGAAGCAATTTTGCAGCGTCAGGTCTGTCTAAAAAAACAGCTTGCAAAGGTAAATGGAGTGAAGCTGGACAGGTTTTCCGGAACTCCTTTTGAAGAGATAGTCGTAGATTTCAGCGGCACAGGTAAGAGCGTAGAAGTGATAAATGAGAAGCTCCTTGAAAAAGGAATACTTGGCGGATATGACTTGGAGAGGTCCTTCCCCGAGCTTGAAGGCTGCTCACTTCTTTGTGTGACAGAACAGACGACGTCGGAAGATATCAAGGCCATTGCCGACGCCTTGTGCGAGATACTTGGGTAAGGAGGGAATGATGATGGACGGACTTTCAAGAATGAAGAAATTTCATCAGGCCAGATGGAACGAACCTATCATTTATCAGCTGAGTGAACCTGGACAGCGTGGTGTGCTCGTTCCCGGACCTTGCTGTGACTGCGTATCGAAAGAAGAAGTACTCGGAACGCTTCCGGCTCACATGGTAAGGAAGGATAAGGCAAACTTGCCTGAGATCGCCCAGCTCCAGTTGGTAAGGCATTATAACCACCTCTCCCAGGGAAATATCGGAGTGGACGGAAATATAGACATAGGACAGGGAACCTGCACTATGAAATACAGCCCCAAGGTGAACGAGCGTCTAGCAGGTTCGCCGAAGTTGCTCCACATGCATCCTTTGCAGCCCGCAAAGACAGCTCAGGGAGTGCTTGAGATAATTCACAAAACAGGTGAGCTTTTCAAATCTATTTCCGGGCTCGACGTGTTCAGCGTCCAGCCGGGTGGTGGCTCGCACGGAGTCCTTGCTCTGGCTTCCATAGTCAGGGCATACTGGCGTGACAAGGGCGAGGAGGAAAAGCGTGACGAGGTCATCACGACCCTCTTTTCGCATCCTGCCGACGCTGCCGTTCCTATAGTCAAGGGTTACAAAGTCATAATCATACAGCCTGACTCGGAGGGATATCCGGACATCGAGGCTTTCAAAGCCGCCCTTTCGGACAGAACTGCTGCAATTTTTTTCACCAACCCTGAAGATACGGGAATTTTCAACGTAAGGATTAAAGAATTTACCAAACTTGCGCATGAAAAGGGAGTCCTCTGCTGCTACGATCAGGCGAACGCAAATGGTTTGCTTGGCATAACCAGGACGGCGGAAGCTGACTTCGACATGTCCTTTTTCAACCTCCACAAGACATTCTCTGCGCCTCACGGATGCGGAGGTCCTGCAACAGGCATGGTCGCAGCTAAAAAGGAACTACGCCCGTATATGCCTGTGCCCATGGTCGAGTACAGCCCAGAAAAAGGATACTACCTCGATTTTGACCTTCCGAAATCTTGCGGTAAGATCAAGTCGTTCTGGGGTGTAATTCCTGTCGTCCTTAAGTCCTATTCCTGGATAATGTCTTTAGGAGCCGACGGACTGAGGGAAGTGTCAAGGGTAGCCATTCTTAACAACAATTACTGCATGAAGAAGATCCTTGCAATAAAGGGAGCCTCAATGAGCTTTCCGCACCATCCTTCGCGTATTGAACAGGTGCGCTACAGTTGGGAGAAACTCAAACAGGATACCGGATTCGGAACCGCAGATGTGCAGCGCTGCATCCCAGACTTCGGAACGCACTACTGGTCGAGCCATGAACCTTTTGTGATTCCCGAGCCCTTCACTATTGAACCCAGCGAGTCCTATTCAAAGACTGACATCGATGATTACTGCGCAGTTTTGGCTGAGATATCGAGGATGTGCTATGAGGAACCGGAAGCAGTGAAGAATGCTCCGCAGAACAGCACCGTTCACCGTATTGACGATGACTACTTCGATGATCCTGCGAAATACTCGATAACCTGGCGCTCATATAACAGGAAGTACAAAGGGTACTTTGAGCCCAAGTGAAAATGAAGATCGGTTTCCTCGTTAACCCGGTAGCAGGTATGGGAGGAAAAGTCGCTCTAAAGGGGACTGACGGAGAAGAAATTCTCCGTCGGGCCATAGAGCTTGGTGCGGTTCCAGAGGCAAACAGCCGTGCGGAGACCGCACTTGCCATATTCAGGGAAGCCGCTTTGCATCATCAGTTTTATACCGCTGCAGGCGAAATGGGAGGAAGACTTCTATCTGAAAACGGTCTGGTCCACAAGACAGTTTTCGAACCATCAAAAAAGACTACTTCGGATGACACAAAGAAATCAGTCTCACTAATGCTTGAAGCTGGCGCAGAAGCAATAATCTTTGCCGGAGGAGACGGTACTGCCCGTGATGTATGCTCAATTGTCGGAGACAGGATCCCGGTTATAGGGATACCGGCAGGAGTAAAGATCCATTCGGCTGTATATGCCAAAAGGCCGAAGGACGCAGGGACACTGGTAAAGAATCTTCTTCTCGGCAAGGTTAAAAGGTTCGTATTAGCAGAGGTAATGGATCTTGACGAGGACGCCTTTAGGAAAAACATAGTTAATGCAAGGCTTTATGGTTATATGAGAGTTCCTGACGACAGGGAGTTCATGCAGAACCGGAAGTCAGGTAGCACCGGTTCTGATGAAAGCGAAAGCATGGACGTCGCGGCTTATGTTGTAAAAAGCATGAATGACGATGAGATCTATCTGATCGGTTCAGGGAGCACGACCTACTCAATATTACAGGGCCTTGGCATTAACGGTACGCTTCTCGGCGTTGATGCAGTTCTTAACAGAAAACTGGCAGGAAAAGACCTAACTGAAAGTGATATCAAAAATATTTTATCCGGATTAGAAAAGGAAAAACGCCATCTGGTTATCACTGTGATAGGAGGCCAGGGACACATATTTGGAAGGGGCAACCAACAGTTGAGTCCGGATGTGATTAGGATGATACCCAAAGAAAATATCACAGTTATAGCCAATTCTTCCAAGATGTCGGCTCTCTTCGGAAAAAATCTGATCGCAGATACCGGTGATACCGTCCTGGATGAGGAATTAAAGGGCTACATCCCTGTTATAACAGGTTTTAGCAAAAAGATAATGGCAAAAGTAGGATGATTTTATCAAATCTGCCTGAAAAATAAAGATAAATAAAGACAAAGGAGGTCGTTCAATGGCAAAATTCAGCGAACTTAAAGACAAGAGGGTAATGATCACAGGTGCGGCGAGCGGAATTGGCCTGGCTACAGCTCAGAGGTTTGCTGCTGAGGGTTCCAAGGTTTTTATCATCGACTGCAATAAAGATGCCCTGTCAAAAGCAATGGATGAAAACCCCTCTTTCGCAGGATCAGGAGTCTGTGATGTCAGAAGAGAAGTGGATGTTACGGCAGTTTTTGAGAAGATGGACAGAGAGCTCGGCGGCATCGATGTCCTCGTCTCAAATGCAGGAATAAGCATCCGTAAAAACTTCGTCGATATAACCTACGAGCAGTGGCAGAAGGTCATCGACATCAATCTCAACGGCATGTTCCTATGTTCACGTGAGGCAGCCAGAAGGATGAAGGCCCAAAAGAGCGGTGTAATCCTTATGACGGCATCTACAAACGGGACCGAGGGCCATCGCTGGTACACAGATTACAATGCCTCTAAGGCCGGGGTCATTCTTCTTACAAAGAGCATGGCGCTTGAGCTTGCTCCCGATGTGAGGGTCAACTGCGTCTGCCCGGGATATGTCCTGACTCCGATGCAGAGGTCTGAATACACGGATGAAATGCTTGCAAAGGTCAACGAGGGAATTCCCATGAAACGTCACGCTGAACCGGAAGAAATAGGAGCTCTTTATGCCTTTCTTGCATCTGACGACGCTCGTTATATTACAGGAGCTGATATAAGGATTGACGGAGGAGAAACAGCCGGGCTCTATTAAACATTCCCAAATAGATCAATGACATTTCAAAACGTAAAAGAAAGAAGATGATTCATGAGCAAACGATAATTAACACTTATCCAGACTGATCCAAGGCTATAATATTTTACAAGTATTTCTTCTATTTTGATGTTTTTGTTTGCATTGACTAATCAACAACAAAAAAAGGAGGCACTTGAAAAATGAAAGCTTTAATGAAACTCACACCAGTAATGGTTATTGCAGGATTGATGCTTTCGGGGGTAGATATTCTGCTCGCAGCACCAATTTCCTTCATGTATGCAATAATGGTCGGAATGGCAGTAGACCGATACAAATTCAACGAGCTTCTTGACGCAGCTCTTGAGAACCTTAAACACTTCCTCATTGTTTTCTTGATCCTTCAGGCTGCTTATGCTGTTGCAGAGTGTTTTATGGCTACAGGAGTAGCGGCATCTGTCATCAATATGTCGCTTGCCGCAGGACTTAACGCTAAATTCCTTGCTGTAGTAGCCCTGTTGGTTACTTCTGTCCTTTCAATCGCAACTGGCACATCGTGGGGCACGTTTGCCGCATGCGCCCCGATTTTCCTTTGGCTCAACCATATCGTAGGGGGAAACATTGCCCTCACTATTGGAGCTATAGCAGGCGGGTCATGCTTCGGAGATAACATTGGTCTCATTTCAGATACCACTATAGTAAGCTCCGGAATCCAAGAGGTCGAGATAATTAAAAGAGTGCGACATCAGGGAGTTTGGTCATTTCTTTGCCTTGGTATCTCAGCAGTAGTCTTCTATTTTGTGGCTGTTACAATGGGGCTTCCCAGCACAACAGCTAAAGCTGCAGATGCGATAGCGCAGATTCCCCCCGATGTATGGGCTGCTCTTGCAGAGAAGAGAGCTTCAGCTGTAACGCTTCTTGAACTTGTAAAATCAGGGGTTCCATCTTACATGGTATTGCCGCTCATAATTGTTCTGGGACTTGCGATAAAGGGATGTAACACCCTTATCTGTCTTGGTGCCGGTATAATATCTTCGTTGATATTTGGCCTTATAGCTGGGACAGTAGGCAGCTTGACCGATTTTATGGATTTGGTCTACACAGGCTTCTCGGATGCGGGAAGCTGGTCCATAGCAATGATGCTTTGGGTCGGTGCATTTGGCGGTGTTATGAGGAAGATGGAGGCGTTTGACCCGATTGCTGTTTTAGTCCTTAAGATGGTGAAAAAAGTCAGGCACCTTATGTTCTCCAACGCACTTATATGTCTCATCGGAAACGCAGCCTTGGCTGACGAAATGGCGCAGATAGTCACAATAGGTCCGATCATAAAGGAAATGACCGAATCCAGTGTTGTCGGAAGCAAGGAAGATATGTATACTCTGGCGCTCAGAAATGCAACTTTCTCTGATGCAATGGGAGTCCTGGGTTCTCAGCTGATTCCATGGCACGTTTATATGGGATTCTTTATCGGTATAAGTGCCTCTGTATATCCGCTTGCAGCAAATATAACAGTTGGCGAGATAATAACTCACAACTATCTTGCCTGGATCGCTGTAGGATCGATGCTCTTCCTAACCTTCACAGGTACAGACAGGTTTATCCCGCTCTTTAAGATCCCTGCGGAACCTGATGTATATCTGAAAAGCCAGGCAGATAAATACGCTAAACCTGAGGTAAAAACTACCGAGGTATAGTAAGGGATGCGGCGAGGTTCGCGCCGCGTGAAGCTACCAGGAGAACCATCTGGTGTGAAGCTGCGACGAAAACCAGTCGCGTGAAGCTGTAACGAGTAACGTCGCGGGAGTCGGTTGGAAATCGATTGCGAATCAGTTGGGAATCGATGGGTAAAAATAAGATAGTGGACCTGAATATCGTGGACCAATAATATTAAAAAATTGTTCTTCTTCTATTTTCACATATATTTGATTGAGAAAGGCGCTGTTCTCCAAATCGGGAACAGCGCCTTTGAATCCGGTCCTGTACTGCATCTTCAACCCCTTAACAAAAGCCGTTCCCCCTCACGTTTAACTGCGTCCGGGAGAGACGATAAGGGGCCGGACCTTTCCCCCTTACAATCTTTTGACCGATCCATACCAACTGACTACCAACTGATTTGCCATCGACTCCCGCGGTACGTCTCTTGCCGCTTCACATCATTTTTAGTTTCAGATGTGAATTTGGCATAACCATTACGTTGGGGTAATATTGCAGGACGAGCAAAAACTATAGCTCTTGAAAAATTACAGCAAAAAAAGGAGTTTTGAGATGTTTGATATATCTGATAATTATCTAGATGTTCTTATGGATGAAGATCTTCCGCTTATGGACTTGACTACGATGTCGATGGGCATAGCTTCGGTTCCTGCTATCATGGAATGCTTCCCTAAAAGAACCTGCGTTTTGTCAGCTGTTGAGGAAGCCGCTAGATTCTTTGAAAAAAGAGGTTGCGAGGTTGAGATACTCTTCCCTAGTGGAACCCTTGCAGAAGGGGAACAAATATTTATGCGTGTGAAAGGAACTGCCGGAGCTTTTCACTCTTGTTACAAGAAAGCACAAATTATGCTGGAGTATTGTTCAGGAATTGCAACGAGGACTAGTGATATGTTAAAAAATGCCAGAACAACCAATCCTTCAATTCATGTCTCTGTAACAAGAAAACATTTTCCGGGAGGAAAAGCGTTGTCACTAAAAGCTGCTCTCACCGGCGGTGCGTCTGTTCATCGGCTTGGTTTGTCTGATTCCATACTTTCGTTTGATGAGCACCGAGTGTTTGCGGATGATTTTTTAGCTCTTATCCCTATTATGGCTGAAAGATTTCCTGAGAAAAAAATTGGAATTGAAGCAGATTCTGTCAAAGA
>LFRM01116761.1_pt1 | contig 10749 bp, 3 predicted proteins | sample 618341 | NCBI WGS metagenome assembly LFRM01 (sample SAMN03654438, study PRJNA283298) | anaerobic digester metagenome | isolation source: pool of bioreactors CSTR01a, CSTR02a, and CSTR03a thermophilic anaerobic... | place: Denmark: Kgs. Lyngby | collected 2014-05-21
CTCCGGCGCAACGACGATCCAGCCTTGCCGATGTAGAGCACCACCTCGTCAGGGAGCCAGAATCGGGAGAGGCGCTCGCCAAGCACCTCGGCAGTCGGCCTCTCGCCTTCTAGCGACAGGCTACCGGCGCACGCCAGCCATGAATCCACAGCGGCCATGTCAATCGGCGCTACGGGCATGGACGCACCCGCAAGGCGATCCGGGTCTGCGGTCAGCGACACCACGTAGACGCCACCGTGCCGCTCGGGAACGGCCTCGCCCCACCGCACGGGGCCGGAGGGATGCCTCTCAATGCGCTGGAACAGGTGCGTGATAGTGCTCGGCATAATGGTCACCCGCATCATTATACAGCGCGTCCACCCCATCGGTCCAGGCCCACACGATGTGGGCCATTACGGAAGCGCCCCACCCGGTCGGCCTACGACCGGGTGCCGGTGGTAGCATGGTTGCGGATGGCCGGTCGCCACCCGCCGCATATCTTGCCGGTGGGAAAGCACGCCCGCGCGCACGGCACCGGCAAGCACGCACATTCCGGCGACCGGGACGGTAGCCCTGGCAGCGGTGCCAGCAGGAACTTCTTGCAGGCGGGGGAGGGAAGCGAGCGGTCGAGCGTGAATAAGAGGTAGAAGAAGCCGCCGAGCGTCTTCTTGTGGGGAACGCTTTGCCGCCTACGCCCGTCGTTGTCCTCTGGGCCGCAGCGGCACCCGCCGACGTGACGCCATTTCTGGCAGCATTGCACGTCAGGTGCGTGGACACGCGCAGCCCCTTCGATGCTCGACAGACGGGGGTCTTCCGTGCAACCCGAGCAACTGAAACCGAACACCATCGTTCGCGGGCCTATCCTGCCTGAGCCTGTTCAGGTGCTTGTGGTGGTACCCATGGGCAGCGCCATCAAGCTGATCGGGCGGGGTATACGGACGGGTCAGGTGCATGACCCCATCCTGAACACCGCCCAGATCGCTGACCTGGATGCGACCCCGGACACGCAGCCGTTCGATGGCGACGCCCGTCGGTTCCGCCTGGGTATCGAGGCGCTACGACTCGCGCTTGCCTATGAGCACGACCCTTACTTCTCGCTCTCCATCGCGCGTGTCGATCCTCTCCCGCACCAACTGGAGGCGGTGTACGACTACTTCCTGAGGTTGCCCCGGATCCGCTTTCTCTTGGCCGACGACCCCGGCGCGGGGAAGACGATCATGGCGGGCCTGCTCCTCAAGGAGTTGAAGATACGCGGCTTGGTGCAGAGGACCCTGATCATCACTCCTGCCAGCCTTAGCTTCCAGTGGCAGCGCGAGATGAAGGACCGCTTCCGCGAAGACTTCGAGGTGATCCGCAGCGACATCCTGCGGGCCAACTACGGCTCCAATCCCTGGCAGGAGCGGAACCAGGTGATCACCTCGGTGTCGTGGGTCTCACGTGTGGAGGATGCCAGGGAGAGCCTGCTGCGCAGCCATTGGGATCTCATCATCGTCGATGAGGCGCACAAGATGAGCGCCTACAGCGACGACCACCGCACGCTCGCCTACCAGCTTGGGCAGGCGCTCTCGGAACGGACTGACCACTACCTGCTGATGACCGCGACGCCGCACAAAGGTGACCCCGAGAACTTCTGCCTCTTCCTCGAACTCCTGGACCGCGATGTGTACGGCGACGTGAAGAGCCTTGAGGAGGCCATGCGCCGCAACAGTGCGCCCTTCTACCTTCGGCGCACGAAGGAAGCGTTGGTTGCCTTCCCGGATCCCGAGACGGGCCAGGTTCGCAGGCTGTTCACCAACCGCGAAGTGCGCACCATCGAGTTCCAGATTGACGCCGACGAATGGGACTTCTATGACGCTTTGACCCGCTACGTGGAGGACCAGTCCATCAAGGCCCAGGCCGACGAGTCGGCGACCGGTCGGGCCGTGTCGTTCACGATGGCGATGCTGCAGCGGCGCTTCGCATCCAGCATCTACGCTGTGCGCCGCAGTCTGGAGCGCATGAGGGAGAAGCGGCAGCGGATTCTGGATGACCCCGAAGGCTACCGACGAGCGCAGGTAGAACGCAGGCTCCCCGACGACTTCGAGGACCTCCCCGAGGATGAGCGGCAGGCCGTCGTCGAGCAGTTGGAGGAGATCGTCGGAACCATAGATCCCGGTGCCCTGCGCCTGGAGATAGCGGAACTGGATCGGCTGATCGTCCAGGCCCAGGCGGTGGAGCGCAGCGAGACTGAGACCAAGTTGGTGAAGCTGCGCGAGGTGATCACCGAGGAGGGGGTCTTCGGTGACCCGAAGATGAAGCTGCTCATCTTCACCGAGCACAAGGACACGCTCGACTACCTTGTCGCCAAGCTGCGCGAGTGGGGCCTGACCGTCGCCCAGATCCATGGTGGAATGCATATCGGTGATCGCGATACCCCAGGCACCCGGCTGTGCGCAGAGCGTGAGTTCCGCGATGAGGCCCAGGTTCTTGTTGCCACCGAAGCGGCGGGCGAGGGTATCAACCTGCAGTTCTGCTGGTTCATGATCAACTACGACATCCCGTGGAACCCGGTGCGGCTTGAGCAGCGCATGGGCTGCATCCACCGCTACGGCCAGGACCACGATTGCCTCGTCCTCAACTTCGTTGCCAGCAACACCCGAGAGGGGCGCGTGCTGCATAAGCTGCTCACCAGGCTGAACGAGATCCGCAGTGAACTGGGCACCGACCAGGTCTTCGACGTGGTGGGCGAGGTATTCCCGGCCAACCTCCTTGAGCGCATGTTCCGGGAGTTGTACGCCAAGCACGTCGAGTATCCTGACATAGAGGCACGCATCGTCCGCGACATCGACGCCAACCGCTTCCGTGCGATCACCGAGTCGGCGCTGGAGGGCTTGGCGAAGCGGGAACTGAATCTGTCGGTGCTCGTCGGCAAGTCTGCGGAAGCCAAGGAGCGTCGGCTGGTGCCGGAGGTCATCGAGGGCTTCTTCGTGCAGGCGGGACCGTTGGTGGGCATCCATCCGAGAGAAGTCAGGTCAGGCTCCCACGTGTACCGAGTCGGGCGCGTGCCGCGTTCCCTGTGGTCCACAGGGGAACGGCTGGAGCCGCGCTATGGACGGTTGGGGCGTGACTACCGCCTCGTGGCCTTCGACAAAGAGATCCTCGCCCAGGAGAGTACGGCGGAATGGGTAACCCCCGGCCACCCGCTCTTCGAGGCCGTCCGTGAGGATGCTCAGGCTCAGGTGCAAGGCGACCTCTCGCGCGGCGCGGTGTTCTATGATCTGAACCGCGACGCTCCCTGCACCATCGACGTGTTCAGCGCGGCAGTGCGTGATGGGCGCGGCAAGGAACTCCATCGGCGGCTCTTCGCCGTGGAGACGGGCTGCGATGGTCGCCGTGCGCTCCGTCAGCCAACCGTCTTCCTTGACCTCGTTCCGGCTCCGGGTGGCGTCATAGTGCCCGACGCAGCCGCGTCGCCGCCCGTGGGTGAGGTGGAGCAGTTCCTTCTGGAAGAGGCGCTGCAGCCCTTCGCCGATGGCGTTGCCGCCGGACGACTTCATGAGGTAGAGACGGTCTCTCGGCATGTCGAGATCAGCCTTGGCGCGCTCCTGCTTCGCCAGAACCTGAAGCTGGCCGAACTGGTGGCGCAGCACCAGCGGGGCGAGACGGCCCCGCTCCTCGCTGCGAATCTGAAGCAGGCGGAGGATCGTGTCGAGGAACTCACGGGTCGTCTGGAGCGGAGACGCGCCGAACTCGCCCAGGAGCGCCATTGCCTGATAGGTGGCGTGGAGCACGTTGGACGCGCGCTGGTGTTGCCCCACCCGGAACGCGGATCCCCTGCGGTGGCCCCGATGATCCGCGATGAGACGGTGGAGCGTATCGCCGTGGATGCCGTGATAGCCTACGAGGAAGCCAGGGGATGGCGCGTCGAGAGCGTTGAGAGTGAGAACCGGGGCTTCGACCTTATCTCCCGTAGGCCGCATCCCGAGGACCCGGCGACCTCCATCGCGGTGCGCTTCATTGAAGTGAAGGGCCGTGCCGCAACTGGTGACGTGGCGCTGACGGCGAACGAGTACCAGACAGCCGAGCGTCTGAAAGGCGACTACTGGCTCTACGTAGTCTTCAACTGCGGTACCACGCCGGAAGTCCACACAATCCAGAACCCGGCGCGGCTTGACTGGAAGCCGGTTCTGGCGATTGAGCACTATCGTCTGGCAGCATCCGGTCTGGAGGTGTAGATGCGCAACGTCGAACTCGATGCGGCGGGGCCGATAGATNNAGCGTGCGATATGGGCATCCGACGCAGAGATGTGGAGAATATGGGTTTCCTGGAGCCGCAGACTTGGCACTGCTTGCGAGACGTGCTGTACCTCCTACGAAGGCAGCGACTTCGACCTGGAGCCGGACGTGCCGGATGAGAGACGGCGGGCGTACCATGGGCGCTTGTTCTGTGACAGCAGTGGCCTCAGTGTGTTCTACCGCTCAGCGCAGGACGCAGCCCGGTATGCGCGCACGCATCGTGAAGCCGGACCTTGGTACATACAGTGGCCTGCCCAAGACCCAGAGTTCCCGAGGCAATGGCTGCGGACGGTATTCCAGCGAGGCCAACTCGAAGCCTTCGTGCAGGGCTTCACATCACACCTTTCGGGCCTGGTGCAATCAAACCGAGTGTGTGCCGTCATTGCCAAGAGTACCGAGGACCGGCCTGGTGCTGCGCTTGGGGAGGCCCTTCTGGGCGTGGCCGACAGCACTGGATCGCCCCGCGTGGCTTCGGATTGGCTGAAGGCCCAGTCGCAGATCGGGTTGGACCCCGCTGACGCCATCTGCCGCGCCTGTGCGCTGGTAGAGACTGCTGCAAAGCACGTCCTGGCGGAGCTTGGCGAACCACTACCCTCCAACGAAGCAATTGCATCGCTCTACAAGGCGGCGGCAAAGCGGCTTGGCCTCGATGCAGAGGAGGAAAGGGTTGCGGAGATTAGGGGCATGTGCAACGGCCTGTCTACAGCCGTCCAGAACATCGGCGCGCTGAGGACCCACTACAGCATCGCACACGGGCGAGGCGCGGAGGATCCCGAGTTGGATGCACGCCATGCCAAACTGGCTGTGAATGCTGCGGGGGTGTTGGCGACCTTTCTGATGGAGACCTTCGCCGCCGTCCGAGAGCAGGAAGGAAGCTCTTCTGGGCACTGATAGACCATGACCCCCTATCCCAAGCGTCTCATAGAAGTGGACCTGCCGATCCAGCGCATCTCCAAGCACGCGAGGCGAGAGAAGAGCATCCGGCACGGCCACATTTCCACGCTCCACCTTTGGTGGGCGAGGAGACCCCTCGCGGCGTGTCGGGCGGTGCTTTGCGCCGCACTCTGGCCCGACCCGGCAGGTGAGCACTGCCCTCACCAATTCCGGGAACGCGCGGTGGAGATCCTGACGGGCTTCGCGCGCCAGGTAACCGAGGATCGGACTCTCGCCGAAAGCTGCGCTGACAGTTTCCCTCGGTGGCTTCAGGTCGCCGATGGTGAGATGCCCCTTGGCGCTTCGGACCAGGGCGAACCGCTCAGGCTGCGCGGGTTGCTGCTGGACTTCATCGCCGAGTTCGCCAACTGGGACAACGCATCCAGGCCGCTCTACCTGGAGACGAGCCGTGCCCTCACCGACGCGGCGCATCAGGCGCTCGGAGGAGTGCAGGGTAGCCGGCCCCTGGTGGTGGACCCGTTTGCCGGTGGCGGCTCGATCCCACTGGAAGCGCTTCGGATTGGCGCGGATGCCTTCGCCAGCGACCTGAACCCGGTGGCCGTTCTCCTAAACAAAGTGGTGCTGGAGTACATCCCGCGCTACGGCCAGCGCCTCGCCGATGAGGTGCGCAAGTGGGGCGAGTGGGTGAAGGAGCAGGCCGAGAAGGAACTGGCGCAGCTCTATCCCACCAGGCCGGTCGGCAGACCACATGACCCGCCTGTGCCCCAGAAGGGGTGGTGGTACGCGTGTGTCTGGCGTTGCGCGGATGGCATCTTCCATATCGAGCACGTAGAGAACCCGGCGCGGCGGTGGAGGGAACACCGTGAGGGGGCCGTGCCCGAGACCGCCGAGCGCGGTCCGGTGGAGTTGTGGTACTACGATCTGTTCGCCAACGAGCGCGAGGCGATGGACCGCGCCAGCTTCTGGAATCGGGATGAAGGCGCAGAGCCACTCGCGCAACGATTGGCCGAGATAGGGGAGACCCCCATCGCCTACCTGTGGGCGCGCACCATCACGTGCGAGGGACCGGGCTGCGGAGCAGAGGTGCCCCTGATCCGGTCGCTTTGGTTGGCGAAGAGGGGGAGCCAGTCTGTCGCCCTGCGCCTGATCCCGCGACCGGAAGCGAAGCGTGTGGAGTTCGACATCCTCGTCCGCGCGCTGGTGGACGGTAAGCCCGCTTGGGTCCGACAGTCGGATCCCGAGACCGTCGTGGAAGACGCCCGCTTCGATGGAACGGTTCGCCGTGGAGCGGCGACGTGCCCTTGTTGCGGCTTCACAACTCCGGTTGTATCCGTAAGGAGGCAGCTCAAGGAACGGCGTGGAGGTACAGCGGACGCTCGGATGTTCGCTGTGGTCACATCTTGCCCGGATGAGGCGAGGAGGTCCTTCCGCTTGCCCCTAGAACTCGACGCGGCAGCAGTTCGCGTGGCAGTAGCGGAGTTGGAGCGGAGAAAGCAGGCATATGCCGGAGGCTTGAGCCTCATCCCCGACGAGCCAATCTCGTCAAATGAACTTCGGCGGATCAGCGTGCCGCTCTACGGCATCGGTACCTGGGGCGATCTCTTTTCCCCACGCCAGGCCCTGGTCATGGCAACCCTCACTGGCCTCGCGTCCAGAGCGAGAGCGGGGGATGAACACGCTAACGAACCCGGTCTGGCGACTGCAGCGAAGACGGTTCTGGGCCTGTCGGTTAGCCGACTCGGCGACATCTGCAACGCCAATTGCCGTTGGGAGAACACGAAGACCCAGGTGCGTAACCTGTTCACCCGACAAGCCATCGGCATGGTGTGGGACTTCGCCGAACCAAACCCGCTGGCCGACGCCGCCGGAACCCACGGGGTGACCCTCGCCACGATGCTTACCGTAGTGAACGGCCTCGGTGGCGTGGCGACACCTGGGCAAGCGAGCCTCGCGTCGGCCACGCGACACCCTCTGCCGGACGATGCGGCGAGCGCGATATTCACGGATCCGCCCTACTACGACGCCGTTCCTTACGCCTACCTATCAGACTTCTTCTACGTGTGGCTCCGACGGACGCTTGCAGGCGTTCACCCTGCGTTGTTCCGAACAGCCCAGGTGCCGAAGGATGGCGAGATCGTCGTGGATCGGCCCCACGAACTCAGCAACTCGTGCAAGGATGTGGCGTTCTACGAGCGAGAACTGACGACAGCGTTCGGGGAGGCGCGGCGAGTGCTGCGGCCCGAGGGGGTGGCGACGGTCGTCTTCGCCAGCAAGACGACAGCCAGTTGGGAGGCTGTCCTTCAGGCGGTCGTGGGGGCGGGATGGATCATCACGGCCTCTTGGCCTGTGGACACGGAGTTGGAGAACCGGATCGCGGCGCAGGGGCAGGCACGCTTGGCATCATCGGTTCACCTGGTGTGCCGCCCCCGTGAGAACCCTGACGGTTCGCTGCGCACGGACTCTGTCGGTGAGTGGCGGCACGTGCTTGCAGAACTGCCTGTCCGCATCCGGGAGTGGATGCCTCGCCTCGCGGAAGAGGGCGTGGTTGGCGCGGATGCCATCTTCGCCTGCCTGGGACCAGCGCTCGAAATCTACTCCCGGTATTCCGTTGTCGAGAAGACCTGCGGCGATGCGGTGACGCTGCGGGAATACCTGGAGCACGTGTGGGCTGTGGTGGCGCGGGAGGCGCTCACGCTGGTCCTGGAAGGGGCCGACGCGACCGGCTTCGAAGAAGACGCGCGGCTGACCGTGATCTGGTTCTGGGTACTCAAGGCATCCACCGGAGGCAATGGCAACGGGGCTAGATCCGACGATGAGGATGGACACGACGATGATGCCGATGATGAACCCACGGAAGCCGTCGCCAAGGGCGCTGGCTTCGCGATGGAGTATGACGCTGCGCGTAAGTTGGCCCAGGGCCTCGGGGCGGACCTGGAGAAGCTGAGTCAGCCGGGAGGGATACTGACCATCCATGGCGGCACCGCAGCAATGCTGGAGGTGGCTTCGCGCGAGGGGAGCCTCGTGGGTGCGCAGTTGTCGCTGTTCGGCGAGAGCACGCCTCCTGCCCTCCATGGGCGTTCGCGGTCGGCAACGGCGAAGATGAAGCCTCCCCAACAGAGGGAACTGCCATTGGGCCTCACCGCTGCAGCAGCGCCAGCCCCCGATCCTCTACAGCCAACCTTGCCAGGGATGGCATTGCCCCGAGACGACCGCCCGGTGATGGAGCGGATCCTGGCCTCGGGCACGACGACCCTCGACCGACTCCATCAGGCGATGTTGCTGTTCGGGAGGGGGCACACGGCGCTGTTGGGGCAGTTCCTGGAGTACTGCAACATGGCGACCGAGGAGCGCTTCTGGCGGCTGGCCCAGGCGCTTTCGGTCCTCTACCCGGCGAACACCGAGGAGAAGCGTTGGGTGGATGGACTCCTGGCTCGGAAGAAAGGCTTGGGTGTGTGATGCTGAAGCCCTGGTACAAGGTGGTAACGCCGCGCGAGGATCTGCGCGAGGGCAGGCCGCTCGATGCTTCCGAGTTCGCGGTGCATCTGGATAAGGTGCGCGACGGCAATGCTCCACGAGATTACCAGGACCCCGTGCGCTTCTTCGAGCGCACCTTCCTGACCCGCAATCTGACGGACCTGGCGTCCGAGGTGGTGCGCCGCCTGTCTGGTGAGACAACCGGTACCAACGCAGTCTACAACCTGGTAACGCAGTTCGGCGGCGGCAAGACGCACGCGCTCACGCTGCTGTACCACCTGGCGGACGCTGGCCCCGAGGCCAGGGAGTTCCTGGGCGTCAACAGCATCCTGGTCCGCGCTGCTGTGGAGACCATGCCTCGGGCGGCGACGGCGGTGTTCGTGGGCACCGAGTTCGACTCCCTGGCTGGACGCGGTGGGGTGGACGGAACGCCCTCCCGGCGAACGCCCTGGGGGGAGATGGCCTACCAGTTGGCCGGTGAAGATGGCCTGAACGTCGTCGCGGAGCACGACCGCCAGGGAACGGCACCCGCAGGGGACGTCATCCGTAGGTTCCTCCCCGAAGACCGCCCGTGCCTGATCCTGGTGGACGAGCTGATGAACTACATCAGCCGAAACCGCAAGAGCGGGCTATCGGGGCAGTTCTACAACTTCCTCCAGAACCTGTCGGAGACGGCCCGCAGCCAGCACAACGTGGTTCTCGTCGTGTCGCTGCCGCGCTCCGAGGGGGAGATGACGCCGGAGGACCAATCCGACCATCACCGATTCGAGCACATGCTGGAGCGCCTGGGCAAGCGGATGGTGATGTCCGCTGAGTCCGAGACCTCCGAGATCGTGCGGCGGCGGCTCTTCGAGTGGGATCCCCGAATGGTGACACGGGAGGGGAGAGTGCTCCTCCCCAAAGAGGCCCAGGCGACCTGCGAGGGGTACGCCGATTGGGTATCAGCGCATCGCGATCAGCTTCCGCCGCTGCTTGGCGACAACCTCCAGCGTGCCTTTGAGGATGCCTATCCCTTCCATCCGACCGTGCTTTCCGTCTTCGAGCGCAAGTGGCGCGCTCTTCCGTCGTTCCAGCAGACGCGCGGTGTGCTGCGCCTCCTGGCGCTCTGGATTGCGTATGCGTACCAGCAAGACCACCGGCGCAACCACCCGGACCCCCTCATCGGACTGGGTACCGCGCCGCTTGAGGATTCGCTGTTCCGCACGGCGCTCTTCGGGCAACTTGGCGAGGGAACGCTCGAAGCGGCTGTCACCACCGACATTGCGGGTAGGGCGGATGCAGGCGCGCTTCGGCTGGACCAAGATGCCCCCACTACCATTCGTAAGAGCAGGCTCCACCGGAAGGTCGCGGCCACGATTCTCTTCGAGTCCAACGGCGGCATGCTCCGTGCGGAAGCCACGGTGCCGGAAATCCGCCTCGGAGCGTGTGACCCGCAGGTGGACATCGGCAACGTGGAAACCGTCCTCCAGGCACTCGAATCGCGGCTCTACTACCTCCACGTCGAGGGGAGCCGCTATCGCCTGAGTGGCAAGCCGAACCTGAACCGCATCTTCTCGGACCGTCGTGCCAACGTCAAATCCGGCGAGATCGACGGGCGGATCCGGTCGGCTGTGGGGAACGCGTTCCCAAGGACTGCGGGCATCGAGGTATGCCATTTCCCGACGAGTTCGGCCCAGGTGTCGGATCGCCCGGTGCTGACACTCGTGGTGCTTCCACCCGACCAATCGCTGCAGGTCTCGATGACCCGTGAACTCGTGGACGCCATGACCCGCCAGTGTGGGGCCAAGACGCGGGAGCGGAAGACGGCGCTTCTCTGGGCCGTTGCCGAGGACGATGCCGCGCTGCGGCAATACGCCGGTGATGTCCTTGCCTGGGAGCAGGTGCAGGAAGACAGCGCCGATCTATCGCTCGATGCCACTCAGCAACAGCAACTCTCGAAGAACCTGGGGCGTGCCCAAACGGACCTGACGAATGCCGTGTGGCGCAGCTACCGGCACGTGCTGCACCTCGGCAGCGATAGTACCATTCAGGACATCGACCTCGGCCCCGTGAACCCGACGCAGGCCACGACCCTTGTCGATTGGTTCGTCGCCCGATTGCGCCAGGACCTGTCTCTTATACACATCT
>LFRM01324024.1_pt1 | contig 10745 bp, 8 predicted proteins | sample 618341 | NCBI WGS metagenome assembly LFRM01 (sample SAMN03654438, study PRJNA283298) | anaerobic digester metagenome | isolation source: pool of bioreactors CSTR01a, CSTR02a, and CSTR03a thermophilic anaerobic... | place: Denmark: Kgs. Lyngby | collected 2014-05-21
AGTGGGCGCTGTTCGTGGACCCATTACCATTGGATGAGCTGGGCGCTGACGGGCATCCGCAACGGGGTGGCTTCTTGCCACCTGCTGACAATCGCAACCGTATGTGGGCCGGTGGCCGGGTTCAATTTATCAAGCCACTGGTGGTGGGTCAGGATGCAACCCGTACGTCCACCATAACGGCTATTAAAGAAAAAAGCGGTTCAACCGGCAAGTTGTTGTTTGTCACGGTCAGGCACGATTATACCCAGAACAACGAATTGTGCATTTCTGAAGAACAGGATATTGTTTACCGCGAGCCCAGTCCTCCAAAACTGTCAGGCACGCCTGAAGCCGAAGCGGCCCAGTGGTCTAGCGAGATCGTGCCAACCAGCACCATGCTGTTCAGGTATTCGGCGGTCACTTTCAATGGCCATCGCATTCATTATGACTACCCTTATGTGACCGAGGTTGAGGGTTATCCCGGTCTGGTGGTGCATGGTCCCCTGATTGCCACTTGCGTGCTGCGGGCGTTTACCGATGCCAATCCGGATAAAACGGTGACCGGCTTTTCTTATCGTGGTGCGCGTCCCTTGATCAGTCCTTCACCGTTCAGGGCGGAAGGGTCGATTAAGGAAGCGGGCAAGGCTGCCGTATGGGCGCAGCAGGATGGTACGGTTGCCCAGCTTGGCGAAGTGCTTTTCAAATAAATAAGATTATTTAAGGAATTGAAGAAATGAGTGTTAGACCGCTTGAAGGTATCACCGTATTAAGTCTTGAGCACGCTATTGCGGCACCGTTCTGTTCCCGTCAGCTGGCGGATCTGGGTGCGCGCGTGATTAAGGTGGAGCGTCCGGGCGTGGGTGATTTTGCCCGTAACTATGATGAACGCGTCAAGGGTATGGCGTCTCACTTTGTCTGGACTAACCGTTCCAAGGAAAGTCTGACGCTGGATCTTAAAGATGAAGCGGCTGCCGATGTATTGGAGAAATTGTTGCCACAGGTTGACGTGTTGGTGCAAAACCTGGCACCCGGTGCTGCCGCCCGTTTGGGTTTGTCGTTTGAGGCCCTGCACGAAAAATATCCCCGACTGATTGTTTGCGATATTTCCGGCTATGGTGAGGGCGGTCCTTACGAGAAGAAAAAAGCCTATGACCTGTTGATTCAAAGTGAAAGCGGCTTTGTATCGGTAACCGGTAGCAAGGATGAGATGGCCAAGGCCGGTTGTTCCATTGCCGATATTGCCGCGGGCATGTACGCCTATACCAATATCCTGTCAGCGCTGTTGCTGCGAGGAAAAACCGGCAAGGGCAGCCGTATTGACGTTTCCATGCTGGAAAGCATGGTTGAGTGGATGAACTTCCCGCTGTACTACGCATTTGAAGGCCAGGAGCCGCCGGTACGTGCAGGGGCGGCGCATGCCGTGATTTATCCTTATGGTCCTTTCCCGACCGGGGGCGGTCAAACCATCATGCTGGGCTTGCAAAATGAACGCGAATGGAAAGTGTTTTGCGAGCAGGTTCTGGGTAAACCCGAGCTGGCCGCTGATGAGCGCTTTGCCAACAATACCTTGCGCACGGCCAACCGTGACGCCCTGAAGCAGATAATTGTTGACACCTTTGCCGGCATGAACAAGGATCAGGTCATTGAGTTGCTGGAAACCGCCAAGATTGCCAATGCTTCTGTTAACGACATGAAAGGGGTCTGGGAGCATGAGCAATTGAAATCACGCAATCGCTGGCGTGAAATGGACAGTCCGGTGGGTAAATTGCCAACGCTGTTGCCGCCTGGCGTGAATAATGCCTATGAGTACCGCATTGATGCGGTGCCAGGCCTGGGCGAGCATTCTGAAAAAATCCTGGGCGAACTGGGTTATGACGCACAAACCATTGCGGGATGGCGTGAACAGGGAGTGGTGTAATGAGTTTGTCAAGATCTGCATTGTTTGTACCTGCGACGCGGGTTGACCGCATTCCCAAGGCGCTGCAAAGTGGCGCCGATTGTGTGATTGTCGACCTTGAAGATGCGGTTGAGTTTAATGCCAAGGACAGCGCCCGTGAAAATCTGGAGGCGTTTGCCAGGGCTAACCCCGAAGCCCGTTTTCTGGTTCGGGTCAATGATGCCAGGGCCCAGTGGTTTGATGCGGATATTGCCATGTGCGGACGCCTTGGCAATGTAACCGGCGTCATGTTGCCCAAGGCGGAAAACTCACGTCAGATAGAATTGGCGGCCCGTGCCGGTAAACCGGTTTATCCCATTGTTGAAAGCGCCGCGGGGATTGCCAATCTTGCTGAATTATGCCGTACACCCGGCGTGGCAAGAGTGTCATTCGGCGCCCTTGACCTGGCACTGGACCTGAATATGGATGACGACTCTGAGGGTGCCCGCGCTTTGCTGGATCATGTGCGTTGCCAGATTTCCATCCAAAGCCGTGCGGCGGGTATTTTGCCTCCGCTTGATGGCGTATTTCCGGATATTGCCAATACCCAGGGTCTGGCCAAGTCGGTGGCTTTTGCCAAGGGCATGGGTTATGCCGGCGTGTTGTGCATTCATCCATCCCAGATTGCCGTTATCCATGAGGTTTTTGAACCGACCGAAGAGGAAAAGGCCTGGGCAACACGTGTACTGGCAATGGCGGATGAAACCGGACTTGCCGCTTTCAAGCTGGATGGCAAGATGGTGGATATGCCCGTGATTGAAAAGGCTAAACAGATTCTTCGTGTTCGTCCCGCGGTAAATTAACAATAAAAGTTGTTCCATGGCCAGGTTCACTGTCAACCTGAATCTGGCCATCATGACGCAGTATGACGGTTTTCACAAAAGACAATCCCAGTCCAACGCCGTTCACCCGACTGTCTGGGCCAGATACACGAAAAAATGAATTGAAAATCGTGGCCTGGTTTTTTTCGGAAATCCCGATACCCTGATCCTTGATCCGGACTTGCCAATACGTACCCTGGCGATGGATGGAGCAATGGATCGTGGTGTTGTCCGGACTGTATTTGAAGGCGTTATCAATTAAATTGACAAAGCAGCGCGATAAAAGGACATGGTCTCCCTGGGTGAAGGCAAGCTCGTGATCAAAGTCGCTGGTCATATTGATATGGCGTTTTTGGCTGATCCCCCAGTATTCACTGATGATGTGTTCCAATAATTCAGTCAGGTTGACGGGCACCAGGTTCAGTTCCATGGATTCGGCGCGCGTCAATTGCAGGAAGTCGTCAACCAGTTTCAGGGTTCGGCTGGAAAGGTCGTTGATGCGTTGAAAAAACTGTTCATCAGGCAAGGCGGACTGAGGATTTTTTTGTAATTCAATCAGGGCCTGAATGGCACTTTGTGGGGCACGCATGTCGTGTGACAGAAAACGCAATGTTTCTTCCCGCTTTCGTTCGGCCTGGCGGATGGGGGTGATGTTGTTCAGGCTCAGGATATAGCCAATATGCTCACCACTGCCGGAATAGGTGTTGACATATTTCAGTAACAGGTTTTGTTCAATACAATCCTTGATTTCAACACCGTTTTCCCTGAGATTTTCCAGCAGGGTGGTTTGGCGCTCTTCGGCAGTGTTGATGTGATTGATTTGCGCAAGAATCTCGATGCGTTGTTCTGCGTCTGAGATAACAGGGAGCAGAAATTGCGCCAGATCCTGATTTTTTTCGGGTATGTGGCCCCCTACCTTTTGCATGTAATTTTTAGTGGTATCGGTCGTAAATTGCAGTTTATGATCCAGACTGAAAACGGCGATGCCATCCGGCATGCGATTAATGCCGTCCATAATGAACTGCCGCAAACTGCGAACCTGCTCCATAATTCCCCTGAATTCCGAAAGCCGGTCATTAAGGGATTTGCCATAATTGACAAGCTGCCAGTTTTTAATTTCGGTTTTAAACAGGGGTTCTTTTTCGTTAAGTTCGGCAATTTCACGGTGCATCTGATAAAGCGCCATTTCCTGGGTACGCCAGCTCCAGAGCGGGTATAACAGCAAGATTCCCAGCATCGCAGGTAAGGGGCTATGCCATATGCCTAATTGGAACATAACAAGGCCATGTGTCAGGATAATAATAATTGCCGTCAGGACGCTAAGCAGTAGAATGGTTCGGGGGGACGAACTTTTCAGGAAAAAACATAAAATCAGCATTGGCAACAGGCAAAGCAGCAGATCAGGTATCGGGCTGGTTTCTTTGATCCAGGTTTGATCAAGGCTTGCCTGCAAACTGTTGGCCAGTATTTCCACACCCGACATGTGCAGGCTTTTTGAGGAAGTTGGCGTGGGAAACTGGTCCCCCAGGCCGCTGCCCCAGACACCAATAATGACGTATTTATCCTTGAAAAAAGTATCGGGAACGCGCTGGTTCAGTACATCGGCATAAGACAGTATTTGAAAATGGCCCGGTGAACCGATAAACGGGATGGCCGCATCGCGGTTACCGGTCTTTTGCAAGGTTTGTTTAACCAGTTCCTGTTCCCCGCCCACATTTAACATGGCCAGACTCAGGTGATAGGCGGTGCTGCCGTCATTTTGCACTTTTTGCAGGGGAACACGCCGCACCAGTCCATCAGGATCAATGTTGATATTGATAAAACCCAGACCTTTGGCTGCCTGCACGAATTCAGGCTCAGGGTTGTTGGGCAGGTTGCCGGCTGCAGAGAAATAGTTGGCCAGGATGACACGGCCATGATTATGGATGGCATTGGCAAAGATTTCATTTTCCTGCTCATAACCAGGCCGCGTGCCCATGAAGCTGATGTCGAACGCGACGGCCTTGCTGTGTTGCAGGTGGGCAAGAAGATCGGCATGGACCGAGCGCCGCCAGGGCCAGACCCCGATTTCCGCAATGCTTTTATCATCAACGGCCACAATGACGATTTCACGGGAAGCGGGTTTATCCTGGGTAAGCTGGATGGCTATATCGTAAAGGCGGGCGTCAAAAAGTGGGAAACTTTTAAAGACGGAAAGAAAAGCGGTGATGGCCAGGACGAAAAGGCTGATGACCAGCCATTCGAGACCATAACGCTTTTTAATGAGCTTCATGTTTAAGCGCCCTTGCTACTAGTATTGCGTTTGCAGTAAGGGACCGGATTGCGTGCCAATTGAAACACCGGACTCTGTCATGATGCCTGTGGCAGTAATGGTGAAGGGATGGACGGCATCAGCACCGGCAAGCTGATTGCTGTCAATAGAGCGGACTGAAACATAATAAGTACCTTTTCCCGGCCCGGTAACGCTGGCTTCGGGTTTTTTAACGGTTTTGGTGAACAGGACATCGTAGCCGGAAATGTCATTTGAAACACGAACCAGATAGGCCGTTGCGCCATAAACCGGCTGGATGTCTACTTTGAATTCGAATGGACCGGATTGGCTTAGCCGGATCTGCGGTGGGGGCAATAATTCTATAATGTCACCGGCCTCTCCTGTGCGGGTTGCGGTAATACCCTGGTTGGCATTGAGGTGTACGGATTGGTGGCTGGATGCAGAAGGGATAAAGGCCGCTTTGCCGTTCAGCAGTTCGCTTGAGGAGCCAGCCTGAGGGGAGGCCTCGGCCCGAACCACGGTACCGCGTACCCCTGTGATACTGACGGGGGTGCGAATTTCAAAACGGCCCACCCCGGTTTTGTTGGGAGAGGCATGGGCTGCCAGCTTTCCGCTTTCAATATTGAAGATGGAGTCAATCAGGCCAGTGCCACGAAATTTTCGTAATCGCTCTACAAAGACCGTACTGTCGGGGGGGATTTGCACCTTGCTTTCATCGGAAAGCGCAAAGGTGATGTTGCTTTGTTTGCCGGTTGTAATGGTATCGGCTTCGGAAATAAGATGATTTTTGCCAATAAGCCGGTTATTGACCAGCACGTTTCCGGTGAGATAAATAATTGTTGCCTGGTCAGGTACTTCATCAATAAGCGTGAAGGGGATCCTGAGTGTCATGCCGGTTGGAATTTTCCGGGTATTGGCAATATAGTTGTTTCGTTTGATGGCTTGCCAGTTAGACTGGTTGGTTGTAAATGTTTCGGACAGAGAGGAAAGGGTCTCTCCGTGTTTGATTTGATACAGGAAGTTGTTGCCATGCGCGCCGGCAGGCTGTGCCTGGGCGTTATGCATAAGCAATGCGGTAATATTCAAGAGCAGGAAACTGATAAGTGTGTTGATTTTCAAGGTAATAGGCTGTTATTCAGGTTGCGGGGGTGCTGTCTAACGTTTTTTTGATTAATTCCATCCGATAGCCCAGGGCATAGGATGAAACGATACGGACGCCATTTTCCGGACTGATGTGCAGTTTCTGGCGAATGTTTGACAGATGCGTGTCGAGGGTGCGCGAAGTGGCTGGTATTTCCCGGTTCCAGATGGCGGTACTGATTGCGTCCCGTGAAAAAAGTCGCCCGATGTTGCTGAAAAAAAGATAGGCAAGGTCAAACTCTTTGGGTGCCAGCTGGACAGGTTCCCCGTGCAGGGTAATTTCGCGTATTTGCGGGTTTAACAAATATGGCCCAAGCAGGAGGGTGCTCAAGGTGGTTTCTGCATTCTTGCGGCGCAACAAGGCCCTGATGCGGGCAATCAGTTCGGGTGATTTGAAAGGTTTGGTAAGATAATCATCGGCACCGGCATTCAGCCCCTGAACCAGATCTTGATCCTGGTTGCGATTAGTCAGAAAAATCACGGGCAACTGGTTTCCCAGATTGGCACGTATCCATATAACGATGTCTTTGCCTGAAATGTCGGGCAATTCCCAATCCAGTAAGAGCAGATCCAGGTGTTCGGATTTTTTCAAGGCAATCAGTAACTCTTTGCCGGTTGTAAAATGCTTGCTTTTGAACCCGGCTTCAGCTAATGTATGCGCTATATATTGTGCCTGGACCGTGTCGTCTTCTATTGAGGCTATGATCATTGAATATAAATCCCCTGTAAAACTATTTTTACAATATCAATTATTTACAGTAATTTTTATGAATTTATATAAATTTCAATCGTCTGAAATGTAAATAATTATTACTTTTATCTGGTCTAGTCTAATCTAGATAAGAAGATAGCAGGAAAAAAATTATATATGCAATTTAATAAAATATTATTGACTATGCTTGACATTTCATGCGATGAGTTTATGAAAGCCAATGTTTTTTGTTGAAAATAATAATAATATTTTCTCCTTGACTTTTTTTTGTTAAATGTGGTATCGTGACGGGCTAATTAGTCTAAACCCGTTTTATTTTGGGTGTAAACTGGTTGGAAAGTGGTTGGTTGTTTGGTTTAATTCTTAAACCTTAACAAGGCCATGGTCAATTTATCGCTCTTTGTGGTTGCTTATCTGCAGGTTGTTAAAATTTGCGGGCAAGTTGGCTATTCGGGTGATAAAACAACAAATCCTAGCTTAGAATAGTCTTGATCTGCAATCACGCATGTCAAATCTCTCTAAAGCCTGGCGTACATTAAAGTCAGTACGTTAAACAGACGATATATATAAATCCAGTACATGTTTTTGTACATTAATAGGACAAGCAAGGTCATGCCTACCATTAGTCAACTCGTGCGCAAGGCGCGCGAAACTAGCCGCGTGAACAGTAAAAGCCCCGCGCTTGAAAACTGTCCACAACGCCGTGGTGTTTGTACCCGTGTTTACACAACAACACCTAAAAAACCAAACTCAGCTATGCGTAAAGTAGCTAAAGTTCGCTTAACCAACGGTTTCGAAGTTATTTCGTACATCGGTGGTGAAGGCCACAACCTGCAAGAGCACTCTGTCGTGCTGGTGCGCGGCGGTCGTGTAAAAGACTTGCCTGGTGTGCGTTATCACATTGTTCGCGGTTCCCTTGACTTGCAAGGTGTTAAAGATCGCAAACAGTCTCGTTCCAAATACGGTGCCAAGCGTCCTAAAAAAGCTTAAGCTGGTTTGAATCAATGCTTCCTGCCAATAGGTGGTAAGCGTGCAGCCGCAGCTGCGTGAGAAAAAATTTACTGCGGTATGTAAGGGGCTGAGTTCTAAATAGCCAGCCACGGCCACGAAAGTGGTTCAACTGAAACAGTCACAAAGGAAGTAAGATGCCTCGTCGTCGCGAAGTTCCCAAACGTGAGATCCTGCCTGATCCAAAATTCGGTAGTGTAGATCTTGCCAAATTCATGAACGTTGTTATGCTTTCAGGAAAGAAAGCGGTTGCTGAGCGTATTATTTATGGTGCGCTTGATCAGGTTCAGGCCAAAACAGGCAAAGAGCCTATCGAGGTTTTCAACCTGGCCATTAACAACATTAAACCTATTGTCGAAGTTAAAAGCCGTCGCGTGGGCGGAGCCAACTATCAGGTTCCCGTTGAAGTGCGTCCGGTTCGCCGTTTGGCGCTTGCCATGCGCTGGTTGCGCGAAGCTGCCAAAAAACGTGGTGAAAAATCCATGGATTTGCGTTTGGCCGGTGAATTGATGGACGCTGCAGAAGGTCGCGGCGCTGCAATGAAAAAACGTGAAGACACTCACAGAATGGCAGAGGCTAACAAAGCCTTCTCTCATTTCCGCTGGTAATTTAAGGACACTACAATGGCCCGCAAAACCCCCATCGAACGTTACCGTAATATTGGTATTTCCGCTCACATTGACGCCGGTAAAACAACGACGTCAGAACGTATTCTGTTTTATACCGGCGTTAACCATAAAATTGGTGAAACCCACGAGGGTACTGCCACCATGGACTGGATGGAACAGGAGCAGGAACGCGGTATTACTATTACGTCTGCTGCTACAACAGCATTCTGGCGTGGCATGGCCGGCAACTATCCAGAGCACCGTATTAACGTCATTGACACCCCCGGACACGTTGACTTTACCATCGAGGTAGAGCGTTCAATGCGTGTTCTTGACGGTGCATGCATGGTTTATTGCGCTGTGGGTGGTGTGCAGCCGCAGTCTGAAACCGTATGGCGTCAGGCAAACAAATATCAGGTTCCCCGTCTTGCATTCGTGAACAAGATGGACCGTACCGGTGCAAACTTTTTCAAAGTGTACGATCAGTTAAAAACCCGTTTGCGCGCGCATCCCGTACCTGTCGTTATCCCGATTGGTGCAGAAGATGAATTCAAGGGCGTGGTTGACCTGATCAAGATGAAAGGCATCATTTGGGATGAGCCTAGCCAGGGTACCAAATTCGATTACATCGATATCCCTGCCGAGCTGGTGGATCAAGCCAATGAATGGCGTGAAAACCTGCTTGAGACCGCTGCCGAGGCCTCTGAAGAGCTCATGAACAAATACCTTGAAGAAGGTGACCTGAGCGAAGAAGAGATCATCAAGGCTATCCGTATCCGTACCATTGCCTGCGAAATCCAGCCAATGTTGTGCGGTACCGCCTTTAAAAACAAAGGCGTTCAGCGCATGCTTGACGCTGTGGTTGATTTCCTGCCATCTCCCGTTGATATCCCTCCAGTTCAGGGTGAAGACGATGAAGGCAATATCATCCATCGTAAAGCCGATGACAAAGAGAAATTCTCTGCACTGGCATTCAAACTGATGACAGACCCGTTCGTTGGTCAGCTGACTTTCGTTCGCGTTTATTCAGGTGTCCTGAATGCAGGTGAAACAGTTTTCAACTCGGTTAAAGGCAAAAAAGAACGTGTTGGCCGTATTCTGCAAATGCATGCGAACAACCGTGAGGAAATCAAGGAGGTTCTGGCTGGTGACATCGCGGCTGTAGTTGGTCTTAAAGATGTAACGACCGGTGAAACCCTGTGTGATGTGGGTGATCATATCGTGCTTGAACGCATGGTATTCCCCGAGCCTGTTATTTCCCAGGCTGTTGAGCCAAAAACCAAGGCCGACCAGGAAAAAATGGGTATTGCCCTGTCCCGTCTGGCCCAGGAAGATCCTTCATTCCGCGTTCGCAGTGATGAAGAATCAGGCCAAACCATTATTTCAGGTATGGGCGAGCTCCACCTTGAGGTTCTGGTTGACCGCATGAAGCGTGAATTCAACGTTGAGGCCAACGTTGGCAAGCCACAGGTTGCTTACCGTGAAACCATTCGCAAGGTTTGCGAAGAAGTTGAAGGCAAGTTCGTCAAACAGTCAGGCGGTCGTGGTCAGTACGGTCACGTTGTTCTGAAACTTGAGCCGCTGGAACCCGGTGGTGCAGGCTATGAATTCGTTGACGCCATTAAAGGTGGTGTGGTTCCACGTGAATTCATTCCTGCCGTAGACAAAGGTATTCAGGAAACCCTGAGTGCCGGTGTGGTTGCCGGTTACCCCGTCGTAGACGTTAAAGTGACACTGTTCTTCGGTTCATACCACGACGTTGACTCTAACGAGAATGCGTTCCGTATGGCCGGTTCAATGGCTTTCAAGGAAGGTATGCGCAAGGCACAGCCTGTGCTGCTTGAACCCATGATGGCAGTTGAAGTGGAAACACCTGAAGATTATGCCGGTACCGTAATGGGTGACTTGTCATCCCGTCGTGGTATGGTTCAGGGTATGGACGATATTATCGGTGGCGGTAAAGTCATCAAGGCAGAAGTGCCTTTGGCTGAAATGTTTGGTTATGCAACCAGCTTGCGTTCACAGACACAAGGTCGCGCAACCTATACAATGGAATTCAAGCAGTACGCTGAAGCTCCTAAAAACGTTGCTGATGAAGTTATCAGCGCACGCTCCAAGTAGTAATTTAATTCAAGCGTCCGGCACTCAGCAATCATATGGGGCCGGACAATTCAATCTCATTCAAATATAGTTTATTGGATAATAGATCATGGCAAAAGGTAAGTTTGAACGTACCAAACCGCACGTAAACGTAGGTACGATCGGTCAC
>LFRM01009660.1_pt1 | contig 10744 bp, 7 predicted proteins | sample 618341 | NCBI WGS metagenome assembly LFRM01 (sample SAMN03654438, study PRJNA283298) | anaerobic digester metagenome | isolation source: pool of bioreactors CSTR01a, CSTR02a, and CSTR03a thermophilic anaerobic... | place: Denmark: Kgs. Lyngby | collected 2014-05-21
TGTCGAAACAGTTTATACAGTCTTACATGCCGGTGGTAAATTCGGCGGTGGCGGATATAAGGTTTCGGGAGGTTTGCACGGTGTAGGTGCTTCCGTTGTTAACGCCCTTTCTAAAAAATTAACGGTTCAAGTTCACAAAAATGGCCAAATTCATCAAATTACCTTCGAACGTGGGGATATCATTGATGAATTGACAGTTGTTGGTGAAACGGACAAACAAGGAACAATTGTACAATTTTGGCCGGATCCGGAAATATTTACCGAAACGGTTATCTTTGAATTTGAGAAATTAAATGTCCGCGTACGCGAACTGGCTTTCTTGAATAAAGGCTTGAATATTTCGATTACAGACAAACGTCCTGAAAAAGAAATCGTTAATCAATACCATTATGAAGGTGGTATTAAGAGCTACGTTGAATACTTAAACCAAAATAAAAAGCCGCTTTTTGAAGACATTGTCTACGTTGAAGGTGAGCAAGATGACATCCAAGTAGAAGTAGCGTTGCAATATACAGATGGCTACCATACCAGCCTATTCAGTTTCGCGAATAATATCCATACGTACGAAGGTGGAACGCACGAATCGGGTGCGAAGACAGCTTTGACACGGGTTATTAACGATTATGCGAAACGCTCAAAAATCATGAAAGAAAACGAAGAAAACTTAACCGGTGAAGATGTACGTGAAGGTTTGACGCTTGTATTATCCATCAAGCACCCAAATCCACAATTCGAAGGACAAACCAAAACAAAACTTGGTAACTCCGAAGCACGTACAATCACAGACCGTCTCTTCTCATCAATGTTAGAGAAGTTCTTGATGGAAAACCCACAAACAGCGAAAAGAATCGTTGAGAAGGGAATTTTGGCCGCTAGAGCGCGTTTAGCAGCGAAGCGTGCCCGAGAAGTAACCCGTAAGAAAAGTGGCTTAGAAATCAGTAATTTGCCAGGTAAATTAGCAGACTGTTCTTCTAAAAATCCAGAAGTTTCTGAATTATTTATCGTAGAGGGAGATTCTGCCGGCGGATCAGCAAAACAAGGTCGTTCACGTATCTTCCAAGCGATTTTACCAATTCGGGGTAAAATTCTGAACGTTGAGAAAGCTTCATTGGATCGTATTTTGGCAAACGAAGAAATTCGTTCATTGTTTACAGCAATGGGAACGGGCTTTGGGGCTGAATTCGATGTTTCGAAAGCACGTTACCACAAGTTGGTTATTATGACGGATGCCGATGTCGATGGTGCGCATATTCGTACCCTCTTATTGACGTTGTTCTACCGTTATATGCGCCCACTTGTTGAAGCTGGATATGTGTATATCGCACAACCACCTTTGTTCCAAGTAAAACAAGGGAAGAAAGAAGTTTATTTGCAATCGCAAGAAGAATTGGATGAGTATTTAACAACAATTCCTACTTCACCAAAACCATCAGTCCAACGTTACAAAGGATTAGGGGAAATGGATGCAGAACAACTATGGGAAACAACGATGAACCCAGAAAACCGTCGCTTTGCGCAGGTATCAGTTGATGATGCGATTGATGCAGACAACGTATTAAGTATGTTGATGGGTGAAAAAGTTGAACCAAGACGTAACTTTATTCAAGAAAATGCTGAATATGTAGAAAACCTTGACGTATAGGAAGGAAGGACATTAATCAAATGGACGAAGAAAATAAAGAATTAGATGCTGGCATGGAAGTCCGTGATCTCAGTAAAGAAATGCGAAAATCGTTCTTAGAGTATGCGATGAGTGTTATCGTCTCACGTGCCCTTCCAGACGTACGTGACGGTCTAAAGCCCGTACACCGTAGAATTTTGTATGGAATGAACGAATTAGGCATTACGCCTGATAAATCTCATAAAAAATCAGCACGTATCGTCGGGGATGTTATGGGTAAATACCACCCCCACGGTGACAGTGCGATTTACGAGTCAATGGTTCGGATGGCGCAAGATTTTAGTTACCGGTATACGCTTGTTGATGGACATGGAAACTTTGGTTCTGTCGATGGTGATGGCGCTGCTGCGATGCGTTATACCGAAGCAAGAATGTCTAAAATTGCGTTAGAATTATTACGGGATATTAATAAAGATACGGTTGATTATCATGATAACTACGATGGTTCTGAAAGAGAACCTGATGTGTTACCAGCACGCTTCCCTAACCTTCTAGTTAACGGAGCATCTGGTATCGCGGTTGGAATGGCAACCAATATTCCACCGCATAACTTGACGGAAGTTATCTCGGCTCTTCACATTCTGATGAACAATCCGGATGCGACAACAACAGAATTAATGGAAGCTTTACCAGGACCAGACTTCCCTACTGGGGGAATTGTTCTTGGTAAATCAGGTATCCGTAAAGCTTATGAAACAGGACGCGGCTCTATCATTGTCCGTGGACGAGTTGAAATTGAAACGTTGAAGAACGGTAAAGAACGTATCTTGATTACGGAATTGCCTTACGTTGTCAACAAAGCGAAATTAGTAGAACGGATTGCTGAATTAGCACGTGACAAACGGATCGAAGGTATTACCGACTTAGCAGACGAGTCAGACCGTGACGGCATGCGGATTGTCATTGATGTCCGTAAAGATATGAGTGCGTCCGTTATTTTGAATAACTTATATAAATTGACACCACTTCAATCTTCTTTCGGTTTCAATATGCTGGCAATTGTGAATGGTGTTCCTGAAACATTGAGCTTGAAGAGCATCCTCTACCATTACTTAGAGCATCAAAAAGTCGTTCTACGTCGTCGTACGATGTATGACAAACGAAAAGCAGAAGCACGCGCGCATATTTTAGAAGGTCTGCGAATTGCTTTAGATCATATCGACGAAATCGTTAATATTTTGAGAAGTTCACCAAGTGGCGATGTAGCGAAGAAAATCTTCATGGAAGATTACGGACTATCGGATAAACAAGCACAAGCGATTTTAGATATGCGGATGGTTCGTTTAACCGGTTTGGAACGTGACAAAATAGAAGGAGAATACAACGATTTAGTTGCTCTGATTGCTGACTTAGCTGATATCTTAGGAAATGAGCAACGTATTTTCCAAATCATTTATGATGAATTGCTTGAAATTCAAGAACGTTTCGGTGACGAACGTCGTACTGAATTATTAGTTGGAGAAGTTCTCTCGCTAGAAGACGAAGACTTGATTGAAGAAGAAGAAGTAATCATTAGTTTAACTTATAATGGCTACATCAAACGTATTCCAAGCAGCGAATTCCGCGCGCAACGCCGCGGTGGACGCGGTGTACAAGGAATGGGCGTCCATGATGACGACTTTATCGAAACACTGCTAACGACCTCCACACACGACAATCTGCTGTACTTCTCTAACCAAGGTAAGGTTTACCGGACTAAAGGTTATGAAATACCAGAATATGGCCGTACTGCTAAAGGATTGCCGATTATTAACTTGTTGAACCTGGATGCGGGTGAAAAGATTCAAACCATCATCAACTTGTCAGGTAATAAGCCAGTTGAAGGTGAAAATCTATTCTTTGTTACGAAATTAGGAACCGTAAAACGGACGGAAACGACTGATTTTGCAAATATTCGCCAAAGCGGATTGCGTGCAATCAACTTGAATGAAGGCGATGAGTTGATCAAAGTTGTCTTGACGGATGGAAATAAGAACATCATCCTAGGAACACATTACGGCTACTCTGTGAGCTTCAATGAGCAAGACGTCCGTAAAATGGGTCGTACTGCTGCAGGTGTACGTGGAGCACGCTTGCGTGAGGATGATTTCATCGTTGGAATGGCTATTCTTGAAGAAGATACGACAGTTCTTGTTATTACTGAAAAAGGATACGGGAAACGTACAAGTATCGACGAATATGCAATCAAGGGCCGTGGTGGTAAAGGAATCAAGACCGCTAATATTACTGAGAAGAATGGTAAGTTAGTCGGTTTACGTACGGTAAAAGAAGACGATGATATTATGATTATTACCGATACAGGCGTCATGATTCGCTTCCATGCTAAGGATGTATCTCAAACAGGCCGTGCGACGTTGGGTGTACGTTTAATGCGCTTAGACGACGATTCAAAAGTATCGACTATGGCTGTTGTTGATCCTGAAGAGGAAGAACTGGATATGCCAGAAGAAGAAATGGTCAGCAAGACAGACGAACAAATCAAAGCAGATATGCAACAATTTGCAACTGAAATCTTCGAAGAAGAAGATAAAGACTAAACATAAAGCGATAAGAAATGGGAGTCAGCCTCCCCTCTTATCGCTTTATTTATTTTTCTAAAAAAATATTGCAAGTTAGAAACAGTTATGGTAGAATATTTAAACGTGAGTATTTCAAAAAATACTCTCCTTGCTCTTGTAATTATAAGAGCCAAAGTCCATAAGGAGGTGACAGTACAATGACTCAATACGAAATTAACTACATTATCCGTCCGAACATCGATGAAGCTGATAAAGCTGAATTGGTTAAACGCTTCGATACAATCTTAGCTGATAATGGCGCTACAATTATTGAATCAAAAGACTGGTCAAAACGTCGTTTAGCATACGAAATCAACGATTTCCGCGAAGGTATCTACCATATCGCAACAATCGAAGCTTCTGATGCTGCAGCGATTACAGAATTTGACCGTCTAGCGAAAATCAGTAACGATATTATCCGTCATATCATCATCAAGCAAGAAGCATAAAATGTTCCACGTGAAACATTTTAAGGAGGATGTAAGAAAAGATGATTAATAACGTTGTACTAACAGGTAGATTAACCAAAGATGTCGATTTACGTTATACATCAAATGGCACAGCAGTAGGATCCTTCACTGTTGCCGTTGACCGTCAATTTAAAAGTCAATCCGGTGAACGCGAAACTGATTTTATTAATTGTGTTATGTGGCGAAAAGCTGCTGAGAACTTTGCTAACTTCACACGAAAAGGCTCTTTAGTCGGTATTCAAGGACGTATTCAAACACGTAACTACGAAAACCAACAAGGTCAACGCGTGTATGTTACTGAAATCGTAGCAGATAACTTTACCCTGCTTGAATCTAGAAATGTTACTGAACAAAGACCAAGAGAAACTGAATCTTCTGGCCCTGCTTCTTATAACAATAACAATTCAAACCAATACAATCAAAATAATAATCAATCGTCTTACTCATCTAATAACCAAACAAACAGTTTTAATGACTACAATTCGAATGAAGATCCATTCCTATCAAGTGGCCAATCAATCGACATCTCAGATGACGACTTGCCATTCTAATAGTGAATAAAGGATCGTAAAAAGGAGGAAAACAACATGGCTCAACAACGTGGTGCTCGTCGCGGACGTAAGCGTAAAAAAGTATGCTTCTTCTGTGCAAATCACATTGATCATGTAGATTACAAAGATACTGATCTTTTGAAACGTTACGTATCAGAAAAAGGTAAAATTTTACCTCGTCGCGTAACAGGTACATGTGCTAAACATCAAAGAACATTAACGATCTCAATTAAACGTGCTCGTATTATCGCTTTGATGCCTTTCACAATCGCAGAATAATAATACAATTTGCAAGACCTGCAGTTATCAGCAATGATAACTGCAGGTCTTTTATTTTTTATTCAAAAATAAGAAAGCTTTACATAAAACTACTTATCCACACCGAAAATGAGTTATGCACAAAAATGAAAAGGTGTAGGACGGCCTTTCCTTAGAGTTACCCACATGTTAATAAAGCTCCACTATCATTGAGAAGACAAGGTTTCATGGGTTTTTATGACACTTATCCACAAGTGGACAAGTCCAAATTGGGGATAAAGTCATTTAGTTATCAACATTTACCGGAGATTAAAAAGAAGTGCTTAAAAACCGGTGTATCACCTACAAATAAACTATAAAAAAATTGAATTAACGCTTGTGAAATGTCAGTAGAAGGATATTGCGCTAGAAAATGGAGCGATAAAAAGAATAAGTGTAAACGATTTCTTTTTAATGTTCCACGTGAAACATCTGCTGCAAAGTAGGTGTGAAAGTTCCACGTGGAACATTCGCCACATCCTCCCTTACGGTGCAAATGTGGCTATAAGAATGCCCTTGTGTTAAAATAAATACACTAAATCCAACATTTAAGGGAAAAGGAGTAACAATGAAAATTAGGGAAAAGTTTGATAAACTTCCAGTTTTTCTTAGAGAAGATAGAATAAAAGTCCCAACCACAATTATTTTGCTGTCATTGATACTATTAATCGTTTTAACCTCTATAGCCGATTGGAAAATTGGGCTAACAGTTGTGCTGCTGATTCTTGTCACAGTGTGGCTGCTTTATAATTCAACAGATTACTTAATTGAAGAAACGAATAAATATGTATCTGATTTATCTTATAGAATTAAAAAAGGTGAACAAGAAGCCCTGATTCAGATGCCGATTGGTATCCTCTTATATAATGAAAAATATGAAATACAATGGACGAACCCCTATCTGATTCGTTATTTTGAGAATAAAGATATTCTGGGACGTAAAATTGAAGAGATTGACAAAGAGCTTGCAGGATGGGTTAAAGAGTACGAAACCAATCAAATGCAAAAGATTAAGTGGGGCGACCGTTATTTTGAAATGGTTATACAAGAAGAAATAGGTGTCCTCTATTTAATGGATATAACGGAGTACGCGAATATCGAAGAAAAATATGAAGATGATAAAGTTGTTTTTGGTAACATCATAATTGATAACTACGATGAAGCAGTACAATCTATGAACGACCGTAAAAGATCTAACGTTAATAACTACATAACGAATCAATTAACGAATTGGGCAAACGTAAACAATGTTTTCTTAAAACGCGTTGACGATGACCGCTTCATAATCTTAATGACTAAAAAAACATTAGGGAAACTTGAAAAGAGTAAGTTTGAAATTGTTGATCAGATTCGTGAGCGGACATCCAAACAAAACTTCCCGCTCACTTTGAGTATGGGTATTTCTCATCAAACTTCTACGACGCAGGAGAAGTGGAAAGATATCGCACAGCTCGCTCAAACGAATGTTGACTTAGCGTTGGCTCGTGGCGGTGACCAAGTAGTTGTCCGTAGTGCAGACGCAGAAGCGCGCTTCTATGGCGGTAAAACAAACCCGATGGAAAAGAGAACACGCATTCGCGCACGGATGATTAGTCAGGCTTTAGAAGAATTAATCGCCAATTCCGACAAGGTTTTTGTCATGGGACATAACTATCCGGATATGGACGTGTTGGGAGCCTGTTTGGGAATCAGACGAATTGTTCAAATGAACAATAAAGAAGCATGGATTATTATGCAAAATGAGCAATTCTCAAATGACATCACACGGATGATGGACGTTATCGGAAAAGATACGAACCTGTCTAAATATTTCATTAGCCCCGAACAAGCACAAGAAATGGTGACAGAAGAATCATTGATTGTTTTAGCAGACGTACATAAACCAAGTATGGTTCCGGCTCCGGAATTGATGGATATTTCGAATAAAGTTGTTATTATTGATCACCACAGACGTGGCGAGGAGTTTCCAAAGAATCCTGTCCTCGTTTATATTGAACCGTATGCTTCCTCAGCATCCGAGTTAATTGCAGAACTATTTGAGTATCAATCCAATGACATTGATACCATAAATAAAATAGAAGCAACGGCCATGTTGGCAGGTATAATAGTAGATACACGAAATTTCAGTTTGCGTACAGGCTCCAGAACATTTGATGCAGCAAGTTATTTGCAATCAAATGGTGCAGACACGATTTTGATTCAAAACTCTTTGAAGGAAGATTTAGATACCTATTTAATGAGAAGTCGCTTACTGGAAACTATGGACTTTGTGGTTCCGGGAATGGCTGTTGTAAATGGTGAAGAAGAACATGCTTATGACACAGTGGTTGCTGCTCAAACGGCAGACACGATGCTTTCGATGGAAGGTGTCGAAGCTTCATTCGTTATTACGTTACGTAAGGATGGACGGATAGGAATCAGTGCGAGAAGCTTGGGTCAAGTAAACGTTCAAAGGATTATGGAGAAATTAGGCGGAGGAGGCCATCTCTCAAACGCCGCAACCCAAATAAGTGATAAAACTATTTTAGAAGTAAAAGAACAGCTCATCGCTGTTATTACTAATAAAGAAGAGTCGAAAGGAGAACAATAAATGAAAGTTATATTCCTAGAAGATGTAAAAGGTAAAGGTAAAAAAGGTGAAGTTAAAAACGTAGCCGATGGTTATGCGCAAAACTATCTTATTAAAAATGGCCTAGCAAAAGAGGCTACCAACTCAAGCGTGTCTGCTCTACAAGGACAGAAAAAAGCTGAAGATAAAAAGGCACAAGAACAACTAGATGAAGCGAACAAATTAAAAGCCTTTCTCGAAGCTGAAGAAACAGTTATTATCGTTAAAGCGAAATCAGGTGAAGACGGCCGTCTATTTGGTTCTGTTACAAGTAAGCAAGTTGCTGATCAGCTGAACAAGCAATATAAAGTCAAACTAGACAAACGTAAAATCGATTTGAAAGAGCCAATCCGTGCTCTAGGATTCGTTAAATTAGAAGTGCGTTTACACTTAGAAGTTACCGCAACATTAACTGTACATATAGTCGGAGAATAAAAACTGCTGAGGCAGTTTTTTTCTTTTGCTTCAAATGGGAACGAACGTTCTTGCTGTTGGATTGTAAACAACTTTAATTTCAAGTACAATAAAGAGGCTAGAAACAGGGGAAATAATAGAGTAATCAAAAAAGGATGAAGACTATAATGGAAGAAACATTCCGAGATCGTACACCACCACATAGTATAGAGGCAGAGCAATCAGTCCTTGGGTCTATTTTTCTTGATCCTGAAACTGTAGTGAATGTTTTGGAGTATTTGGAACCCAAAGACTTCTATAGAAAGAACCACCAAATTATTTTTGATGCAGTAATGACACTTTTTAATCGTAATGAAGCTATTGATGTTGTAACTGTGACAAATGAGCTGGAGAATAAAGACCAACTAGAAAACGTTGGAGGTCTGGATTATCTAGGTGAAATAGCATCTTTCGTACCAACAGCAGCAAACGTTGAGTACTATTCAAAAATCGTTGAAGAAAAATCAATATTAAGAAATTTAATTAAATCAGCGACTGACATTGTCAAACAAGGTTATGATGAAGATGACCAACTAGCGGTTATTTTAGATAGCGCAGAACAAAGTATTCTACAAGTGTCCGAACGTCGAAATCGATCAGGCTTTATCCGCATCTCGGATGTCGTGAATGAGTCGTTAAAAAATATTGAATTGCTTTCGCAACAATCAGGGGATGTAACGGGGATTCCGACAGGATACATTGCGTTAGATAAAATGACTGCCGGTTTACAGCCAGAAGAATTGATTATCCTAGCAGCACGTCCTGCCGTTGGTAAGACAGCCTTTGCTCTAAACATCGCTCAGAACGTTGCGACAAAGGCGGACCAAGTTGTGGCCATCTTTAGTCTAGAGATGGGTGCGGAATCATTAGTTAACCGGATGTTGTGTGCGGAAGGTAATATTGATGCCGGAAATCTGCGTACTGGTCAAATGTCAGAGGATGAATGGTCCAATTTGATCATGGCAATGGCGACTCTTGGACAATCACGTATCTTCATAGATGACACGCCAGGTATACGTATTGCTGAAATCAGAGCAAAAGCACGCCGACTTAAACAAGAACAAGGAGAAATAGGACTCATTGTTATTGATTATCTTCAGTTAATAGAAGGTAATAACCGTGAGAGTAGACAGCAAGAAGTTTCGGAAATTTCACGTCAATTAAAAAAGCTCGCAAAAGAATTGAAAGTACCTGTTATTGCACTTTCCCAGTTGTCACGTGGAGTTGAACAGCGTCAGGATAAACGTCCTGTCTTGAGTGATATCCGGGAATCTGGATCTATTGAACAAGATGCGGATATCGTAGCGTTCTTATACCGAGATGATTATTACGAACGAGAAGGTTCAGAAGAAAACGACGAACCAGAATTTGAAAATAATATCGTTGAAGTTATTATTGAAAAAAACCGTAGTGGAGCACGTGGTACAGTAAAACTACTCTTTAAGAAAGAGTTTAATAAATTCTCTTCAATGTCTTATGTACCAGAACCAGCATAATATGAGAAAAAATTCTCTCTTTTTTTGAATTTTTCATTGCAATTGAAAAAAAGCAGGAGTAAAATGAATCATGTTCTCACTTATTAGTAAATGAGCAACGGGATATTAGCTCAGCTGGTAGAGCAATTGACTCTTAATCAATGGGTCGTAGGTTCGAGCCCTACATGTCCCATCAAAAATTAAAAGTCCTTCGTCTAGAAAGTTGCCAAGCAACTGGACAGATACGAAGGGCTCTTTTTTTAGCTATATAATAGAGAACGCAGTATAAAAGATAAATGATTATATAGGAAGAGATACATTAACGGAATATATGTAATGATATAACAACTAGAAATAATGCCATTATATATAGAAGAAAACAACTTCTACTTTCAAGTGGATGACTATCATGATAATAAAGCAATATAAATACACCGATAATTGTTGACCAAATAATATATAGATGTTATTATATAAAAGTTGCTGAACGAGCGACGCACCAAACGCTTAAAACTTCTTCAAAAAAAGATTTTAAAAAAGTGTTGACATTAACTTGTCGAGGTGGTAATATTAAGAAGTTGTCACGAACGAAACATCACGTGACACGTGATAAGCAATTGACCTTTGAAAACTGAACAAAGAATGAACGAA
>LFRM01035700.1_pt1 | contig 10741 bp, 10 predicted proteins | sample 618341 | NCBI WGS metagenome assembly LFRM01 (sample SAMN03654438, study PRJNA283298) | anaerobic digester metagenome | isolation source: pool of bioreactors CSTR01a, CSTR02a, and CSTR03a thermophilic anaerobic... | place: Denmark: Kgs. Lyngby | collected 2014-05-21
TCAGCGCCCTGCAAGGCGAGGTGGTACGTATCTCAATCAACTCCAATCAGTGCATTAATCCGCTCGACCTCAATCTGGACTACAGCGAAGAGGAAGATCCGGTTGCACTCAAGATGGACTTCATATTTTCCTTCATGGAACTGGCAGCTGGCAGGAAAAGCGGGCTCAAACCTGAAGAAAAATCGGTGCTTGACCGCTGTGTTCAGCTGATTTACCAGCCTTACTTGCAGGACCCCAAACCGGAGAATCTGCCCATCTTGGAAGATCTCTATGCACGTCTCCTGGAGGTTGATGAGCCTAATGCACATTATCTGGCGACAGTATTGGAAATCTATGTCACCGGCTCTTACAAGGTCTTCAACCATCACACCAACGTGAATACCGATAACCGCCTGATTTGTTTCGATATTCGTGAACTAGGAAAACAGCTCAAGAAGCTGGGCATGCTAGTGATCCAGGACCAGGTCTGGAACCGCATCACCAGAAACAGGGCAGCCAAGAAGACCACCTGGTTCTATCAGGATGAGTTTCATCTGATGCTCAAGGAAGAACAAACCGCTGCATATTCAGTTGAAATCTGGAAACGCTTCCGCAAATGGGGTGGCATCCCTACTGCCATCACCCAAAACGTCAAGGACTTGCTGGCTTCCCGTGAAATCGAGAACATTCTGGATAACTCCGACTTTATTTACATGCTCAACCAGTCCAGTGGTGATCAGGAGATTTTAGCAAAACACCTCAACATTTCCAAAGATCAGCTGTCTTATGTCACCCACAGTGGCGAGGGGCAGGGGCGGCTCTTTTATGGCAATACCATCATCCCCTTTAGTGACCATTTCCCCAAAGACACGCAGCTCTATCAGATCATGACCACCAAACCAGGTGAGGTCTAGAAAGGAGCCTGGGATGAACAGAAAATCAAGGCTGAGAAGCAAAGCCTCCTACCAATACAAACCAGCAGAGGTGATGTCTGAACAGAATCCGGTACAGCCGGTTAATCCAGTCTCCAGGATTTCTATACCTGAAAAGGAAGTTGACGCAGATATGCTCATGCCAGCTGCTTCAACAAAACAAGTAAGGCAAGTCACTGCAATTGAAAACGCAAAAACCAGAAAAAAAGGCTATAGAAGGCTTGACAATGCCTTTGTAATTGAACAGCCCAAAGTAGCTACACTGGAGCATGGGCAACAACTCCCGACAGCTAAACCTAAAGTTTCCCAACTACGTTTTGAAAGAAAACCGGATTCGCCTGTTTCTGCCTTGCAGTTCGGGAGGTTGAAAAAAGCCTCAAAAATTAAAAAGCAAAAGAATCTAAGCATTGCTCCCGCACCCTGGATCCGAAACCGCCTGTTGGAGGAGAGCAAAGATCAGGAAGATCAGAATTCGGGAACGGAAGCGCTTCAAGCAATTGAAAGAACCGCCTATACGTTGCAATCCAAACTAAGGACACCTCGGGCTAAATCGAACGCACTGTCTGTAACCTCCTTGCGCCAGCAAGCCGAAGCCTTCGCAACAGATCATCTCAAATCCAGCCCTGTCAAAAATCCAGTGCTACGCTATATCCAAAAACAACGCATCAAACGTGAGTACATTCGCAACTACAGAGCTGCAGCGAGTCTACATTCTGCAGCCACTCGCCCAAAAATAGCACGGGAAGCCAAAAAAATATTCAGCAAAGTTGTGCGGGTTTTCAAAAGCCGGTCGGCTTTATACGCTTCGATTGCTCTCGCCCTCTTCCTCCTGGTTGGCTCGCTGGCTTCCTTTGCAGTCTCTGCCACAACCGTGATGGGCGGTAATATCATCGGGGGTCTGGCAGAGAGTTTGCGTGGTTCCGAAGGTATGGTCGAAGTCGCCCGTTCTCAATTAGGTCAGGTCGGGGGAGAGCCCTATTGGTCATGGTATGGCTTCCCCAGCCGGGTGGAATGGTGCGCTATCTTTGTTTCCTGGGTAGCTGATCAGAACGGCTATATCGCCGAAGGTCGCTTTCCCAAATTTGCCGGATGCAGTACCGGGGAGAGCTGGTTTCGTTCAGCAGGCGCTTGGCAGGCGCGGGGCTATCAGCCTTCCCCAGGGGAAGTGATCTTCTTTGACTGGGATGGGAACGGAGTTCCAGATCATGTCGGCATCGTCGAAAGCAGTGACGGTAGCACAGTCTACACCATCGAAGGCAATTGGGGAGACAGTGTGCATACCGATGCCTATCCGATAAATAGCCCCCAAATCCATGGCTACGGCACCCCCAATTATTACGAGTAAGGAGAACATCATGAATCTGAGCCAACTCAGAAAAGAAAAAGAACAAACCCAAAAACGAATCCAGAGCCTGCAGGAAAAACTAACAGACCTGGAAAGCAAAGAAACCGAAATGGAGAACAGTGAAATCCTCAAGACGGTACGCGCCCTAAAGCTGAAACCCTCTCAACTGGACGAACTGCTTGTCCGTCTCAAGCGCAATCCCTTTACCGAAATCCACGATATTCCAACCTGGGAGCCAGAAAATGAAGATCAATAAAATCCGCTTATTTGTCCTTGCCGTTTGCACGTTTATCTCGGCATTTACTCTTAGTAGTGCTCAGGCAGCCACAGCCTATCCGCTAAATATTTCAGAGGCACAACGCCTCACCCCCGCTCCTCCAACAAATGCCAAGGGCAGCCTGGTTTCAGAGATGCCCCCAGGGACTGCTTTGATGAGCGAATACACGATCGTGCGCCTGGCCATGAGCGGTGGGGCCACACCGATTCCCACAGAAGAACCCACAACAGAAGCAACCCCCAGACCGCGTACCGATACCGATCTGGAACCGCCGATGCTAATCACCTCCGTTCCCCCTCAAAAAGAGTTCTATATTATCAAGACCCGTAATGAGAAGGTTTTTTACCTGATAATTGATCACACCAAGGTGAGCGACAATGTCTATCTAGTGACAGAAGTTGATGAGGCTGACCTGCTCAATTTCGTAGAAAGTACCCAGATGCCTGCTTTGCTCCCGTTTATGCCACAAACTACACCGGTGTCACCCACAATCACACCAGTCGACCCGAATCCAAGCGTTCCAGTTGAGTCCTCCAAACCGGTTTGGGACAATCTTCAACCTGCCATGATCATCGTTGGGGTGGTCTTGCTCCTGCTGGCTGGCACGGCCCTCTTCTACTGGAAAGTGATCAAACCCAAAGACAAACTGCCTGTCGAAGCTGATTTTTATGCTGATGAATACCTCGAAGACAGTTCTGGCAAAGTCAATGCCTGGAAAGAAAGTGAAGGAGAAGAATGAATCTGAAAGAATTGATTTTTAATTTGATCGGGGTGGTAGTGAGCAGTGAGAACATCGCTGAGATCCGCTGTGACCCACGTGGATATACCGCAACCGAAGAACAGGCTCAGTCATTGGAAGAGCTACTTTTCCTGTTGGAAAAAAGTGAAGAAAGTGAGGACCTTGTATGAACCCTACTGAAGAAACACGCTATATCGCCGCTTATGCACGTATCATTGGGGTCCAGGAGGAAGTTGCTACCGAATACGCCCAACGCAAGGGGATAGCTGCCTTGGTAGATAATGCTTATCAACTACTCGAAACACCGGAGCAATTGGCCAGGCACCAGGCTTTTCTAGACCTTTATCGCATGAGCAGTTCCCTGACACGCGAAAAGCCAATTCTCAGCTCCCCAACCATCGCAGCTGGTTACATGCATTCCGTGATCGAAAAGGTGCATGACAAGGAGTCACTGGTGGTGGCATTTCTGAACACCAAGAACCGAGTGATTGACTATGAACAGGTTTCGATTGGCACTATCAACTCTTCGGTGATCCATCCCCGGGAAGTCTTTCGCAATGCTATCCTCAACAAAGCCGTTTCAGTACTGCTCTGTCACAATCATCCCTCGGGAGACTTAACACCAAGTCCGGAAGACCTGGCGGTGACTAAATCACTCAAGGAAGCCGGAGAGACGCTTGGTATTCCAGTGGTGGATCACATCATCATTACCGGACTCAATCATCAGGATGTCTATTCCTTCCGTGCTCAGGGAGTTCTAGAATCGCATGGCCATTACCAGGCAGAGAGTACGCTAGCCGAAAAGAAGCCTGCCTATGAATCCAAAGACAAAGCCCTGGACGAGATCACTGCCAAACTGGAGGAAGGCATCAAGGAAATCTACAGCAGTGGCAAGTATGCCAACTACCTGAAGGTGATGTCCCGTTTTCATCGCTACAGTCTCAACAACACGCTCCTGATTGCGATGCAGAACCCGGAAGCTTCGCTAGTTGCCGGATACCACGCTTGGCAAAAGAAATTCGAAAGGCATGTTTGTAAAGGCGAACAGGCAATCCGCATCATCGCCCCAGCTCCGGAGAAGCGCTTGGTCCAAAAGGAAAAACTCGATCCAGTTTCCCAGCAACCTATACTGGACAAGGATGGTCAGCCAATCATGGAGGAAACGGAGATCAACATGCCCAGGTTCAAGGTGGTGCCAGTCTTTGATGTTTCCCAGACCGAGGGCAAGGAACTGCCCAATCTTTCCAAGGCTTTGGATAGACCGGTGCAAGCCTATGAACTGCTCTTCGATGCCTTGAAAAACGCTTCTCCAGTTCCAATTACCTTTGAAAATATGAAAGCGACCAAGGACGGTTACTACCATCTCAAGGATAAGCGCATTGCCCTGCGCAAGGGGATGAGTGAGTCTCAGACTCTCGCTTCTGCTGTGCATGAGATCGCCCACGCCAAGCTGCATGATCGCGACCCTCAGGCATGGAGTGCCCAAGCAGATGAAAAAGGAAAAGACCCCCGCACACAGGAAGTGGAGGCAGAAAGCATTGCCTATGCTGTGTGTCAGTATTATGGCATCGAGACCGGAGAAAACAGTTTTGGCTATATCGCCGGTTGGAGTGGAGATAAAGATCTATCAGAGTTAAAAGCCTCGCTTAAGACTATCCGCGATACTGCTTCAAACCTGATTGATTCAATTGACGCAAAGATGCTTGAACTGAAAAACGAACTTGAAAAAAAACCAGCCCAAACCAAAGATATTGCCCGGAAGGCCGTCAAGGCCAGAGCCGTTGCACTGGCAGAAGACCTGCATTCATATGGCTTTGAGATAGCTCCCATGGCAGAAACAGGTGTTAAAGTAGAAGGTTTGCGACCATGGTTGAGTGCTCTGGTACAGGAAGATGCTTCCCCCTATACCAGTGTTGCCAGCTCTTTGTTGAATGATCTGGAGGATATCGATCAGAACCGAGCTACTTACTTGCTTGAAAACGGGGAACGCTTATCTCTTCTGCGTGAAGGTGAAGGCATTCAATACCAGCTTCAGGATCCCGCTCAAAATTTACTTATAGAGGGTTTTCTGGACGAACCTGAGCTATTGCTGGATGCAGCCAAAGACCAAACTCTTAGGCAAAATGGAAGATCCGAAATCCAGACTGAGAGGATCTCTGAACGAGAGCCTGAAGCACTGAACATCTTAGGCACGAGTGAACCTCAGGTGACTTTTACCCGCAGTGAACTGGACGATATCCCTTCTGGCACGAGTCTGCCTCTTTCTCAAGCCAACCGTCTGATGGAAAGGCTGGATCAAAGACAGCGAAATGACCATCTTAGGTCAAACGAGGTTGATTCTCCCACCCACAGCGTCAATTTCCAGGTAGCGTTTGTTCAGGAAGGCAAGCCGTATACCTATTCCGGCAGGCAGGAGATCGGTGCTGGGGATGGCAGTCTCACCCATCACATGCAAGCGCAACTTCATTCTTACCTGGAAAACAAGAATTGGCAGAAGTACCTGCAAAGCAAGGGCGATCTCAACCTTGCTGAAGACAGACAATCTATGGAGAACCTGCGAGATGAGCTACTGCCCTATTTCAACAATCACATTGCCCTGAGCTATCTGGCAGAAATAACCAGTCAATATCAAGCTGGCATCAAGAGCTTGGCTGAAGTCAAACAGGCAGGCATGGCAAGTTACTATCAGGATATCCAAAATTATGTGCAGAACGCAAGAGAGGGCATGAACCTTTCTTCCCAATCCACTTCACCTGAATTTCCCCAACTCAGCCAATATTTTCCTCAGACTGAACGAGTTCAGGTCAAGGAAAAAGATCAGGACGTGGATGGCTCCCCAGACCGCGTCGATATCGATGATTCCGATGCACGGATGCAGGTGGTACATCATTATGAGCGCAGGGATGGCAATGAAGGCAAGGCTTCAATTCGGGAGCGGTTAAAGCACAGAACCGAAATTCAACAGGAGAACAAAATGACAGAAAAGCAATGGGAGATAGGCGAATGATCCAATTTACGATTGAAGAAGAAAACTTGCTGGCGATCTTACCGCAAGGACTAAATACAAGACAGACTTTGTTTGAGCTTGATCGACTTTACCACCTCGAAGAGGATAAGGAGATGCAGAATTTGATTTTACAATGTAAACGCAAGATCGAGGGAATACAAGATGGGGTCCTGGAACAATATCCGCTTTGTGTTGCTGAAGAGATGAGCTGAGAAAAATAATGGTCTGCTGGGTACATAAATACCCAGTAGACTTAATCTGAATTAATCTTTGTAATTTTTTGATATCTTTTCCGATTACCGGGTATATTTTTCCGTCTGCAATAATCCCGCTTAGTGAAATGTTTACAGCAACGTTTTCTGTTCAATCAATAACAAAATCGTTAATCGGTTTTACTAGTCGATTGATGGTTTTTTTAGCCGTTTGGATTTGTCTCCAAATAATCTTTGTGCTTTTGAACTGAAGGTAGAGCTGGTCTTTCTTAACCTTCAAGGCTTGTAGTTCTTTCTCGATTACAGAAATATCAATCGAATGCAGCTCTATCCCTTCTTCTTTTAGGGCTTTGATTGATAATCGAAGAATTATTTGTTCTGATTGTGGTAAGTTAGCCTTGTATGTCTCGGAGTTTCTTGTGATCTCCTCAACTGCTCTAATGTGTTTTGTAATTTCGGATAACTTGGATACTTTGTCTTCCAACTTTTTTATCTCTTTTCGAGTGGCTTCAAATTCATCCTTTACTTCTCTAAGCTTGTTATCAAGCGATCCGACAGTATAAATTCCCTGTTCCTCTAAAAAAAGAAGGGCCTTTGACATTGCTTTCAGGTTCTTAATCTCCAAAGATCGGGTATATCCTTTATTCTGCATGGCTTTCAGATTCGATTCAATATCGATCAGGGAAGGAAAGCGATCAGAAGTTTGCATCTGCTTCTCAAGTGTTTGTTTTTGCAGGAAGCTCTTCTTGATCCGCTCCATTGTATAAGGCAGACCCAAAGTTCTGCCCCTCACGTATTTTTGCTGACCAATTTTTCGAAACAAGATTCCCTGGTTCTGTTTGGTTTCATATCCGGAAACTGTGAGATGCAGAAGAAACTCTTCATAGGCCTGACTATGATTAATGGCTTGACGAATCGCTCGGCGAAGTTCAGTTTTCCAACTTGTACCTGTTTGGTGGGACAAATATTCCTTATAGGCTTTTCCCTTTTCCTCACCCGGTATTACAACGGAAAGACCGAAATCCTGGCACAGTCGGTCACTTAATTTTCGAATCTGATAATAGCTTCTTCGGTTGGAGACGAATTTACGGTGATCTAGAAAATTTGCAGCACAGAAGATCATATGGTTATGAATATGATTCTTATCGACATGAGTGCTCAGAACATACTCATATTGATCCTTCAAGAATCCATTGGCTAATTCAATGCCAATCTTATGGGCGGTCTCCGGATCGATCTCATTAGGCTTGAAGGATTGGATTAAATGAAAAGCAAGATTATTGCCTTTTTGCATGCAATGGGAAAGTGTGAAATCGAATTCCAAGTCTGCCGTTTCAGGTGCACAAGCAAAACTCGTTATCAGCAAACCCTCCTTGGTTTTACCTCCTGCCACCACATAGGCGATCGCTTTTTTCAGCGAAGACTTGATAGGATGGATCTTTGTAATCGCCAGATTTCCTCTAACATTTCTCGTATGGATCGCAAGTCGGTTTGGTAAATTTCACCAGTTGCGTTCAGATGATGAGCGATTTGGTTGATGTTGATACCGATCATTCTTATTTGTCTGGTGTGTTCCTTTAAATACGCATAATCTATATGGATCACATAACCATCGATAGCAACCTTGCGAAGATATGCGCTGCGTGTATTTATGCCAATACTTTTTCTCTTTTTTTCAATCCGTTGCAGCTCATCATCATTGACATAGAATATGATTAGCTTCTTTCTTGTTCTCATGCTTTTCTAATAACCCTTTCACAAATGTTACAGTAAATCCAGAACTATTAACCAAGATAACGGAGTACCTTTTGCGGATGTGTATATACACTTCCTTTGCTTGCTATTTCCTTACTCCGTTCCTCTATAAACATTAACAACCGGCGGAATCCTTTTACCAAAAGAGAGGACTATAAATCTAAAGAAGGAAATTTTTTGTCACAAATTGCTGTGTTGTGACAACTTTCTATTAACGGAGATTATTCCCAATAGTTGTTTACCTATTAACCTAGAAGGGTGCTTGATGTGAAGGATTCAACAGATAAGAAAGCTCCTCAAAAAAACAATATCCCAAGAAGCAATCAAAGAAATTGAGAATAGGATTGTTATTTCATTTGATATTAAAAAATCGAAGAAGGCTTTATTCGATCTCTTGATAAAGAACTAATATGAAGGGAACAAGAAATACAAGAGGAGAGAAATTACAATCAATTGGATTGGTATTTAACAGGCTTTCTCTCAGTTATCATGATTATCCTGTTGATATCAATTAATACTCTGACAACTGTGTATGTGAAACTAGAAACAATCGGCAACTTGCCTGCTTACAAAAACAATCCTTGAGGTGAGGATGCCAAGATTATGTCAAATTGTGACAATTCAAGTAATATTTCTAGGTTAAATTTCGAGGACTCAGATTAATGCATAGCGTTATTGAAGCCTTCGTAGTATTCTAGACGTTCGCTATGCCAATCGGTTTTATGAATCTTGTACGTAATAAGGCTATTCCCAACTTCAGGATCAACTGCACGAATGTAAAGGTACGGTTTTCCTTCAAATACCTGGATATTTGAGACATAGGCAATTGGCGCGATAAGGGTTTGCTCTCCGGAAATCAGATCTGAACGATATAGAAAACCGTTATCGTTCAGATTGGAGAAATAAACATTGGTGTCGTCGCACACATAATAACCGATATCAGCATTCAAGACCTGCCGGATTTCATTGGAGTCAAGATCCAGCGAATAAAGAGTTAGTCCTCGGTTTAGGTCTTGAAAGTACAGGTGATTGCCTCGGATAAATAACTGATACATCGCCTTTATTCCAAATATAGGCTTATCGGCTTTGTCAACGAGTGAATACATTCTTAGTTCATTGATTTTATTGATATAGTAAAAAATGCCATCCTTGAAAGCTAGCCCTCCTTGTTGACTGATCTTATTAATAATCGGAACTGCTTTTGAGCTTCCCAGATTTACCATAACTAATTCTTCATTAGACAGAATAAAGATCTTGTTATCATAAATCATAAAAGGTAACAGACTTTTCCCCTGAGACGCGCTGTGGATTTCAAGATTATCATTGATAATAGAAACCTGTTGCTGAGGATACCGCGTATACAATTCATGGATATCCCAATTACTTAGGTTTACCGATCGAATTTGATCATAATCGTTAGTCATAATGGAATAATACAAAACGTCCTTGGCGATAAATATACCTCCGACATGTTTATCAACAAATTCCTTATCGAGAAACGGATCTCGGTTTATTTGTGCAAGGGAAGCATTGCTAGTATCTTCAAGCATAAAGGTTGGGAACAAAGACACGATATAAGGGTCAGAATACGAATATAAGAGATCGTTAGAAAAATTGACCGTCAGTTCGTCAATGTCCTTCAGCCCTGGTGTTGTGCAGCCCAAAAGAAGAGGAATAAGTAAAAGGCAAATTAGCAGGGATGATTTATTTTTGTGTGGTGTGTATCGGACATAACCAAACTTTCGTTTAATGTAGCAAATAAGGAAGACTATCACGACAACCCAGAAAGCCAATATCCCTCCTATATGATGGTGAGTTAGTCGGGAGATGATCGAAAAGATGTTCCTTTCCAAGAGGGGATCGTTAGAGGCATAGAGAAATGGAGTAGAAATAATCAGGCTATAAGGGCTTGGCAGGAATACCTTCGAAGAGTTGCTGACGGGCAACACAAATGGCAAAACAACAAGGGTTAATCCTCCTATTAATGCAGGAATTACGCTCTGTGAGGCGATAGATATTGAAATTGTTATTATCCCAAGGATGCAAAACCCGAAAAGACGGATCATGAATGTGAGTAAGGTCGCTTGGGCTATAGTTAAATGCAAGGACGAGTTCCGAAATATGGCTATGCTTTGGTAAGGAAAATCCCAGTTCGGCAAACCATACCGAAGGTTGAAATATAGAAACTCACTTAAAAAGCTGAGAAGGCTGACCACGAAAATTACGCTAAAAAGAACCAGCAATTTTGTAACAACTAATTTCGTATCCCCTTTTGAAGTAGAAATTTGGAGTCTCTGCATATCGGTTTCATATTCTTTACCAAAAAGAAGGGCAGCGAAAATAATGACCACTAGTGAAGAAAACCAATCCAATCGAACTGTTGAGAAAAACCGATCCCAGCCTTCTGAAAACAGGATATACCTGGTATCAGGTTNNGAAACGGCTTGGCATCAGCCATCGGCGGATCGCCTGGGCAGGGACCAAGGATAAGAACG
>LFRM01064649.1_pt1 | contig 10739 bp, 7 predicted proteins | sample 618341 | NCBI WGS metagenome assembly LFRM01 (sample SAMN03654438, study PRJNA283298) | anaerobic digester metagenome | isolation source: pool of bioreactors CSTR01a, CSTR02a, and CSTR03a thermophilic anaerobic... | place: Denmark: Kgs. Lyngby | collected 2014-05-21
TGCCGCTAGTAATGCACCACCAGATAAGCTACTGGAAAGTACTTCGACCTCGAACCCGACACCGAGTCCTTCAGCAGAATCCAAAACACCGATGCCTATTGTCTCAGTGTCTGAAATACCAACATCTGAGGTTCCAACTCCAGAAATACCAACAGCAATCCCGATGTCAACACCCATGCAGGAAGATTATGACTTGCCAGTATCCAAGGTTCCAGTGTTTCATCCTGATGTTTTGGGGCTTCGAAGCCTTAAATATGAAGAAATGCCCATCTTTGGAACGCAAAACGAGGTGACAAGCTTTGTTCTACATAACTTTCTAAACAATCGATTTGAATGTGAGTTCTATCTCACTAACAATCTTGCTATAGATACGGGGACAGGATATGGTGTATTGGATCGAGCTTGTGAAACCGCCATGGCTTACTATTTATTCAGTGCCTATCATATTTACGATATGTACACCGAAGATTGGGACGAGGGTGATAAAGTCTACGCAAAAATAAAGCTAATCTACACTAAGGTAGACTATGATCAAGAGGCAAAAGCGGAGGCTTTGGAGTTCGTCATGAAAAACCCTGTGCCCATAGAAGGATTTCATGATTTTGAATCCGAGAAGGCCTATGCCCTGAAAGTTCATGATTATATTGCTCGAAAAATCACTTATTCACATATCGGATATGACCCAGAAAGTATGTCCGGTCTGGAAAATTACGAAGCTCTTCAGGAGGGATATAATGTACTTGCGGAGGACGAAAATACCGCTGTATGTGCTGGCTATGCCAGAGCTTTTGCCCTTATCGCACAATATGCAGGGATTAATGCAACCTGGGTTTTGGGCAATGAAACCGAGATTGAAAGCCATGCCTGGAATGTCATATACCCTTGTGATGGAAGCGAGCCAGTTTTAGTTGATGTTACATGGGACGATGGTTTGAGCAATGATGTGCCTGGACAGATCGATGTAAGCGATATATATTTTTACATTCCTCTCCATGAAGAAACCGAGCATATTGCCACAGCACATTTTGCTGAGTTTCTTAAGTTCATCAACAAAAAATAAGAACAAATCGGTGAAAGTGATTTACTTGCTAAGCCAGGAAGATTTTGCTGAATTGAATGATAGCAGCAGAATTAGGTTTTTTGAGATTAAGAATTGAATATCATTTTGAATATGTTAGATTTAAGTATTCTGAAATAAGAACATCTAACTCCTGGCTCATTTTCAAAATTTCACCAGTACACAAATCTAAAGAGGGGACAAGGACCAGTTGATCAAGTTCTTGCCTTTTTTTGTTTATTTCAGTCTGTAGCTCCTTCAAGTCCATAATCAAAAGCCTCCTTCCTCAGTGCCTATATTTTGACATGTTTTTATGAAGAAATGTGGAATTCAACAAAAAAAGTTAAGAAAAACTAAAATATCTGGTTAAACGACAAATATATTACATATTTTCAAGTTATATCAGCTTAATTAGCTTTTACTTCTTGTGTAAGTGATTAAAAATGGTCAAGTAGGGTAAATATTTAATAAGAGGAATTAAGAAGTAAATATAGAATTATAATGTATAAGGGAAATGGGAAAGGAGCTGACCCAATGAAAATTACCATTAGCGGAAAAAACATGGATATCTCTCAAGCATTAAAAAATCAGGTCAACAAGAAGGTAGGTAAGTTGGAGCGCTACTTCAGGCCAGGGACAGAGGCTCAGGTAACCTTATCAGTGGAAAAAACCCGAAACATAGTAGAAGTTACAATTCCATTCAACGGCATACTGATACGAGCAGAAGAATCTACGGAAAACATGTATGGTTCCATTGATTTGGTCCTAGACAAACTAGAACGGCAAATTCATAAGTATCGTACTAAGCTGGAGCGAAGTTTCCGAACTGGAGCCTTTGTCAATGAGAAAATGGAATTCAACCAAGCAGCACCACAGCCATCTCAGGATACTGAAGATGAGGATCTCAAAATCGTGCGTACCAAGCGATTCCCCGTGAAGCCTATGTCAATTGAAGAGGCATTAATGCAGATGGATTTGCTTGGACACAGCTTTTTTGTGTTTTCCAATGCAGAATCTGAGGAAGTCAATGTGGTGTATAAAAGGCATGACGGCAAATATGGACTCATCGAGCCAGACTATGCGTAATAGATTATCAAAATTAACAAATTAAATAAGTTTCAGTCTCGTTTTATTTGAGAATAAATACTAATACTTTAAAAGGGGAGCTTTCGCTCCTCTTTTTTGTAGCGTAGAATCATCTTTGCCGTGGTTTATTTTTTGTCATCCTTGATACGCTAGGAGTAACATGATAAAATGGATGAATGAAATGAAAGTCGGGGTGAACGACTATGGCAGGATTTTTTAGTAGACTGCGTAAGAAAACTGATGAACGGGAAATCAAGAAGCTTCAAAAGCAAGCGGATCAGATTAATGCTTTTGAACCCGCTACACAAGCCCTAAGTGATGCGGAATTACAGGGCAAAACTGTAGAATTCAAAAATCGATATCAACAAGGTGAAACACTAGAGGATTTACTTCCTGAGGCTTTTGCTGTTGTAAGGGAAGCATCCATCAGAGTGTTAGGAATGCGTCATTTTGACGTGCAGATGCTAGGTGGAATTGTCCTTCACCAGGGTAGAATTGCTGAGATGAAAACTGGCGAAGGAAAGACGCTGGTAGCCACTTTGCCAGCTTACCTAAATGCTTTAAGTGGAAAAGGAGTTCACATTATTACGGTGAACGATTACCTGGCACGTAGAGACAGTGAATGGATGGGAAAGATTTACCGCTTTCTAGGCTTATCCGTAGGATTAATTGTTCACGGATTAAACAATGAGGAACGTCGTAATAGCTATCAATCTGACATTACATATGGTACCAACAACGAGTTTGGGTTTGACTACCTGCGTGATAATATGGTCATCTACAAAGAAGAAATGGTTCAAAGAGAGCTTAATTTTGCCATTGTCGATGAGGTGGACTCCATCCTTGTTGATGAAGCCCGTACTCCTCTTATTATTTCTGGGGCAGGAGACAAATCCACGGATCTATATTTTCATGCAGATCGATTTATTGGTAGGCTGAAGCATGAAGTAGACTATGAGATGGATGAGAAGGCTCGTACTGTCAACTTGATAGAGGAAGGGGTATCCAAAGCAGAACAACATTTCTCCTTGGACAACCTAGCCGATATCGAAAATTCTGAGTATTCACATCATATCAACCAAGCTTTACGTGCTCATGTTCTTATGAAAAGAGATCGGGACTATGTGGTAAAAGACGGTGAAGTAATTATAGTAGACGAGTTCACTGGTCGTTTAATGCTTGGACGTAGATACAGTGACGGACTTCATCAAGCTATTGAAGCGAAAGAAAATGTAAAGGTCCAGAGGGAAAGCAAGACTCTTGCTACCATTACCTTTCAAAACTATTTTAGAATGTATACAAAACTATCTGGTATGACGGGTACAGCAAAAACGGAAGAAGATGAATTTAAGTCCATCTATGGTTTAGATGTTGTAGAAATACCTACACACAAGCCTATGATCCGTGAGGATTTCAATGACACTATCTATATGACTGCTAAGGGAAAATTCAATGCTGTAATAGATGAGATTATTCAGCGACACTCATTAGGGCAGCCAATACTGGTGGGAACCATTTCCATTGAAACCTCTGAAATGCTCAGTAGTATGCTCAAAAAACGTGGGGTTCCACATGAAGTGCTAAATGCCAAGTTCCATGATAAGGAAGCAGAAATTGTAGCCCAAGCTGGGCAATATAAAGCTGTAACCATTGCAACCAATATGGCTGGTAGAGGTACAGATATCGTTTTAGGAGGTAATCCGGAATTTCTCGCTAAGAAAAAATTGCGTCAGCAGGGGGTTCTAGATGAAATTCTTAGTGAGGTTACCGCAGTCAGCGAAACAGATAATCCAGAGCTGTTGGAGGCTAGGAAGAAGTATGGTGAGTTTTATAAAGAATTTGAGCAAGTAATAGTAGAAGAACGTCAAAAAGTTTTGGATCAGGGCGGCTTACATATTATCGGTACTGAACGCCATGAAAGTAGACGAATCGATAATCAGCTGCGAGGACGCGCTGGTCGTCAAGGGGACCCGGGTTCCTCCAGATTTTATATTTCCTTGGAAGATGACTTGATGAGGCTGTTCGGCTCTGATCGAATCAAGGGAATAGTTGAAACTTTAGGAATGCAGGAAGACCAACCCATCGAGCACAGGCTCTTATCGGGACAAATTGAAGCCGCTCAAAAGAAGGTAGAAGGCAACAACTTCAATATTCGTAAGCATGTACTGCAATATGACGACGTTATGAATGTACAGCGTGAGTTAATCTATTCGCAGCGCAGAAGTGTATTGGAAGGCGAAAGCCTTAGAGAAAATGTCATGGGGATGATGGAAACCTTAATTGATTCCGCTATGGAAACTTACCTTGGAAATTCTTCCTATCAGGATGAATGGGACTGGAAGGGCTTGATGAATTATTTGGAAAAGGTATGTATCCCTCCCGGTGCTGTAGATATCGAAGCGTTCAACATTCATGAAATCACCAAACCATTGTTGAAGGAAAAGCTTGTAGATGTGGCTAAGGCTACTTATCTCAAGCAGGAAGAAATCAATGGGGATGAGCCTATGCGTGAAGCTGAGCGGGTTATTACCCTTAAAGTGGTTGATCGTAAATGGATGGATCATATCGATGCTATGGACCAATTGCGTCAAGGGATTGGCTTACGAGCCTATGGCCAACGTGACCCAGTTCTGGAATACCAGAATGAGGGCTATGATATGTTCCAGGAAATGACTAGTGGTATTCGGGAAGAGGTTGTAACACTTCTATACCACGTAAAGGTAGAGCAAAATATGCCCAAGCGTGAGAAGGTAGCTGAGCCAATAGAAGCAAGCCATGGAGACCAGGCTCAATCGAAATCACCAGTGGTGAAGGGCGAAAAGGTAGGCCGAAACGACCCATGTCCATGTGGTAGTGGAAAGAAATATAAGAAATGTCATGGAATGAATGAGTAGAAAAGAAAGGTGTGAAACAAATGATTCGATTGGAGCAGGCAAAGCAGCAGCTTCAAGCAATTGAAGAAACTTTAGAAAAGATAGGTGATTCACTTTGACCTCCCTAGCATAAGGGAAAGAGTCGAAGAACTGGAAGACCAGATGAAGGCACCTGATTTTTGGAATGATCTGGAGCATTCTCAGATAGTTAACAAAGAGTTGAAAGCTCTGCAAAACAAGGAAGAGCTTTGGCAGGAAACTCGAAATCGCCTGGAAGACACCCAGGTTATGATAGAGCTAGGCCTTGAAATGGAGGATTCCTCAGTTGTCGATGAGGTTTTAGCAGAAATAGAAGATCTGGAAAAAGAAGTAGAGCGTATGCGTCTAAACACCTTACTCAAAGGTCCTTATGACGCTAACAATGCTATTATCTCGATACATGCTGGAGCAGGCGGTACAGAAGCTATGGATTGGGCATCATTGTTACTTCGAATGTACACTCGTTGGTCTGAAACCAGCGGATATGAAGTGAAAACCTTGGACTTCCTTGCAGGAGAAGAGGCAGGGGTAAAGAGCGTTACCTTGCATATCATAGGGGAATATGCCTATGGTTATCTGAAAGCCGAGAAAGGGGTACATCGCTTGGTGCGAATTTCTCCCTTTGATTCCTCAGGCAGAAGACATACTTCTTTTGCTTCTCTAGATGTAATGCCAGAGCTGGAGGATGACAATAGCATAGAAGTACGTCAGGAAGACCTAAGGGTAGATACTTACCGTTCAAGTGGAGCTGGCGGACAGCATGTAAATAAAACCTCGTCTGCGGTTCGTCTAACTCATCTACCTACGGGAATTGTTGCGGCTTGTCAAAATGAACGGTCTCAGCTACAGAACAAAGAGACGGCTATGAAAATGCTAAAGGCCAAGTTACTGGAGCTGAAAGAACAGGAAGCGCAAGATAAGAGGGATGAAATGAAGGGAGACATGAAAAAAATTGAGTGGGGCAGTCAGATTCGCTCCTATGTCTTCCACCCCTACAATATGGTAAAGGATCACAGAACCAGTGTGGAGACTGGTAATATCCAAGGCGTTATGGATGGAGATTTAGATCCGTTCATTCACGGCTATCTCCAGATGCTGGATTAATGATACAGAATAGAGGTCAGTTGGTCTGCTAAGTTCCTTTCTTGCAACAACTGACCTCATATATGTATTAGATTAGTCACTAAGACTATGGAGGTTTGGTAGTGAACTTATTTGTTACAATATTTTTAGATAACATTGCTCCTCTTTTTCTCATTGTTTTAATTGGCTGGATGCTAGCAAAAAAGTTTAGCATAGATATATATACCTTAACGAAGATAAATATTTATATATTTGTTCCCGCCTTAGTTTTTGTGAAGATAGCGGAAACGAAAATTACCAGAGATTTACTAAAAGGATTTTTCTTTACTCTTTTTTTGATGTTTGTGATGAGTTTGATCGTTGGTGTGGTTAGTCGTCTGCGAAAAAACAATCCTTCCGTATCTAGAGCAATGAAAAATGGAGTACTATTTTACAATTCTGGCAATATGGGCTTACCATTGATTATGCTTATTTTCAATGAGTTGCCCCAGGCAGTGTCCGTGCAAATAATGGTGATGCTGGCGCAGAATCTGACAACCAACACACTTGGCTTATACAATGCCAATAGAGGAAATACGGATGTAAAGGGTTCTTTGTTGCAGGTATTGAAAACACCTTCTATATACGCAGTAATTGTAGGATTTTTCTTTAAGCTGCTGAAAGTAGATTTAAGCCAGTTTTTTCTGTGGCCGGCATTCTCCTTCTTAAGTAATGGCTTAGTGCCAATTGCTTTATTAACATTAGGAATACAGCTGTCCATGGTAAAAATGGATTTCCGAAATAAAGATGTATACCTCACCAGCTTCATCAGATTAATAGGCGGTCCAGTGATAGCGTTTCTATTGATAAGTCTTTTCAGGATGGAAGGAATAATGGCCCAAGTGTTGTTGATATCTTCTGCTGTTCCTACAGCGGTTAATACTGCGTTGTTGGCAGTTGAGTATCATAATGAACCTGAGTTTGCTTCCCAGGTGGTTTTGACTGCAACTATACTAAGCGTATTTACTCTGCCCATTGTTATTTACCTTGCGCAATGGTTGTTTTAAGATTATTAAGTTTTATTTTGGGGAATGCTAACTTAGAATCCGGAAAGTATGTTATGAATTTAACAAAAATGTTTGTTGGACTTGTAAACAGGGTAGAAATGTTATAGAATATAAGTTGGTAAATTTACAAAGGTATAGGAGGAATTATACATGACAAAAGTAGGTATTAATGGTTTTGGACGAATTGGACGTTTGGTATTTCGAGCAGCATTGAACAACCCTAATATACAGGTAGTTGGCGTCAATGATCCTTTTATCGATCTTGACTACATGGCATATATGCTTCGCTATGACTCAGTTCATGGTCAGTTCAAGGGCGAAATAGAGATTGCAAACGGTAAATTGGTTGTAAATGGTAAAGAGGTAAATGTATATGCAGCCATGAACCCCGAAGAAATTCCGTGGGCAGAATGCGGTGCAGAATACATAGTAGAGTCTACTGGTGTGTTTACTACCACCGAAAAAGCATCTGCTCATATTAAAGCAGGTGGCAAGAAAGTTGTTATTTCGGCTCCATCAGCTGACGCTCCAATGTTCGTTATGGGTGTTAACCAGGAAAAATACACCAAAGATATGCAGGTAGTTTCAAATGCATCTTGTACCACAAACTGCTTAGCTCCTTTAGCTAAGGTTATTCATGACAACTTCGGACTAGCAGAAGGTCTAATGACCACAGTTCATGCAACTACTGCTACACAGAAAACAGTTGACGGTCCTTCCAAGAAAGACTGGAGAGGTGGACGTTCAGCATCCGCTAACATCATTCCTTCTTCTACAGGTGCTGCAAAAGCAGTTGGCAAGGTTATTCCCGAATTAAACGGAAAATTAACCGGTATGTCTTTCCGAGTACCTACAGTTGATGTATCTGTTGTTGACTTAACCTGCCGTCTTGAAAAAGCTGCAAGCTATGATGATATTAAAGCAGCTATGAAGAAAGCTTCTGAAAATGAACTAAAGGGCATTATGGGTTACACCGAAGATGCAGTGGTTTCCACTGACTTCATCACTGATCCTAGAACCTGTATTTTTGATGCTGGCGCAGGTATTTCTTTGAACGATAACTTTGTTAAATTAGTTGCTTGGTATGACAACGAATGGGGTTATTCCAATAAGGTTGTTGACCTTGTAGATTACATGGCTCAGGTAGATGCGAAATAAACTAAATTAAGTTTATAAAATATTTAATGAAATTGAAGCCCTTCTGTAACAAGGTTTTCTTGTGGCAGAAGGGCTCACTTATTGTAAAAAAGTACCCTATACAAATTATGGAGTATAAGATAGAATAGGAAGCGTGTTTAAAATTTATATAGTTAGAGGGATCAAATGTCAACATTAAAGTCAGTTTTTACAGCTAGAGATATGACAGAGGGCACACCTTGGAAGCGAATTGTAGAATTTAGTATTCCGCTTCTAATAGGCAACATTGCCCAACAATTTTATAATACTGCTGATTCAATAATTGTAGGTAGATATATTGGTGATAATGCTCTGGCTGCTGTAGGCAGTGCAGGCCCAGTTATGATGCTGCTGATGGTTCTTTTTGTAGGAATTGCCACTGGCGCAGGTATTATGGTTTCTCAATATTTTGGAGCAAAGGAAAGGGAGAAGCTTTCCCGTACTATCGGTATTTGTATAAGTCTGACAGGATTAGCCTCTCTGTTTGTTATGCTCATTGGGCCTTTAATCACCAGACCGATGCTAAACTTATTGAACACGCCAGAAACTATAATTAATTGGTCCGGAGAATATTTGACTATATTTTTCGTGGGAAGCCTAGGCTTTGCTTACTATAATATTCTGTCGGGAATTCTGAGAGGTTTGGGAGACTCTGTTTCTGCCCTTATGTACTTGCTTGTTGCAACAGCACTTAATATTGGCTTGGACATTTGGTTCATAGCTGGCTTGAACATGGGTGTAGGTGGTGCCGCTTTAGCAACTGTCATCTCCCAATGGATCTCTGCAGCATTGTGCATACGCAGGCTTTCTAAAATGACCAATTTATTTGATATTAAGTTGAAATATCTCAAACCTGTAAAGGAATATACCCTAAGGATTCTTAAATTAGGGCTACCTTCTGGTTTAACTCAGGCAATTTTCTCTTTAGCTATGATAGTTGTACAATCTCTAACCAATAGCTTTGGTGAAATGATTATCGCTGCTAATGTAATTGTTATGCGGGTAGACGGATTTGCCATGATGCCTAACTTCTCGTTTGGTATGGCAATGACAACTTATGCAGGTCAGAATGTTGGCGCCAGAAAGATCGACAGGGTGAAGGAAGGTACCGAAGCTGGTCTTAGATTAGCAGTTACCACAGCCATCGTCATTACAGCTAGCTTATTAATGTTTGGAAGACCGTTGATGGGCATTTTTACAGAAACTACAGAGCTTGTGGATATAAGCATGCGTATGATGAAAATTTTGGCAGTTGGCTATGTGGCTATGGCAGTAACTCAAGTGTTGTCTGGGGTCATGCGTGGTGCAGGTGATACAGTTACACCAATGTGGATTTCACTTATCACTACTATTGTTTTCCGTGTACCTATTGCTTATGGCATTGCGCATTTCACAAAAAGTGCAGCCTATCCTAATGGTCGACCAGAGTCTGTATTTATTTCTCTGTTGGTTGCCTGGACTTTAGGAGCTACAATTACAGCACTTTTCTTTGCCAAAGGTAATTGGAAAAAGAAAGCTGACAGTGATTTCCAAGAACAAGTGGAACAAAACCTTGAAGAAAGCCTCGATGAAAACCTAGAAGAAAGCCTCGATGAAAACCTAGAAGAAAGATTGACAGAGCTTAATGCAGAGGTATAAGACCAAAACTTAAATTTTAGAATTACTTGGAACTAAAACAAATTAGAGCAGTCTATATTAACTAAAGGAAATAACAAAGTTAATTGACTGCTTTTTTGTACCCAAAGTGAAGAAAGGATGTGGATTGTTTGAAAATACTAGATAGCCATTTAAAAAGAAATGGGGCATTACTACTAAGTCTGATATTACTAATTTCAGTAATGGTTAATTTCACCTCCTGTATAGCAAATACTCCAAGAGTACAAGCACAGGATTTGATGGGTGACGTGAAAGCTAAGTCTGTAGAAGGAAAAAAAGTTGATGATTTGTTTATTAATAACACTGCTGACTTCACCGTTAAGCTATTCCAAAAATCAATAGATAATGAGAAGAACTCTCTTGTATCACCGCTTTCCGTTATGTTTGCACTTGCTATGACAGCTAATGGCGCTGATGGAAATACCCTTGTGCAAATTGAAGAAGTTTTAGGAAATGATATTTCGCTTGAAGATCTTAATCAATATCTATATTATTATGCAAACAGCCTACCGAATGAAGAAAAGTCGAAATTCAAGATTGCAAACTCCATTTGGTTCCGAGATGACGAAAATCGATTGGCTGTCGAAAAGGACTTTTTGCAGAAAAATGCTGATTATTATGATGCTGCAATATATAAAGCCCCATTTGACGATGCGACTCTTAATGATATCAATGCATGGGTAAAAACGAATACAGATGATATGATTGACAAGATATTAGAGG
>LFRM01064788.1_pt1 | contig 10739 bp, 9 predicted proteins | sample 618341 | NCBI WGS metagenome assembly LFRM01 (sample SAMN03654438, study PRJNA283298) | anaerobic digester metagenome | isolation source: pool of bioreactors CSTR01a, CSTR02a, and CSTR03a thermophilic anaerobic... | place: Denmark: Kgs. Lyngby | collected 2014-05-21
TATTTGTGCTAGATTTAGATATGCTTTTTAAGAAAAAAAGCATACATCGCAATAAGCTCTATCTTCTATCTTCTTTAAATAGTTTTCTGGTTATGCTAGTATATTTAGTGTATTGATCGAGATATTTTGTGGTAGGAGGGTTTGTGATAATTAATAAAAAAAGGATGAAAAAGGATTTTGACTATATAACTTCTATTTCAGCCACTGAAACTGGTTGTACCAGACTTTCTTATAGTGATGAGGACAGGCAGGTAAGAGACTATATTGAGGCTGGGCTAGAAGAGATTGGAGCCGAGATTCTCATTGATTCAGTTGGTAATATTAGAGCTAAGTACAACCCCATGGGTTCAAAAGAGAGCTCTTTTTTAATAGGTTCACATATTGACACGGTGCCCTATGGGGGCAGGTATGATGGCCTGACAGGGGTCCTGGCCAGCTTGGAGGCATTAAGGACAATCCATGAAAATGAAATTTCATTAAGGCATCCCCTGGAGCTTCTAATCTTTGCAGAAGAAGAGGGCTCGAATTTTGGTGTTACTATGATTGGTAGTAAGTATATGGCAAAAAAGATTGGCTTAGAAGACCTCAAGGAACTTTCAAATAAAGATGGGGTTAGCGCTTATGACTACATCCAATCTAGGGGCTATAACTTTAAGCCTGAAGAAGACTACTATATCAGTGCACAAAATGCTCGAGGCATGATAGAGCTTCATGTTGAGCAGGGTCAGATTCTAGATGAAGAGGCCATTGACATTGGAATTATCGAGGCCATTGCAGGTATGTATACCTACCAAGTTATAGTGGAGGGTAGCTCAAACCATGCGGGAACCACTCCTATGATTTATAGAAGGGACCCCCTTCTTGGGGCTTCTGAGATGATTGTTAGGTTAAACAAGCTGGTGGAGGGCTATGAAAGCGCTGTGATTACAGTGGGAAAAATTGAGGTTAGTCCCAATGCCTCCAATGTCATTGCCTCTAAAGTAGTCTTTAACATAGATATCAGGGATGTGGTTCAGGAGAAGATGGTTAGACTGGCAGAAGAGGCTAAGGAAGTCTGCAATCAAATAGCAAGTGACAAGAAGCTGGACCTAGATATTAAGCTGCTGGGTTCCTCTGAGGTAGCCATCTTGGATAGGGAGCTTATAGACCTGATAGAGAGGGTGGCTAAAAAGACCAAGCTAAATTATATGAGGATGAATAGTGGAGCTGTCCATGATAATGCTATGTTGGCAGATATAATCCCAACTGCCATGATCTTTCTACCCAGTATAGGAGGCATAAGCCATAGCCCCTATGAAGATACAGATTTTGATGACATAGTTACAGGAAGCCAACTGCTACTTGACTCAGTTATAGAGTATGTGGGCTAGTGAAGGTTGATGCCCTAGAAATAGGGTTCACATAGAGAAAAAGGAGGTTGTTATGAAAGACTATTTGGAGATTGCTAACTCGTCATTTCTTTGGTTTAGTGCTCTGCCTATTACCCTAACAGTTATTATTCAGGCAGTAATCTTTACCAAGAGGGCCTTTAATAGTGTTGAGCTTGTAGATCTTACAAGGGAGGATGCTAACAAGGCCTTTAAAGTTGGAGCAGTATCTGCAATTGGGCCAGCCCTGGGCGTCTTTGTGGTTATGCTGGGACTTATGGCTGTAATCGGAGGACCACTGGCCTGGATGAGGCTGTCTATTATCGGAGCCGCACCTACTGAGCTGGCTGCAGCTGGCATGGCTGCCAAGGCCATGGGGATGGAATTGACCAGCCCAGAATATGGACTCTTAGAGTTTTCCAATGCCGCTTGGGTAATGGCACTTAATGGAGGAGCTTGGCTGCTCTTTACAGGACTATTTACAGACAAGGTTGAGGGGCTCACCAACAAGATTTACAATGGAGACCCCAAAAAAGTTGGAATTCTAATGATTGCTGCCATGTGTGGTGCCTTTGCTTACTTATTTGGTAATGAACTTATCAAAATCTTAAATCCAGAGACAGCTGCCTATGCAGTGGCAGGTATCAGTGCTGGAATTAGTATGATTTTTTTGGAAAGAGCCGCAAAGAAATATCCCAAACTTGGTGAATACAATCTAGGTATTACCATGATTATTGGAATGTTCTTCGCTGTTCTCTTTACCAAATTGGTTTAGGAGGGAAAAAGTGACTGATAAAAATAAAAAATATCAAGAGAGTTTTACCAATCCAATTATTAAGTATGGTAGAATAACCAATCTTTTAGCCGTATTATTTAGCTTTGTACCTGCTGCGGTTTTATATTTTGTTTACGGCGCCTTCCCTGGCCTGACCAATATTCTTAATGGCTGGATGTTAATTGCTTCTATTTATGGTATCTATGCTATAGTGGAACCTATTTCCTACTTTCCCATCCTAGGACTTCCAGGAACCTACATGTCCTTTCTAGCTGGTAACATTGGGAACATGAGGGTCCCCTGTTCAGCAATTGCTCAAGAGGCCGTCGGTGTAAAGCCTGGAACCAAGGAGGCAGAACTTGTATCTACACTAGGTATTGCTGGCTCAATCATTACAAATATAGTGGTGGTAACAATTGCTGCTGTTGGTGGGGCTGCTCTTATGAGTATCTTCCCTCCAATAGTTTTGGAAGGGTTTAGGTATGTGTCCCCATCAATCTTTGGAGCTATCTTTGCAATGTATGCGTCAAAGAACTATAAATATGGGGGCTTTGCCCTAGTTATAGTGGGCATCATGCTGCTTGTTATCAAGGTCCTGCCCCCCTATGTAATGATTCCTGTGGCAGTTTTTGGAACAGTGGCCTTTGGCTTTATCGTTGACGGAAACAAAAAGTAGACTTTAAGTGAGGATAAAATGATCAATGAATTAGTTAAAAGTGTAATGGAAGATGTCATCAAGTGGAGAAGACACCTCCACCAAATCCCAGAGTTGGGTAATGACCTGCCCGAGACCAGCGCCTATGTGACTGAGCAGCTGGATGAGCTGGGGGTCTCCTATGTCAAGGGAGTAGGCATCGAGCATGCTATTGTTGCAACAATTGAGGGAGGCAAGGGCCCTGGTAGGACCCTGGCTCTTAGAGCTGATATGGATGGTCTACCAGTAGTAGAAAAAACGGGACTGGATTTTGCTTCAACCAATGGCAAGATGCATGCCTGTGGCCATGATGCCCATACAGCAGTCCTTTTGGGAGTAGTAAAGGCTCTTAATAGCATTAAGGACCAGCTTGCTGGCAAGGTAGTCTTCCTTTTTCAGCCTGGAGAAGAAATCTCAGCTGGAGCAGAGCCCATGGTTAAGGCTGGTTGCCTTGATGGAGTAGATGGAGTTATGGGCATCCACGTAGGTAATATTTCTGCTGAAGCTGAACCAGGAGACGCCCTATTTAGCACTGGGGCCATGATGGCCTGCCTTGACAAGTGGGAAATGACTGTTCATGGCGTTGGTTCCCACGGAGCCTATCCCCATGGCTCTAGGGACCCAGTTGTAATGGGCTCCCATATAGTTGCTGCCCTACAGGAGATTATCAGCCGTGAACTAAATCCCACAGATCCTGGGGTTATTACCGTTGGTGTTTTCAATGGTGGATCTGCCTACAATGTAATTCCAGGTTCAGTATATCTTGAGGGAACTGCCAGGGCGGTAAATCATGAAACCAGAGAATTTATAGCTAAAAGAATTGGAGAGGTAGCAGAGAGCATTGCTGGGGCCTTTAGGGGAAGTGTTGATTACAACTATACCTTTGGTGCCCCTCCGGTTGTCAATGATGAGAAATTTACTCTAAATGTCATGGAGAGTGCCAGAAAGGTCTTGGGAGAAGATAAGGTAAAATTAATGAAGGCCCCTGTAATGGGAGGCGAGGACTTCGCCTACTATTTGGAAGAAGTACCAGGTACCTTTGTCTTCCTGTCTACTCCTCTGGCTATAGATAGAGAGGTTTTCCCCCATCATAATAGCAGGTTTGCACTTGACGAGGCATATTTTGATAGCGGTGTTGCCCTTTTCCTACAGGCCACACTAGACTTTTTAAACCAGTAGATAAAATTTATATGGTTGAGGGGGTATGGACTACCCCCTTATTTTTTTTGCATTTTATTGGGATGATTTGGCATAAAATCTGGCTTTTACCCAGGACTTAAACCTGGTTTTGCCTTACTAGGAGGGTAGAGGTTGGCCCAAGGATTCTTAACCTTAGACTTGTTAATTTGATAACTTTTCATCTTGACAGCACCAGGTGGAGACTATATACTATACTTGAACAAGTACTCAAGTAGTTAGGAGAAGCTATGTTGATATCAGATGAAGAAGCCAGGGAGTTGGCAGGACTTTTCAAAATATTTGCTGATCCCACCCGGGTCAAGATAATCTTTGCCCTTAAGGACAAGGAAAGTAGTGTGGGGGAGCTAGCAAATATAGTGGGACTTAGTCTCTCGGCAATCAGCCATCAGCTAAGGCTCCTTAAAGCCCATAGAATAGTAAAAAATAGAAAGGAGGGCACGATGGTCTACTACAGCCTGGACGATGAGCATGTCTATGAGCTAATCAGCCAGGGTTATGACCATATCGGCCATATATAGTATGAAAACTTGGCACCTACAAAATCTAAACTGCGCTAGCTGCGCAGCGAAAATTGAAGAAAGAGTAAGGGGTCTTGATGTTGGAGAGGTCAGCCTCAATGCTGTTAGCATGGACATCCGCATTGAAAATCCCACAAAGGATATGGAAAAGACCCTTCAGCAAATTGTTGATGAGATAGAACCTGGAGTCAAGGTCTTAGAAGAAAAGGTAGAGGAGAAGAGCTATCTTTTACATAGGATAGTCCTGGGAGCTATCCTCTTTATAGTGGATAGACTGGTGGTTAGTGGGGAGCCAATCCTCCTTCTTGCCTATGCAGTCCTAGCCTATGATGTCCTTTACAAGTCTGTAGTCAACCTCTTTAGAGGCCAGCTACTGGATGAAAACTTCCTGATGGCGGTGGCCACTATAGGAGCTCTGGCCTTAAGGGATTTTCCTGAGGCGGTGGCGGTTATGCTCTTCTACCAGATTGGTGAATACCTCCAGGAAAGAGCCCTCAATAGTAGCAGGAAGTCCATTGAAGCCCTTTTAGAACTCAGACCAGATGAGGTCAGTGTAAGAAGGGATTCACAGTGGATCAAGCTAGCTCCCGAGGAGCTAGTATTAGGAGACCTAATCAGGGTCCTGCCAGGAGAAAGAGTTGCCCTAGACACCGTGGTCTATGAGGGAGAAAGCAGCGTTGACACCTCTGCTATAACAGGGGAGAGCAGGCCAGTGGCTGTTAGCTATAAAGAACCAGTCTATGGGGGTTCCATTAATCTTGATTCCCCCCTGGATCTTGTCGTAAAAAAGAAATACTCAGACTCAACCTTGGCCCGGATCCTAGCTCTGGTCCAGGATGCAGGCTTTAAAAAAGCCCCTGTTGAAAGGTTTATTACAAGGTTTTCCAAGGTCTATACCCCTGTAGTAGTTGCGGTGGCCCTGGGGCTGGGCCTTATCCCTACCTTAATGGGCCTGGAGGGTGACTGGATTAGAAGGGCCCTGGTATTTCTGGTTATCAGCTGTCCCTGTGGCTTTGTTATCTCAGTTCCCCTGAGCTTCTATGCTGGAATTGGCAAGGCATCTAGCCAGGGAATCCTTATTAAAGGCGGCACTGATCTGGAAAGCCTGTCAAAACTCAAGGGCCTAGTCTTTGATAAGACTGGCACCCTGACCATGGGCCAGTTTGAACTCCAGGAAGTCTATGCCGATGGTATCTCCCAAAGGGAACTTGTAAAGATAGCAGCCTCTCTTGAGAGTAGGTCCACTCATCCACTTGCTAGAAGTATTGTGGCAGCCCATGATGGCCCAGTTTACCAGTTTGATAAGTATAGGGAGGTCAGGGGCAAGGGCATAGAAGGCTTTAGGAGGGACCAGCGCTACCTAATTGGATCCAAGGCCTTTTTAGAAGAAGAGGGTATTAAGGTTAGCTCCTCAGCCTCCAGTCTTATTCATATTTCCAGGGACCAGGACTATCTGGGCTATCTGGAGCTGGGCGACAAGCTAAGAGATGACAGTAAAGAGCTTATGCAGGGTCTAGAAAAGCTGGGCCTAAAGAAGTTTATGCTCTCTGGAGATAAGAAGGAGACCACTGAGGCCATAGCATCTGAAATTGGAATTGATAGAGCCTATGGTGAGCTCCTACCCGAAGACAAGGTCAAGATCTATGAGGAGATTAGAGAGACCTATGAGCCCCTGGCCTTTGTGGGCGATGGGATAAATGATGCCCCCGTACTTGCTAGGAGTGACTTGGGTATAGCCATGGGAGGTCTGGGTAGTGATGCTGCCCTGGAAGCTGCCGACATGGTGCTTATGGAGGATAGCCCCATTAAGATTCTCAAGGGAATAGAAATATCTAGAAAGACCCTCAAGCACCTCTGGCAGAATATTGTCTTTATCTTTGGGGTCAAGCTGGTAGTCCTAGTTCTAGGGGCCTTTGGCCTGGCCACCATGTGGATGGCAGTCTTTGCAGATGTTGGAGTTACAGTCCTTGCTATTCTTAATTCTTTGAGGATTTATAGGTAGGACTTGGTTTATAAGTTAGGACATGGTTTATAAGTAAAAGTGGAGCCCCTTATTTTAGCTAAGGAAGCTCCACTTTTTACTTTAACTTTTTAAACAGCTTTATTTAAACTTCTTTTAATCTTCCCAAGAGGCAGGTCTTTTTTCCAGGAAAGCCCTTACCCCTTCTTGGCCCTCCTCAGTGGTGCAGAGGCTGGCAAAGTGGTAGTTGGAAACCTCAGTGGCCTGGCCATAGTCCAGGTCCTCTATCTGGTAGAAGGATTGCTTGCCCAGCTGTAGGGCCTTGGGGCTCTTTTTGGCAAGCTTTAGGGCGTATTTAAAGGACTCTTCCTCCAGTTCTTCATGGGGGAAGACCCTGTTAATAAGGCCTATTTCCTTGGCCTCTTGGGCGCTTATAAGATCCCCCGTCATAATGAGCTCTAGAGTTCTTTTTCTTCCTAGGCTCTTAAGCAGGGGGACTGCAGGCCCCATACAAAAGAGTCCTACATTTATGGCGGTTGCACCAAATTTGGCCCTATCAGATGCCAGGGCTAAATCAGAGGCAGCCACCAGGCCTATGCCATTGGCAATTGCCAGACCCTGGACCGAGCTAATAACGGGCTTCTTCATGGAGGCTATGGTGGTGTTCATCTTCTCCATGAGCCTGACCCAGTCTAGGTAGTCTTCCATGGGCTTGCCATCTACATAGTTGACATCAATGCCAGTGCAGAAGTTTCTGCCCTGGGCCCTGAGAAGGATGACATTGACAGAGGGGTCCTGGTCAAGCCCTTCTAGAGCTAGATTTAGCTCCTCGGCCATCTCAATGTTAAAGGTATTATAGGACTCTGGTCTATTGAGGCTTAGGATACCCACCTTTTCTCTTATTTCTACTAGGAGGGTCTTATACACCTTTACCTCCTTTCTTATAGTTTTTAAGGATGTCGTAATACTTATCTTTATAGAGTTTTTCCATAAGCAGGTCTCTAAGCTGCCAGCTGTAGAGGATTCTTCTATCCTTTGTGGCTTCCTTTTTTACATCCTCACAAAAGATTTTTAACTCTCTTGATCCTAAAGGTTGGCCTATATCATCAGATGCACGGGCTAGAGAGGTCTCAATCTTTTGGCAGTCAAACTTTTCTAAGATACCATTTCTTTTAATTACATAGTAGTTGCCATCTCTTAGGACTTCCTCATAGATTTTTGGTAGGGAGGAGCTTACGATTCTACTCATCTCCTGTGGGCTGAGATTTTCTTTACTGAGTTTGTCAACGGCTTCCTTAAATAGATCTTTCATAGTGCTCTCCTTTTTTATATTTAAATATCATGTTCAATATAGTTTGGCCCGAAATGGTCTTGAGGTAGGCTCATATAGTCATCTAACCGTCCTTTATTAATAAGATAGTTATAGGGATCAATCTTATGCCAGCTGCCATTTGAGAGAATCTCTACTCCAAAGAGGGTTTGGCTTCTATTAGAGATGATTCTAGTAGGGACACCAGCCCTTCTTAGCATGGCACCATAGATTAGGGCTGCGGTCTTTCTACTGAGTTTTTTATCTTCCAGGGCTGCCTGAGGACTATCCCCCTGGCCTCCAGTAAAATTGTCACCTAGGATTTGAAGCAGGGCCTGGGCCTTGCCATAGTCATAGTTTATGTTTCTAACCTGGCTACTAAGTTCACCTACCAGCCGGTCCTGGCTAGGAACGAAGTCGGAGTCGCTCAAAAAGAGGCCCTCATTAAGACTGGTATTTAGGACTGAGAATTTAAGAAGAGTGTTTTCATCGACAAAAAACCTTGGGCTGCTTTCTTTTTGTAGGTCCTCATCTCCCGGTGCCATACTTAGGCTCAGGGAGTGGAAGCCCAGACCAAAGGGGATGGGGATTTTAGCATTAAAGCTGCCTTTATCTACGGGAAAGGTGTAGGTAAAACTGCGCTTGCCCCTTCTTACCGTGGCCTTTAATCTGTCTACACTGGGGTGGATTGTGCCTTTTAATGTAAGCTTGTTATCCACCAGCATGTTGGAGTAGAGGGGAAGCTCTAGTTCCATCTGCATGGCATAAAAGGCTGCCAGCTCCACATAGTGCTCTTCCATTTCATCTATTGTATAGGCGTTAAAGTGAATGCTATTAATAATCTCATCTTCTAGATTTATAGCAGAACTGAGGGAGCTGGTCTCAGCCTGGAAGAGGGTTTCAACCAGCCTGTTTTCTAGGATAAGGTAGCTGTAGCCCCGGTAAATATTTTCATTTTTATCCTCTTTTCTTCTATAGCCTTGATGGAGGATTTTTATGCCATCTACACTGTACTGTTTAGGGTTTAGGGCGCTAAAATCTTCTAGCTCCTTTGCGGCCAGACTTTTTTCCATAAGCTTTTCAAGTGCTTCATCCTCAAGTTTACTGACACTTACTGTAAGGCTAGTCTTGCTCTCATTATGAGAAAAACTATTGGGGTTTTCCCTTGACCAGAAGTAGGGGACAGCATAGGATATTTTAGCATCAACAAAGTCTACTCTTTGCCTGTTTTGAAGGTAGCTAAGGCTCATATCATAGGCCCCTCCTGTTATAGCAATCTCGTCCTGAGTAAGCTTATAGTGGTAGTTCATAAAGTCAAGGATTATCCTGTGGGGGATATAAATTTCCTCCTTTTCCTTAAATGGAGGATTTTTCCAGCTGTATTCTTTACCATTCAAATAATATATGTTAGAATTTAAATTGAATTTGATGAAAATATTGTCTCTGAAGAGTAGGACATGGCCACTACTTCTCTCGGTAAGCTGCATTGAGGTTAACTGGGAAAAGGCTTTGATGGGCATGAAAAACTCACCTTCTTTTTCTAAAAGAGGGGTTTCAAGTAGATTTCCATTTAGTTTTAAGTCTAAGGGCCTAAGGCCCGCCCCCAATAAAGGAAACACTAGTAATAGAATTAATATTTTTTCTTTTCTCTTCATGATTTAACCCTTTTCCTAATGATATCCAATTTTAAGAATCTATGCAATCGGAGGACCAAGTGGATTTAGATAAATATACCCTAAATGAACTAAAAGAAATGGCCAAGGAGCTTGGCTTAACTGGCTATAGCAAGCTGCGAAAGGCAGACCTGCTAATACTTATTGACCAGGAAAAAAAGAAGACAGCAAAAACTAGTCAGAAAAAAGCCCTGGATGAAGAGAAAAAGTCCCAGGCCAGACCCCAGTCAAGGGAGACTAGAAAACCAGAGAGGCCTGAAGAAAGAAAAGAAAGGCCCCAGCCTGAGACAGACAGGGTCCGGGGCTATCTGGAGATAATAGAAAACAAGGACTTTGGGTTTTTAAGGTTTGACAACTTTTCTCCTAGTGACGAGGATGTCTATGTTTCACCTGTTTTTATAAGAAGATTTAACCTTAGAACAGGGGACAAGGTTACAGGCCAGGTAAAAAAGAATGTTAGTGAGGACAAGTACCGGGCCCTAATCTATGTAGAGGAAGTTAATGGGCTTAAAGGGGACAAGGCCATCCACAGAAAGAACTTTAATAACATGACCCCCATCCACCCTAGGGAGAGACTGGTTCTAAGTTACAACCAGATTGAGCTGTCCACTAGGTTAATTGACCTAATTTCTCCTCTAGGAAGAGGCCAAAGGGGTCTTATTGTGGCTCCCCCCAAGGCGGGGAAAACCATCCTCCTCCAAAATGTAGCCAAGAGTATAGAAAAAAACTATCCAGAAGTAGAGGTAATTGTTCTTCTTATAGATGAGAGGCCAGAGGAAGTCACCGAAATGAAAAGGTCAATTAGGAGTGATGTTATCTACTCCACCTTTGATGAGCCCCCTTCAAACCACATAAGAGTGGCTGAGCTGGTCCAGGAAAGGGCCATGGCCCTAGCTGAGATGGGCAAGGATGTGGTCATTCTTTTAGACTCCATAACCAGGCTGGCCAGGGCTTATAACCTGGAAACCACTCCCTCGGGAAGGACTCTGAGTGGGGGGATTGATCCCGCGGCCCTTCACCTTCCAAAGAAGTTCTTTGGAAGGGCTAGAAAACTTGAGGAAGGTGGTTCAGTAACCATCCTGGCCACAGCCCTCATTGAGACAGGTTCTAGAATGGATGATGTTATATATGAGGAGTTTAAGGGTACAGGTAATATGGAACTTGTATTAACTAGAAATCTAGCTGAGAAGAGGATTTTCCCAGCTATTGACATTGGTAAGAGTGGAACAAGAAGAGAGGAACT
>LFRM01002589.1_pt1 | contig 10734 bp, 5 predicted proteins | sample 618341 | NCBI WGS metagenome assembly LFRM01 (sample SAMN03654438, study PRJNA283298) | anaerobic digester metagenome | isolation source: pool of bioreactors CSTR01a, CSTR02a, and CSTR03a thermophilic anaerobic... | place: Denmark: Kgs. Lyngby | collected 2014-05-21
GACCAGCACTTCCGCGATCTCCTGCGCGAGTCGGCGGCGCACACCATCGGCAACAGCTTCGACGGCGCGGCCTGGGAGCGGTTCGCCACTCACATCCATTACGTGCCCGGCGATGCCCTGGTGCATGAGGATTACGCCCGCCTCCGGGCCTTCGTGCGCCAGGGAGAGAATGGCCCGGCAAATCGTCTCTACTACCTGGCGACGCCGCCTTCTCTCTATGCTCCCACGGTCGAGCGTCTGGGTGCCGTGGGCATGGCGCGCGAGGACGACGGGTGGCGCCGGATCATCGTGGAGAAGCCGTTCGGGCACGACCTCGCCTCGGCGCAACAGCTGAACCGCGACCTGCACGCCGTCTTCGACGAGCACCAGATCTACCGGATCGATCACTACCTGGGCAAGGAGACGGCGCAAAACATCCTCTTCTTCCGGTTCGCCAGCCTGATCTTCGAGCCAGTCTGGGACCGGCGCTATGTGAGCAGCGTGCAGATCACCGTGGCGGAGAGCGTGGGCGTAGGTCATCGGGCGCGCTACTACGATCAAGCGGGCGTCCTCCGCGACATGTTCCAGAATCACCTGCTCCAGCTCCTCGCGCTCGTCGCGATGGAGCCGCCTGCCTCGTTCAACGCCGATGCCGTGCGCAACGAGAAGGCAAAGGTGCTCGGCGCCATCCGGCCGGTGTTGCCATCGGACACCGTGCGCGCCCAGTACCGCGGCTACTGCAACACGCCCGACGTCGCCCCCGATTCGCAAACCGCCACCTACGCCGCCCTCAAGCTGTACGTGGATACCTGGCGCTGGCAGGGCGTGCCGTTCTTCCTGCGCTCCGGAAAGGCGCTCGCCGAGAAGAGCAGCGAGGTGAGCCTGGAGTTTCAGTGCCCTCCGCGGCTCCTGCTCGACGACGCGTCTACCTGCAGCCTGCGGTCCAACGTCCTCACGATCTGCATCCAACCGGATGAGGGGATTCACCTCAAGTTCGAGATGAAGGAGCCGGGTTCGTCCAGCGAGCTGCGCTCGGTGGATATGGACTTCCACTACCGCTCCATCCTGCGCGGCCGGCGCCTCCCTGACGCCTACGAGCGCCTGCTGCTCGACGCGCTGAATGGCGACGCATCCCTCTTCACGCGCGCGGATGAGATCGAGCTCGCGTGGCGCCTCATCGACCCAATCCAGCAGGCGTGGGAGGGCCCAGATGCCCCGCCGCTGGAGATCTACGAGGCTGGGAGTTGGGGGCCGGAGGGAGCGAATGCCCTGATCCGGCGAAGCGGGCGCGTCTGGCGCCGTGGCTGCTGTGATCACCTCGAGTGAAACCGCGTCGCCCGCTCGCCTTTGAACGGCTCATTGGCAGGAGGAGGCATGGAACCGCGAGATGTTCGCCTGTATCCAGACGCGGAGGCGGTCGCGGAGGCGGCTGCTGACTACCTGATCGCGCTGGCGAGCGACGCCCTGGCCCACCGGGACCGGTTTTGCCTGGCGCTCTCTGGCGGGTCCACGCCGAAGGCGCTGTATGCCCGGCTGGCCCGGCCGGAAGAGGCTGGCCGTGTCGATTGGTCGCGAGTTCACCTTTTCTGGGGAGACGAGCGGTGCGTGCCCCCGGATCACCCCGAGAGCAACTACCGCATGGCCTGGGACGTCTGGCTGCGCCACGCGGCGATTCCGGCGGAGAATATCCATCGCGTCCAGGGCGAGCTGCCGCCCCCGGACGCCGCGGCCGACTACGAGCGCGAGTTGCGCGCGTTCTTCGTTCCAGAATCCCTCCCCCGGTTCGACCTGGTCCTCCTGGGCATGGGAGAGGATGGGCACACGGCCTCGCTCTTCCCAGAGAGTCCCGCGCTACACGAGCACCACCAGTGGGTCATGGCCGTCGAGACCAGGCAATCCGTTCCGTGGCGGGTGACACTCACGCCGCCGGCAATCAACGCCGCGGCGCACGTGCTGTTCCTGGTGACCGGCGCCGCGAAGGCAGAGCGGCTGCAAGAGGTGCTCCACGGCCCGCATGAGCCCGAGCGGCTGCCGGCGCAGATCATCCAGCCGACGTCCGGCAGCCTCACCTGGATGGTCGACGCGGCCGCAGGCTCGCTCCTCTACTTCACGAGCGACACGCTGCCGTGAATCAGGCGCCGGCCAGGCCGGCGCGCGGCTACTCCCTCACCACCACCGCTTTCGCGTCTTCCGGCTTTGTCTCCGGGGCGCCCAGCAGCCGGAAGTTGTCCAGGTGATAGCTTACGCCCCAGGTGTTTCCGCCGAAGCCGGAGCGCAGGTACTCCACTTCGGGGCTGCGGACCGCTAGATCCTCGACGAGGATCGTGGTGGCCGTGGGATAGAACCGGCGGAGTGCGCCGAGGAGATCGATACGCGCCCGGTGCCACTTTCCGTCGGCGACAAAGCCCTCGATGGCGCCAAGCGACGGGATCGACGGTTCCGCCAGCTGCGCCGCCGACAGCCCGAGCACCATCGCCTGGCGGCCCACCCGGAGGTAGAGGTTGACGCGCGCTCGCGGGTCCATCCGATAGTCGAACTCCAGAATCGGGAACTTCACCGCGTCGAACTGGCGGATGCCGCACAGGGCGCCCAGGCTGCCGCCTGAAATCGGGTTGGTCACGCGCAGGCTCTGCTTCCCCTGCGCCCGGCTCTCCCGGTCGAGCGAGAGAACGGGGCCATTCGCGCCGCCTTCGGCGGTCCAGCCGCCCAGGCCGCGCTCGAAATCGCACGTGAGCGCGGGCGGTGAGGTCGCACCCAGGCTCCAAGAGGCACTGGACGGCGGCGCGGGGGCCACCGGCAGGGCGGCCAGCGGGTTGCGCCGGCCCGGCTTCTCAGCCCAGACCCGGGCACGCGCCACCATCAGGCCGTTGCGCGAGGTCCAGAGCGCCACCTGGCCGCCGGGCAGCGGCTGCGGGTCGGTGTAGTCGCACGCCAGCTTTCCATCGACATAGCACCGGAGGCGCGCTCCCTCTTTCTCGACGCGCAGGTGGAACCAGTGCCGCTGGAACGCCAGATTGGTGCGCGTCGGGTTGATCATGCGCACCTGCCTGTTCTCCGCGACCACCTGCTCCCGACGGAGGAGCCGGGTCACGCTGTTGTTGTCCGCCGCGAACTGAAAGGTGTAGCCGCTGGAGAGGTCCTTGCCGTCGCCGCAGAGGGTGAGGTGGAGGTCACTCGGATGCGAGTAGCCAACCTTCGGATCCTCGGGCGCGTCCATCAGAAGCGCGACCCAGGCTTCGGCGACCAGGTTGCCCTCGAAGGAGCGCTTTGTCCAGAGCACCGGCGTCTCGCCCCAGCGCGAGCCGAAGAAGGACCAGCGCTCATCGCATGGCCAGCGCTGGACCACGTCCCAATCGCCCCGGGGAGCCCACCACTCCGTGGGCGGCCCGCTGAAGGTGCAGTCGAGCACGTGTAGGGTTGAAAGATAGACGGACGCGAAGTTGACCTCCCGGCTGCACCGGAGGCCGATTCGTCCGCCTGTCAGGGGCTGCGGGTCCTGATACTGCGCCACGAGCACGTCGCCCAAGGCCGCCGCGATCAGCCTGCCCGATCGCCACACGCGCAGCGGGCTGCCCGGCTCCCACCGGCCAGATTGCGTGGCCACGCTCTGCCCCTGGCGCTTCAGCTCCAGGCGCGCCTCGCCCTGCGCGGATACGCTCAGGACGGCCTGATAGCCTGTTTCGGTGCGGGAGCCATCGGCGTTCAGGGTGAGCACCACGTCGAGCGGTGCGTTCCCGCCCGGGAGCTCCCAGGAGACCGAGGCATCGCCCGGAAAGAACCCGGTGTGCCAGAAAAGCCCCGATCCGCCCGGGTCGCGGCTCCAGGAGGAGGAGGCGCTCGCCCATCCCGCCATCGTCTGCTCGCGCGCGAACTGCGCCTCGATGCGAGGCTCGTCGCCCTCGGGCACGGAGAACCACACGCTCGCCTTCTCGAAGCGCACCCCCGCCGGACCTCGCGCGTAGAAGCCAGCCTTTCCCTCTCCAAACGGAGGATCGACGCCGGCCACCACCGGCCGGTTGTCGATGAACCCGGTCGCCTGGCCATCGCGCAGCTCCAGCTTCAAGCGGCTCCGGCGCGGCGCAACGACGGCCGCCGGCGACTCGGCCACCACCACCGGCTTGCCTCCCTGCACGCGAAGCAGCACCGCCCTGCCCTTCCCGCTGGCGGGCACCCGGAAGAGCGCGTACTCTCCTGGGCCCCGGTACGCGAAGACCAGCCCGACCGCTTCTGCCTTCCCGGGGGTCACATCCGCGCCGAAGGCATAGCCGCTCCAATCCGGCCGGCCCGTGATCGTGATCCCCTCGCCCGCGCCGGAGACGCGCGCGCGCCCGCGCGTGTCTGCCTTCCAGGCCATCCCCAGATTCTGCCACTTGCCCGGCTCATGGGCATCGAATGAATCCGAGAAGGCGTCGGTGGCAACCACGCGCACGTCGTCAAAGACGACGCGATCGGTATCTCGGGCGTAGAGCCCCATCCGACCCTGCCCGAAGGCGGCATCGCGAACGCGGCACACCTCCTCGCCATCGATCGACGCGGTAAAGACGCCCTCGCACGCGGTGAACCGCAGCCGGTACCACTGCCTGGGCTGGAAGCCGCCCGGGCGCGATGCCAGGAGCGTCGCCTTCCCGCCCTCGACACGGAGGATCTCGCGCGCGCCGGAACCGGGCTGGCCCTCCGTGGCCGCCGTCCAGCGGAAGAGGAGGAAGTTATCGGCATCTTTCAGGTAGGCCGCGATCCCCACGGCGCCACGGCCCTCCGGCTTCACGGAGACATCCACCGCGTAGTTGTCCCAAAACCAGTAGCCGGCCACCGACATGGCGATGGGGCGCGCGCTCGCTGTCCAGGAGAAGGCGTTGCTGCTGTAGCGGCCCACATCCTTCCCGTGCCTGGCGATCGCCACCTCGGCCACCTGGCCCGTGCCCGCGAGAATCTCCCATTGGCCGGCCTCGCCCGGGCCGCGCGTGAAGTCGTCCGCGAATTGGACCGGTTCTGTCGCTTGCAGGCGCAGATCCATCGTGACTCCTGGATCCGCCTGCCAGCCCGCGCGCCCTCCGGTGAGGGAGTCATCATAGCACTGGGCGACCACGCGGTCGTTACAGATCAGCGTGACCCGCCAGCGTCGGCGTTTCACGGCGAACTCCAAGGAATCTTGCCTGCCCACCGGGAGGGCCACCGAGGCCAGGCGCTGCCCGGCGCCACCATCGCGGCGCACGACGACCGCCTGGTTTCGAGAGAGCTGCACCGCGAGGGTATGTGCTGCATCGGTATAGTTGAAGAAGAGCGTGGCGCTCTTCTTGCCGCTCAGACCGCGCACCTGCCCCAGGAGGGTGAACTCCTCGGGGCACTCCTCTTCCAGGAAACTCGGCTTCACCGGAGCGGCTTGCGCGCGCGCCGGCAACCCCGCCATCAGGTACGCGGACCCCAGCAAGACGAGCAAGAGTATCCCGTAGTGACGCATGGAATCCCGGCCGCTGGCGGAGATCCAGAGTTGCCGGGCGCAGAAGAAGGCCCCTCGCGCCAAATGGCGGCTCGCATAGGATAGACAGTTCACGATTGCATCCCCAATGCCGGTCGGTGGGCGCCGGTCGCGCTCGCGTGTCCGGCCACCCTGCCTCCTGCGCGCGTTCGCATGCGCACGCTCACTATAGCCACAAACCCGATAGGACAAACGGTGCTGCGGCAATCGCCTGGAACAGCACGCGCTATGATCTTACCCCTTCCCGGAATGGAACTCCTGCCAGGATGCAGGCTGCGAGCGGCTGGATAGGACGCGCCGAACCGGCCACGACCGCCTCAAAATGTGCTATACTAGAGGCATGAAGAGTATTCCCGAACGCATTGAAGCGATTGTCAGGCAAGCCCTGATCCACCTTCTCGGCCCCGACGGCGCTGAGGTAGACCCGCTTGTCCGCCAGACCCAGGACCCGAAGTTCGGAGACTACCAGTCGAATGTGGCGATGGGCCTAGCGAAGCGCCTTGGCAAGAAGCCGCGTGACGTCGCCGCTGAGCTCGTCGCGGCGATGGATGTCGGCGAGCTCAGCGAGCCGCCCTCGATTGCCGGCCCCGGTTTCATCAACTTCCGCATCCGGCCCTCTTTCCTGGCCGCGGAGCTGGAGGCGATTCAGGCCGACCCGCGCCTGGGGATGCCACAGGTTGCGGATCCACAGCGGATCATCGTCGACTTCTCCAGCCCGAACCTGGCGAAGGAGATGCACGTCGGGCACCTGCGCTCCACGATCATCGGCGACGCGATCGCGCGCCTCCTGGAGTTCGAGGGCCACGATGTCCTGCGCCTCAACCACGTCGGTGATTGGGGTACCCAGTTTGGCATGCTGATCCAGCACGTGCGTGAGACTCAGCCGGACGTTTTGGAGCACCCCGAGCGTTTCCACATTGATGACCTGGAGAGCTTCTATCGCGAGGCCAAGGCACGGTTTGATGCCGATTCGGAGTTTGCCGATGCGGCCCGCCGCGCCGTGGTCGACCTCCAGTCGGGCGATCCGGTGGCCCGCCGGCTGTGGGAGGTCTTCTGCACCGAGTCGCTGCGCCATGCCCACGAGATTTACGAGCGCCTCGGCATCCGGCTGGTGGATCGCGGCGAGAGCTTCTACAACCCGATGCTGCCACAGGTGGTGGCCGAGTTCCAGGAGCGCGGTCTGGCGGTGGAGGCCGAAGGCGCCGTGTGCGTCTTCCTCCCCGGGTTCACCAACCGGGAGGGTGGCCCGCTGCCGCTCATCATCCGGAAGTCGGATGGAGGGTACAATTACGAGACCACCGACCTCGCGGCGCTGCGCCACCGCGTCGATGTGGAGAAGGCCCAGCGGGTGATCTATATCACCGATATCCGCCAGCGCCAGCATTTCGAAATGTGCTTCGCGGCGGCGCGCGCCATCGGCTGGGTGCCCGACGACGTGCAGCTCGACCACGTCGGCTTTGGAATGGTTCTCGGCCCCGACCGACGCCCCTTCAAGACGCGTGAGGGGGGCACGGTGAAGCTGAAGGACCTCCTGGACGAGGCCGTCTCGCGCGCCGCGGCGGTGATCGACGCCGAGGATGAGCGCCGGAGCGAGATGAGCCCCGAGGAGAAGGCGGAGATCGCGCGAGTCGTGGGCCTGGGAGCGGTGAAGTATGCCGACCTGAGCCACAATCTGACGAGCGATTACGTCTTCGACTGGGACACAATGCTGGCGATGGACGGCAACACGGCGCCCTACATGTTGTACGCCTATGCCCGAGTGCGGAGTATCGGCCGGCGTGCCGGCGTGGAGTTCGATTCGCTCCCGGCGGACCTTCCCCTGGTGCTGGAGCATGAATCGGAGATCGCCCTGGCCAAGGAGCTCCTCCGCTTCTCGCACGTGCTACAGCAGGTTTCCGCCGATTTGCGCCCGCATCTCCTGACGGATTACCTGTATGGCCTGAGCCGGGCGTTCAGCACCTTCTACGACCGGGATCGCGGCGTGCGCGTCATCGACGCGGAGCCGGAGAGCGTTCGCCTCAGCCGGCTGCGCCTGTGCGACCTGACGGCGCGCACCCTCCGGCTGGGCCTGCATCTCCTCGGCATCGAGGTGCTGGAGCAGATGTAGCGGCAGCCAACCAGGGAGAACGTGTTTCCCTCGGCAGTTCCGCCACCCTGTCGAAAAAGAAGCCGGCCCGGACTCGTGGGCGTGAGTCCGGGCCGGCATGTATTTCCTGCGATCCAATCGGGCGCTACTCCTTGGCAGGCGCCTCCTTCTTGGGGATCGGCTTATCGATGGTCGGGCCGTTTGCCGCGGGCTCGTTCGCGGCAGGCTTCTCCGCGGGAGCGTTCCCCGGCTCGTTGGCCGGCTTTTTCTCCTTCTTCTCCGGCTCCGGATCCGGCTCTTTGATATCCTCGACCTTGCTCTGGGCGTCACTCAGGACATAGGAATAGACCGTGACAACCGCCGGGTTGTGCGCCCCCTTGGCATAGAGGTCGCCGCTGCTGTCCTTGCTGCCCAGCAACGCCACGCGCGGCTCCTTCTCGCCTTTCACCCAGACCGCCACGGTAGCCGACGGCTTGTCGAGACCGTACGGCTTCAGATCCTTGGGGCTATCCGCGACGATCTTAGTGCCCTTCAGGCGCTCGAACGTCATCAGGATGGAGTTGACCTTCTCCTTCCTCGCCTTGGCAACCACGGGGGCTGTGATCTTCCAGGCATCGGCGCCCGCGCGCTCGACACGAATCGTTTGACCCTCGGCGGTCAATTCGAAGCGCTGCACCTCCTCCTTCTTGAAGCCAATGACCGACTTATCGCGCAGCTCATCGGCCACCTTCATCTGAAGCCCATCCAGCGAGTAGGAGGAGACGACCAGGATATCACTCCGCTCCTTGGGCTTCAGGTAGAGGAGCGAGCCGCCGGGATCCTTGCCCCCGACCAGGAGGGTATGCGTCTTCCCGTCGTCGGTGGCGAGGGTGATCTCCCAGGCGGGCTGATCGAGGCCGAACGGCTTGAGATCGCTGGTGTTTTCGGTCAACACGCGCTCGACCGTAGTATCGGAGAGCTCGGTGATCAACCGCGTCGCCTCCTCGCCATCGGCCAGGGCTTTGAGCGGCTTCTCCATCCGCCACATCTGGCCGCGGCGATCCTTCTGGCGCACGATCCAGATCGGATCGTTCTCACGGTCGATCTGGAGCTTCCAGACGCGGTCGGCTTTGTAGCCGAGCACTCGTGACAGTGGGCGCGCGCCGCCCTCTTCGGGTGCCTTTCCACGCTCGAAGAAGTAGACATAGCCGCCGAGGAGCGCAAGAATGACCGCGCCCACGATCGTCGGCATGACTTGCTTATTCATCATCTCCCTACCTTGGAATGTGGATCACGGGTTGGCGTGAGGGAGTGGCAAGGCAGGAGATGGGCCGGCGGCCTGGGAGAGCGGCAGCCATGCCGCCTCCCAAGAGTCACCGCGCCCTCCCCCATCTCCTACTCCATCACGACCGGTGCTCCCGGCTTATCGCCGGCGCCACCAGATGAAGACGCCGCTGAGGAGCACGCCAAACGGAACGATCAGCACAGTGGTCAGGAAGATCCAGCGCGACGTGGAGTCCATGAGCGTGATGGTGTTGCGCTCGGGCTCCTTCGGCGGGATGTTGACCAGGGCTTCCTCTTCGGCCAGCCAGTTGACACTGTTCAAGAAGAACTCCGCATCGCTCAGGTTCACGGCCTGGAACGCCGCGTTGGTCGCGAACGTCGAGTTCCCGACGACGATGAGCCGCGTGCTCTTCTTCTTGTCGTCCGCCTGGTTGGGCGAGTCGGCGAACTGCTCTTTCTGAGCCACCACCGCCAGCGAGACCGGGCCGGGCAGATCGTCCCCGTCCTGCTGGTATGGCCCTTCCAGCTTGGTCTCGGCCCAGGCCATGCTCGGCGTCTTCGCGAGCGAGAGGACGGTGACCCCATCCGGGGATGTCGTGGCCGGGCTGACCGAGCGTGCCAGCGGGAAGAGCGCGATCTGCAGATCCTTGGTGATCTGGTGGAACTCGAACTTCTCCACCAGCGCCTGGCCAGGGCCCAAGCGCGGGTCGATCACGATGTTGTTGCCAACCTCGACGCCCCAGGGCGAGACCAGCTCCGTAGGAACCGGCGACTTCGGGTCGAGCATCAGGAGCATCTTGCCGCCGTTCTCAAGGTACTTGGCAAGCATCTTCTGCTCGTTTGCCGGCAGGCCATTCTTTGGCCCGGCAACCACCAACACGGAGCAATCGGCGGGGATCTCCTTCACCGTCTGGAGGATCAGCTTGCTCGTCTCGTAGTTCAACTTCTCCAGAAGGCTCTTCGCGTCGGAGAGGCCGTCGCGCTCGTAAGACTCGATATCGCGCTCGCCGTGGCCGAAGAGGAAGTAGACCTTCTTCTTCTCCGGGCGGGTCACCTTGAGGATGGCGCTGGAGATCTCCTGCTCGCCGACGGTGTAGACCGTCTCCTTGCGCCCGCCGGACTCCACCCAGATCACATCCATCGTTTGGACGCCCTTGGCCATCGCCTTGGCGGGTTCGGCCACGGGATCGAGCATCTCGAACTTGATCTTCGGGCTGATATCCTTGTACTGCTTCAGGAGGTCGCGGGCGCGCTGGCCTTCGGCGCCACGCCGGCCAGCGAGCTGGTAGATCGCGGTGATCTGCACCTCATCCTTCAGGTTCTTGACGACCTCTTTCGTCTGCGGCGACAGCGTGTAGAGGTGCTGGCGCGTCAGGTCGACCTGGTACTTGTGCCGGCCGGCAATATAGTTGACCATCACCAGGATCGCCAGAACGATGAGGGTCAGTGCCGTCGTGTTGATGCCAGCGCCCGTGCTGGGGTTGAAGATAGCCGCCTTCGCGGCCTTCCCCCGGATGGCGAGATAGCCCGCACCGGCCTCCACTCCGAGGCCAAGCACAATCTTGACCCAGAGGACCAGGGTGTTGTTCCCGAGGTAGCCGATCAGGCCGACCGCCAGCAGCGCCAGGCTCACCCAGCCGAGCGCAATCCCCAGATGGTCGCGCTGGCTCAGTTCGGTATGGTGAATGCGAGAAGACATCGCTTCGCTTTCCTCTCTCCTAACGCTATCGAGACTTCACGGCGCCGAGGGCGCGAACCGATAGGAACAGGCAGAAGCCGATGATCGACAGGAAGAAGATCACATCTCGCGAATCGATCAGGCCTTTCGTGAAGTTCCCGAAGCGGTCCAGCAGCGACAACTGGCGCAGAACCTCGGACCACGTGGAGGAGGCGCCGGTGCTGCCCACCCAGGAGATCACCCAGAGGATGA